>ERZ791927.2386-NODE-2386-length-12147-cov-2.016374_pt1 | contig 12147 bp, 12 predicted proteins | sample MGYA00510130_ERZ791927 | MGnify/ENA primary metagenome ERZ791927 (study PRJEB30046, sample SAMN00792055) | human gut metagenome | study: EMG produced TPA metagenomics assembly of the A metagenome-wide association study of gut microbiota in type 2...
TAGCATAGAAAAAGAGGGCTCATAAAGAACCCTCTCTTCCCAATAACTTAAAGGATTTATATCGATTTTATACTTGTTATCGAATTTAATTATCTGTATTCCCAGTGACCGCCGTCTTTGACTTTCTCGTCATAAGCTTCTTTCCAATAGCCGCCTTCTACTGTCTTTGTGCCTACCTGAACCTGCTGCTCTTCAGCATGATATGAACCTCTACCACCGTTATCCGCTTCCCAAAGGAGATGCTCTCTTCTGAAGTTGGCATCTGCTAACTGTACACCACAATCATTGCAAACATTTACCCATCTTGTTTCATATACTGGTTCCTCGTGAGTACCAGTTACAATCCACTCTCTTTCGTGGTGTACTGTCTTGTAGTCATCTACCCATACCTTCTGCTTTGGTTTTGCTGTAGGTGTTTCAGTCTTTGAAGATTCACTCGGATTAGCTGGCTTCTGGTTATTACTTGAAGAGTTACTTGGCTTCGCTGGCTTCTGATTATTACTTGAAGAGTTGCTTGGCTTAGCTGGCTTCTTGTCGTTGTCAGATGTATTTGTCTTTGAAGTGTTGTCTTTCTTTGATGATGTATTTTCTTTCTTTTCGGTGTTACCCTTGTTGTTTTTGTTAGATACTGTAGTTTTTACATCGTTAACCTTAACTGTAACTGTCTTGCCGTCATCGGTTTTTACTTCTACCTTACCGTCTTTTACTTCGACTTTCTTACCATTCTTATCAGTGATGTTGCCGTCTTTGTCGATTTTTAGACCGTTATCCTCAATAGCCTTGCTGACCTCAGATGATACAGTTGAAGTCTGTACGGTTGAAGTCTGTACGGTTGAAGTCTGTACGGTTGAAGATATTACTGACGGCTCTGTCGGTTCTTTCTCAGCGTTACAGCCTGCAAGAATGCTTATGCCGACTGCTGATGTGCCTGCAAGTATTGTAGCACCGCAGACAACTGCGATTACCTTGGCTTTTACTGTCGCAGTTGCTGTTGCCTTTACGATAGATGACACTGTTGACTTTGCACCTGTCGCAAAGCCTTTTGTTGCAGATGTTGCAAGTGTCTGTCCGTTCGGGAGCTTGATTGTAATGTTCGGTACTGCAAGGCTCTTTGCCTGCTCTCTGAAAATTGTTGTAAAGAACGGCACAAATACAACACCGTGAAGCTTGTCACCGCTTTTGTTTTCGTAATCTTCAATTGCAGTTTTCATCTTTGCCCTTGAATAATTGAGCCTTGAAAGCACAGTACCCCTTGAACATTCAAAGACTTCTGCGATTTCATCAACAGTCATTTCATTAAAATAGTGCATAATCACTGTCTGATACTGAACATCGGACAGTACTTCCTGCATAATTGAAAGAATAATTTCTCTCTTTGCCTTGTCTGAAATGTATTCTTCGGGAATTGATATACGCTCGTCAACTATTGCCTGATTTTCAAAAATTTCATCGTCCAGTTGGATTTCACCTTTACCTTTCAAATAATTTTTGCACTTATTAACGGCAATTCTGTTAAGCCAACTTCTGATTTGTGATGACTTTTCCAAAGATTGGATTTTAAAAAAGCCGTTATGTAAGTTTCCTGCATAATGTCCTGTGCGGTTGTTTCGTTCTTTAAAAAGCTGATACAAGTAAACCACACTTCACGCTCTGTAAGCTCGTAGAGCTTTTCAAATGATTTGTTATCTCCCTTTTTAATTTTCTCTACTAAGTGGGAAATGTTCATAAAATAACCTCCTCTCATTTCCTTTCATAATATAGACAATTTAAAACGGCTTTTGATTTTATAAAATCCGAAAAAATTTTAAAATTTTTCAAATTTTTTCGATTTTTTCAAAAAAGCAAATATTTTTCGCATAATTTTGCATAAAACAAAAAGTGCGTAGCTGAAGCTACGCACGAAAAATACATAGCTTTGATTGTTGCGACACAATATTTCACTTGTAAGGTGTGAAAAGTAAAGCCTGTATTTTTACCGAAATAAAAATACACACTTAGGTGAACTTAAAATTAAATTTTTGTTTGGCATTTTTATTTTAGCATACAATATGTGAAAATTCAATATTATTTTAAATGAACTTTTAAAATTTATGTAAAAGAATTTAACAATATCAATTCTGTACTATCATATTGCTGTTTATCAAACATTCTGTTTACAAGCAAAAGTATATCGTTGTATCATTGTTATTATACGGAATTAAATTTGCATAAAAAAATCAGGCAATCGTTATGACTGCCCGATTTGTTTTTGGAAAATTACAATTTTAATCCTATTTATGCACTGTTTTACACGCACTAACCGTAATCAGAGTGCCATGACTTTTTGAGAGATTTCTGCCGGAGATGACACTGTGCCGACGCACTTGTATTCTTCGGTTTCTTCCTTTGTTTTAAAGCCCCAGCCGTATAGCACAGCGAGGAAGTCCATACCTATTTCTTCCGCACCTTTTGCCTCGATTGTGCTGTCGCCGACAAGGATACTTTCTTCAACGGAAACTCCTGTCTGCTCACACGCCTGCAAAAGCAGATGACTCTTTGTGAGGTTTGTACCGACATCTGTTGCACATACTGCGTCGAAAACATCCGACGCCTCGTAGGTTTCAAGAATATCCGTTGTGAACATTCTGTGCTTTTGAGTTGCTATTGCAAGCTTAAAACCGCTTTTCTTGAGTTCACGAAGAGCGTCATAAATTCCGTCATAGACGGTGAACATCTCTTTTCCTTTCTGGGAATAAAGTTTACTGTAATTCTTTACGGCATATTCAATTTCGTCATCACTCATATTAAAGAGCGTTTTAAATCCGTATTCAAGCGGTGCGCCGATTACTCCGTAGAGTGCGCTGTGTTCAACAGGCTCATAGCCCATTGCAACTGCCGTTGTATTGAAGCAATATAAAATTCCGGGGGCTGTGTCGGCAAGAGTGCCGTCAAAGCCGAAAACAACTAATTTTTTCATAAAACCACCCAATCTGCAAATAGATAAATTCATAAACAATTTTTTACAAAAGTCTTTGTCCTGCAAATATGGAAATACATCTCAAGGGGAATTATACCATTTTACGGAGATAAATACAATACTAATTTTCCACAAGTATTAATTTGGGAATAAAAGTGCCGAAAAATATGCAATTATTGTTCTTTTGCAAGCATATGCCAATCGAAACAAGTCGAAAACCAGAGCTTTCAACTTACTTTATTTCTTGACAACATCGTGCGTGCGTTATAAAATTGAAGTACATTATATTGAAAGGTTATTTTATTATGACTTCTGCAAAGCATAAAAATCCGCCTGCCAAACCCAAAGAAAAATATTCGGTACAGCAGGCGCTCACAAACTATTATCTGCTTATTATGTTCACGCTTTTTCCGTTGTTTTTCACGGACGCATATTTTAACATCAGGCACGACAAGTATTACTTTTTCATTATATTGACGGGTATTCTCGTTATTGCGGAATTTCTTATTATTATGACCGCAAGCGTTGATAAACCGCCGGAAGACTCAAAGCTTGAAAAGCCTAAACCAAAGCATTTGTATGAAGAGCTTTCGTTTATGGACTGGGCATTTATTGTATTTTTAGGAATAAATGTCATTTCAACGCTGTTGTCTGCAAACCCTTTGGATGCACTTCTGGGTACTCAGGGACGAAACAACGGTCTTGTGCTTATGACATTTTACACCGCAGCATATTTTATGATTACAAGGTGCTTTAAATATTTTGAATACATATTCGTTGCGCTTGCGTTCGGTTCAATGATAGTTTTTGCACTTGCGGTGCTTAACTCATTCTATATTGATCCTCTCGGAATGTTTACTCTTCTCACCGACCAACAGACTATTACCGACTTCACTTCAACAATCGGCAACAAAAATCTGCTTTCAAGCTACATCTGCATCGCTATGCCTGTTATGATTGCAATGTCGGTTATCACTGAGAAAACCTTGCTCAGGTCAATTTATCTTGTAGCAACAGGATTTGGCTTTGCGGCTCTTATGACTGCCGACAGCGATTCCGGCATTCTCGGCATGGCTGTATTTATGATTATTTACCTTGTATGGTTTTCAAACAGCCTTGTCAGACTGAAAAGATTTTTCCTTTCGGCAACTGTTATGCTGTTGTTTGCAAAGCTGCTCAGATTGTTCTCGCTCTGCTTTGACGACAAAAGCAAGGGCTTTGATAAGTTTCAGGAAATTTTTGTTTTCTCAGGCATCGGCTGGATATTGCTTGCAGCTTGTGCCGTTATTACAGGGATTTTGTATCTTATTGATTACAAAAAACCAAACATCACAATTTCAAAAGCCGTGCCGATTGCTCTTGCCGTTGTATTCGGATTTTGTGCTGTTGCCATGATAGGAATTATGGTTTATTTCAGCTGTATTGACACCAAAACCGACCTCGGCAGTTTTGAAAGAATTATCCGCTTTAACGATATATGGGGTACACACAGAGGCTTTATGTGGATAAGGTCGATATGGATTTTCGGCGACGCTTCATTTATTGAAAAGCTGTTCGGCGTAGGTCCTGATATGTTCTACTCCGCATTCAGTCCGTACTTTGACGACCTTTCAAAATACGGTGACAGCTCAACAAATGCCGCCCATAACGAATATCTAAACTACCTTATCACAATCGGAATTACGGGACTTCTCTCCTATCTTGCCATTGTGTGCGGTACGATTAAGAATGCAGTTAAGTATGCAAAGGAAAATCCGATGCTGATTGCGTGCGTTTCGGCTGTTATCTGCTATGCTGTTCAGGCTGTTGTAAACCTTTATCAGCCGATTACAACTCCGCTGTTTTTCATCTTCATAGCTTTGTGCGAGGCTTTTGTAAGAAATGCCAAAGCTGAAAAATCTGCCGTATAAATATTATGTCTGCGTTTCAATTCGGATAAGAAGGTTCTGCATTGACTCGTTGCGGTCACGGCGGTATCGTCCCAGCTCGTAGAGGCTGTCGGGATTTTTAGTGATTATATTGGGCTTTTCCGTACAGGTTAGTGTACACGAAAAGCCCATTTCTTTTATCAGCTTTTCGGTCAGGTCATTTTTTGCACCGAACGGATATACAAAGCAGGTCGGTTTTTTCCCTGTTGCATTTTCAAGCAAGCCTTGAGCTTTGACAACATCTTCCGTAAGAATAGATTTATATGCTTCATCACTCTCCCCCGCTTTTGGCAAAACACCCTTTCGTGATTTCAAAGAATGCATATCGTACGAATGATTCTGAATTTCAACATAGCCCGAATCAGACATTTCTTTCATATCGTCAAAAGTTATATGACCGTAGGTCACGGAAATGTCCTTGGTTTCGGTGAATTTTTCAGACACTGAGGCAATCGGAGATATGACCGCCTTGCAGTTGTATTTTTCGAGCAAAGGGAGTGCATAATAATAATTATTATAATAGCCGTCGTCAAAGGTCAGCATAATGCATTTTTCGGGCAATGATTTTTTGCCGTAAACATAATCGGAAAGCTCCTTTACAACAACGGTTGTGTAGCCGTTTTCGGTAAGATATTTTAAATCATTTTCAAAAAGAGTCGGCGAAACGGTGTAGTCATTTTGCAGTTTTTCGTCCTTTAAAAGTGAGTGATACATTATTACGGGCAGTTTTACGCTGTCGGTATCAGCCGTTGTTTCTTTTGTTGCACCTGTCATTACCGATATTAAAATTACCGCAGACAGGAAGAATGCCGTGAAAATGATAATTTTTACTGTTTTGTTTGATTTCACTATATTTCCTCCCAATTCTTTGTGCAAAATTTTTTATTTATAATTCTTTATTGTAAATATAATTAAGCATCTGCGTGATAGAATATAGCCAAAGTTAATACTGATTACTGATTTTGGTCAATCGGTACTGACTAATATTGCATAAGGATTTATGAATTATGGCAAAAAGAAATTTCAGCTCAAAACGCAATGCAATTTACAACGCTGTGTGCGGTACGGACACTCATCCGAGCGCACGCTGGGTTTATGATAAATTAAAGCCCGAAATTCCCGACCTTAGTCTTGGCACGGTTTACAGAAACATTGCTCTTTTTAAGGATGAAGGAAAGGTCAGCGTTATATGCAATGTAAACGGTGAGGAGCGTATTGACGGCAACACAGAGCCGCACCCCCACTTTGTATGCAACAAATGCAAGGCAGTTATTGATGTTGAAGACAATCAAAATGCTGATGGCCTTGAGTCACAGCTTGCCGAAGAGGGATTTAAGGTAGAAAACAGATTTGTTATCTACTACGGCATATGTCCTAAATGTTCGGCAGAAGTACACTAATATTTATTACAAAGGAGAAGTAATTATGAAATGGTATTGCACAGTATGCGGTTATGTTTATGAAGGTCCCGAAGCTCCCGAGGCTTGCCCTGTTTGTAAGGCACCGAAGGAAAAATTTAAGCAGATGGACGAGGAGGCATCTTTCGCAACAGTTCACGAGGTTGGCGTTGCTCAGGGCGTAAGCGAAGATATTCTCAAGGATCTCAGAGCTAACTTTGAGGGAGAATGCAGCGAAGTCGGTATGTACCTTGCAATGGCAAGAGTTGCAGACAGAGAAGGCTATCCCGAGGTTTCTGCCGCATTTACAAAGTATGCTTTTGAAGAGGCTGAACACGCTGCCAAGTTTGCAGAGCTTTTAGGCGAAGTTCTTACAGACAGCACAAAGAAGAATCTTCAGATGCGTGTAGATGCAGAAACAGGTGCTTGCGAAGGTAAGTTTGACCTTGCAAAGCGTGCAAAGGCTCAGAACCTTGACGCTATTCATGACACGGTTCACGAGATGGCAAAGGATGAAGCAAGACACGGCGCAGGCTTTAGAGGTCTTCTTAACAGATACTTTAAGTAATCATTAAAAAATAAAAAATCAAAAAAGTCAGCTTGATAATCGTATGACCAACAACTAACCGATTACACAACAGACTTTGAACAGGAGATTTGATAGTATGAAATATGTATGCGATGTTTGCGGATATGTTTATGATCCTGAAATCGGCGATCCCGATAACGGCGTTGATGCAGGCACAGCATGGGAAGATGTACCCGAGGATTGGGTATGCCCTCTCTGTGGTGTAGGCAAAGACGAATTTTCCGCAGAAGAATAATTAACAAATTGGCAATTTGGGAGCAGGCAATGCTTGCTCCCTTTTGTGTGTACTGGAGTAAATTATGAAAAAATTGATTTCGTGGAATGTAAACGGACTTCGTGCCTGTGTTACAAAGGGCTTTGAGAACTTTTTTAAAGATGTTGACGCAGATATTTTCTGTCTTCAGGAAACAAAACTTCAAGAGGGACAGATTGACCTCTTGCTTGAAGGATATCATCAGTATTGGTGCTATGCCGACAAAAAAGGCTATTCGGGAACGGCTATGTTCACAAAGGAAGAGCCTTTGAATGTATGTTACGGGATCGGCATTGACGAACACGACCATGAGGGCAGAGTTATCACGGCAGAATTTGACAATTGCTTTGTTGTCACCTGCTACACTCCAAACTCGCAAAGTGAGCTGAAAAGGCTTGATTACCGAATGAAATGGGAAGATGATTTCAAGGCATATCTGAAAAAACTTGAAGAAAAAAAGCCTGTTATTATGTGCGGTGATTTGAATGTTGCACACAAAGAAATTGATTTGAAAAATCCGAAAACCAACCGTAAAAATGCAGGCTTTACCGATGAAGAGCGTTCAAAGATGACAGCGTTGCTCGATGACGGCTTTATCGACACCTACCGCTATTTCTATCCCGATACAGAGGGCGTGTATTCGTGGTGGTCATACAGATTCAAGGCTCGTGAAAAAAATGCGGGCTGGCGTATTGACTATTTTATCGTTTCAAAAGCTCTTGAAAGCAAGCTTGACGGTGCAAAAATCCATCCCGAAATTTTAGGTTCTGACCATTGCCCCGTTGAACTGACTATTGACATTTAAAAAGCAAAATAAAACCCCGACACAGCATACACCGTGTCGGGATTTTTTGTATATTATGAAAAATTTTCAAGACCGACAATACAAATTCCAAAAGTGTCAATTGACAAAACGGGAATTTTGTCTTGACAAATGATTTTTTGCAAAGAAAATGCTCCGACGCTAAAAAGTATCGGAGCATATATGAGCTTTTTTATAATTAACTGACGGTAATTTTGTTCTGACCGCCTGTTATGTCGGAAAAATTATTTTTTGCACTTTTAACGAATGCGAAGATTGTTTTCAGAAGCATATTTCTCGTTTTGCTGTCAAGACCTGCAAAGGATTTTAGGATTGTTCCCGTGTTTTTAAGCGGATTTTTCAGCATCTCATTAAAGGTTGCGGTTTCGGTCAGCGACAAAAGTGCAAAAACCTCTTTTGTGAACTCCCGTCTTTGAGCAATTGTCAGCGATTCAACAAATTCTTTCAGCGTGTGGTCAAAGAAAACGCTGAAATTTGTAGTGCTTTTCAGCCTGACAAGCCTGTTCTGCTCAATCTCCCACGAATAGACATCGTGTTGGAGAAAACCTTTTTGATTGCTCTTTACTATAGTGTAGCTCTCCTCATGCTCAAACATCATGCCGAAAATGCTCGACTGCGGAACAAAGGTGTAGATTCTGTCATCGATTTCATAAAATCCGCTGTCCCTGATTTTGTCAAGAGAAAACCCCGGTCCGTCAAAATTGTAAATATAATCAATGTGATTTCTTGAATTTTCATCGGTAAAAGCACCTGCATAAACCGCAAGATTTCCACCCTTTGAGTGACCGCCCAGAATGAATTTTCCGTTAAGCATACGGACTGCCTTTTCAAAATAATCAAGGGCCTTTTTCTGTGACGGCAACGGAAATGTGAAGAACATATTGAAGTCCTCCTGCCAGCCGACAAGAGAATTGTCCGTTCCTCTGTATGAAACGAAATAATTCTTTTTAAGAAATTCAAAAGTGATTGCAGAAAACTGCATACTCACATCGGACTCAACCTCGTTTACATACCCCGAAACAAGAATTTTGCCGAATCTCTTGCTCTCTGCCGTCGCTTTCAAAAGGTCGGCGTCACCCTTCCACAATAGATTTTTCTCGTAATCATCGGTTGCAAACACACGCATTGCCGCCTGTTCAAGGGTAATCTCATCAAACAGACAGGACGATACCGCACCGTCAAAAGGAAGATATGAAAGCCGTGAAAGCACAAGTGCGTCAAGCTCGTTAAAACCGTCCTGTTCAAATGTCAAATCGCCTCTCCGACTTATGTAATCAAATATGTCAGCCATACAAATGCCTCCAATCTGTTTCCCCTCTGTAACTATTGTGCCACTTTGTACTAATTATTTCAATACAATTTTGAAAATTGAAAAAGAAAAGGACAAACGAATTCGTTCATCCTTTAACAGTATATGAAGTTATCTGAATTTTGCGATTTCTTCGAGAAATTGTTTTCCGAATTTTTCAAGCTTTGTTCTGCCCACACCCGAAACTTCAAGCATTTCATCGGGTGTTTCGGGGCATTTTTTGCACATATCAATCAGCGTTGCATCGGTAAAAATAACATAGGCAGGAACGCTCTTTTTGGATGCAATGCCTTTTCGCAAAGCCTTGAGCGCATCAAGTAATTCGGAATTGACAGGCACTTCGGGACGGTGCGTTTTGACAATCTTTTCGGAGTTTTCAACTTTCTTCATCACAAGCCGTTCCCGTCCGAAAAGTACATCTCTGCTCTTTGGCAAAAGCTTTAGAACCTCGGTTTCATTGTCGGCTGAAATATACTCCTTTTCGGCAAGAAAGTCAATTGTGCCGAAAATATGCCTTGCCGTAACCTCTTTCATTATTCCGTAGGTTGACTGATTGTTAAGCTCAGCTTTTAGAATTTTCTCGCCTTTACTGCCCTTTAACACATCACAAATCACGGTTTTGCCGTACCTTTGTCCTGTTCTTGCAATACACGACATAATTTTTTGAGCGTCAATTGTGACATCAACAAGCTTGTGAACGGAAAGGCAGTTGGAGCATTTTCCGCAGTAAGCCTTTTTATCACCGCCGAAATACCGCAGAATAAACCCACGCAGACAATCGTTTGTTGTGCTGTAAAAGGTCATATATTTTAAGCGTTCAAAATCACGCTCACGAATTTGCTCGTTTTCTTCAATTGTAAGCTCATCGTTGCCCTCGGAATTTTCAATCATAAAACGATTTAGGCGAACATCCTTAGGACTGTAGAGCAAAATACAATCAGCCTCACCGCCGTCACGACCTGCCCGTCCTGCCTCTTGATAGTAGCTTTCAATGTTTTTCGGCATATTGTAATGAATTACATATGTAACATTTGACTTGTCAATTCCCATACCGAAAGCATTGGTTGCAACCATAATATTTTTTCGGTCAAAAACGAAATCCTCCTGATTTTTCCTGCGTTCGTATTCATCAAGACCTGCATGGTATCTTGCCGCCGAAAAGCCGTTATCACAGAGCAATTCGCAGACAGATTCAACATTTTTTCGGGTTGCACAATAGACAATTCCCGACCTGTCGCCACGCTCCCGAATGAGGTCAATAAGCTTTTCGTCCTTTGACGATGACTTTATTACGCCGAAGAAAAGGTTGGGGCGGTCAAATCCCGTTGTAATTTCAAACGGATTTTCAAGCCTGAGAATTTTCTTTATGTCTTCTTTTACATCATTTGTAGCCGTTGCGGTAAATGCTCCGACAATCGGACGATTTGCAAGGCTTTCAACAAATGAAATAATTTTAAGGTAACTCGGTCTGAAATCCTGTCCCCATTGTGAAACGCAATGAGCCTCGTCAACTGCAACCATTGAGATTTTTATCTTTTTACAGGCGTCGAGAAATCCGTCAGTCAACAGCCTTTCGGGTGCAACATAGATGATTTTGTATTTTCCGTGTTCAACATTTGAAAGCACTCGGAGAAATTGCGGATATGAAAGCGAGCTGTTTATATATGCCGCAGGAACTCCCGACTGAACGAGTGAGCCGACCTGATCCTTCATAAGCGAAATCAGAGGTGACACAACAATTGTCACCCCGTCAAAAAGTAATGCGGGAATCTGATAGCACATAGACTTGCCCGCACCTGTGGGCATAATGCAAAGTGCATCTCTGCCGTCAAGCAAAGCGTCAACTATCTGTTCCTGTCCGTCTCTGAAAGAATCGTGTCCGAAGTAATCTTTTAACACGCTTAATTTATCACTCATCTTTTTGCCCTTATCTATCATTCTTTATTGGAATTATAATCATTGTATTCTCTTTCAATCCAAGCCATAAGCAGATTTACAATTTTCTGCTGTTCGACCTCGTTAAGCTGTTTGTCCCTTGCAACTCTGTACCACTTGTTAAGACACCCTCTGCAACAACAGGCGCAGGCGTGCTGTGCGATAAAAACAGGGTGTCCTCTCGTAGGCGTTTGCTTTCCGTCATTCGGAATATATTTCGGTGCAAGCCGTGTTCTGACAAAATCTTCTGCATGGGAACGGATTTTATTCATTCCCTTTTCATTAATATAGTCAATGTCCTTTTGCTTTAAATGAAACCGACTGCGAAAATCCGATTTTTTCAGTTTGTTTAGTGCCTCATCTATTGTTTGCATTGTTTATGCCTTCTTTTATTGTCATACCTCAATTATAAACAATTACTACGGTAATGGCAAGAAAAAATGCACTCATTTTCTGTTACAGCAAAAAAACAACCCCACGATTATTTTACCGTTGGGGTTGTTTTCATAGGGTTGCTTTTCAATTATTTTTAAAGATTAAACATCTTTGCAATATTTTTCAGCAAGGGCAAAGAACGCTTTTTCGAGCGAATCCAAGGTTTGTTCCGTCATGCTGACCGACATACTGTTTTTGTCGGAAAATATGATTTCAACGATTGTAACCGTGGCGTCATCGACTGTCAGTTCTTTGTTTTTTGGATTATATTTTTTCAGAATTTCCAATGCGTCTTCGGCGGTATCACACAGCAGTCTCATATCCGTTTCGTCGATCAAAACATTTTCAAAAGCGATATAACCGCATTTGCAGATAGCGTCAAAAAGGAAATTTACACCTTTTTTTCGCACATAAAAAGAACAGCAGTATTCTCAAACAAATAATCGGAAACATAAACAATCGTGTTGGTTTTACTACCTTATAGATTTACACTATTCTCAAACGCCGTCCTCAGCCTGAGAT
>ERZ791927.2393-NODE-2393-length-12118-cov-2.956644_pt1 | contig 12118 bp, 17 predicted proteins | sample MGYA00510130_ERZ791927 | MGnify/ENA primary metagenome ERZ791927 (study PRJEB30046, sample SAMN00792055) | human gut metagenome | study: EMG produced TPA metagenomics assembly of the A metagenome-wide association study of gut microbiota in type 2...
GATTGTAACAATATTACATTTTTAAAATAGCTTATATATTAATAAAAAATGGAAAAAATGTATAATGATCTTCCATTATATCAAGCAATTATTGCTGATGATTGTGATGGAATAGAGTTCGTAGCATTGACCAGTAAACCTGCAACCCAAGTTAATTGGCTTGCTTTTGGGGAATCTCAGAAGTTCTCGATGGATGAAGAAAAACATATAGTTACTTCTTGTTTAATGGTATGTGATATACCTATATTTAGACGGGATAGTAAAAACGGAGAATATTATATTCAATATGATAAAGAAACTCTCCGTTTAATGGCTGAAAAAATGATGTATGATAAGAGAACTACTGATGTAAATATTGAACATTTGGAAGATTCAGTAATTCCTGGAATAATTCTTCAAGAACTATATATTAAAGATATAGATAGAGGAATTAATCCAGTTGAATTTGCTGATTGTCCAGATGGTTCATTATTTGCTACTTATAAAGTAAATAATCCTGTTATATGGGATGCAATTAAAGCTGGCAAGTTTAAAGGGTTCTCTATTGAGGGATTGTTTACTTTAGAAAGACAATCTGATGAATATGAGGAACTTAAAGAGATTCAAAAAATGTTGAGAAAAATAAAAAGAGTTAAACATTAATTAATTATGAGTAAATTCACAAAAATTAAACTTGAGTTAGCTAAGATGCTTGCAAAGTTCAGTGATGTTAAAACTGACAAGGCTGTGCTTACTTGGGATTCAGATGAGGATCTGAGAGAAGGTATGGATGTTTATGTAGCTGATGAAAATGGCGAATATGCACCTGCTGCTGATGGTGAGTATGTTACCGAAGATGGCAAAACGATTGTTGTTAAAGACGGTAAAGTAGAGTCCATTACTGATCCTAAAGCTGAGGTTGATCCTGAAGAGGGTATGAGAACTGTTGAGGTTGATGCTGCTTGTGGGACTAAGAGAGTAAAAGCTGAGGAAGTTGCTGATCCTGCTGTTGAAACAGACGGTGTTAAAGAAACTGAGACTGATGCAATCGACGCTATTCATCGCGAAATTAATGAGCTTTACGATATTGTAGATAAGCTTGTTAAGAAGGTAGCAGAACTTGAAGGAAAGTCAGAAGCTACTGAAAAGACTGTAGAAAAAATGAGTAAGATGAGTGCTGCTTTTTCAGCAGAGGAAACACTTGAAAATAAAACAACTGCTCCTATAAGTGGAATAGCAGAAATAGATAGAAAGCTTAAAAACTTTATTGGTTAATTTATAAAATTTTAAATAATTATGGCAAATAGTCCTGTAATGACAACGCTTCCTGCTTATGTGGAGCAAAGACGTCTCCCTCTTATTAAGGAAGCGGTTTTAAAAGCTAAGAGTGCAAGTTTGTTCAATCTTCAAACAGATATTAAAACTGATGCTGCTCTTAACCTGTTATCTACCGATGTTCAGTTCGGTGATGGTCTTACTTGTGGTTGGGATGAGTCTGGAACTCAGACTCTTTCTCAGAGAATTCTTAAGACTGGTAATATTAAGATTAATATGGCATATTGCGATAAGGCTATGCTGAAATACTGGACTCAGTATGCAGTTAAGGTAGCCGCTGGTCAGAAGACTCTTCCTTTTGAAGAGGATTTCGTAAATGCTGTTGTAGAGAACGTAAAAGAGGCTATTGAGGTAGCTATCTGGCGGGGTGATACGGCTTCAGAAACTAATAACTTGAAGTATTTTGATGGTCTGCTTAAGATTCTTACTGATGATGATGGTACTGTAGATGTAACAATTGCTGGAACATCTGCCTATACTGACATTATGGCAGTTTATAATGCAATTCCTGAGAAGGTTCTTGATGGTGCTTCGATTCTTGTTGGTGCCGATATGTTCCGTAAGTTCGTAAATGAACTTGTTGAGAAGAACTATTTCCACTATAGCGGAGAGAGCCTTGATGGTGAGATTTATCTTCCTGGTTCACAGGTTAAGGTTATTGCTGTTAATGGTCTTAATGGAACTGATAAGATTGTTGCTGGTCAGTTAGACAAGAATTTCTTCTATGGTGTAGATATGATGAACGATGAAGAGAAATTCGAATTGTGGTATTCACAGGATTTCCGCGAGTTCAGATTAGCTATTGAATTTAACGCTGGTGTACAAGTTGCTTTCCCTGACGAAGTAGTATTAGGCACCAAGGCTTAATTTCAATAGATTTTATTAACTTATAAATGATATTGAAATTATGGCTTGTTTAATAACTATCGCAGGAATCACACTTGATTGCCAACCTTCATTGGGTGGAATCAAACAGGTATGGATTACCCAGTATGCAGATGTTAAAAGTGTAACGGTTGATCCTGAGAGCAATATGATTTCAGCTATTACTCTTGAGTCTTCAGCTAAATGGTATAACTACCAATTTAGAAAGGCTACTGGTTCTCTAACCTCAACTTTAAATGTAGATGAAAGTGCTGGTGTTAATTATGTAAGTAATGAGCTTGCTCTTGTATTTACAAAGATGGAAACAGCAAAACGAGTAGAGATTGCAGCTTTATCAATTGGTCAGCTTGCAGTTGTTGTTGAAGATAGCAATGGTAAGTATTGGTTCTTAGGTAAAGATGATTATGTAAGCGCTTCCGCTGGTACGGGTGTTACTGGTACTGCTAAAGGTGATCAGAATGCTTATACTCTGACACTTTCAACAGATTCAGATTCTTATCCTTATGAGTTATCTGCAGAAGCTATCCAAAGCGTTGTAGGTGCTTAATAACAGAAAGAGGGGCGAGTATTAATTTACTTGCCCCTTATTTTGTTTATATACCACATAATGAATAATTTATATTTTATAGAAAAATAATATGGCAAACGAAACTGAAAAGACAATTCTTCCCTATCTTAATGTCCTTGAAGTCGAAACAATAGATAAGTCAAATGTGACTAAAGTTATTGTTATTGACAAGGATGATGAAGTTAAAGTTATGGATGGTTCTCAGTTAGGATCAAGTAACTATCAAGATCTTCAATTTAAGCCTGAAATCAATGGGGTTGAATTAAATGGAAATATTCCTTCTAAAGAATTAGGAATTCCTTCTATTGAAGATGTTGATAATCAGATTACTGAGAAACTAGCTGACTATCCAACTAAAGAAGAGGTAACTGCAGAGATTACTGAAGCCACTGCTGGAAAGCAAAATACACTTGTTCAAGGTGATGGTATAGTAATTGAAGAGAATACTGTTTCTGCAGATTATAATACTATTCGTAACAAACCATCTTTAAATGGAACTGAATTATCTGGAGCAGCTTCAATAGTACCTGCCATTAATATTCAATCAGTCCCATCTAAAGTTACTTTAGCTCCTGTATTTGGTAATCAAACTGGAGAAGCAGTTGAACTTCCAATATATAATACAGAGACTAACCAAGCTGGTATTGTTAATGGTCCTCTATATGCACAATTAGCAGATAAATATACCAAAGCTGAAATTGATGCTTTAAATACAGCTATTAATAAAGAGATAGCTTCAAAACAAGGAACGCTTACAGCAGGAAAGAATATATCTATTATAGATAATGTAATCTCTGCTTTTGAGAATCATTTCTTACTTAATTTAGATGAGAATGATCCTGTAAGACAGAAACATATCTATGACTTTATTAGAACTAATCTGGACTTCTATTTATTCTGCCAGATTACATATAAAGGTGATATTATAGTTATTCCTGTTGCAACTATTGAGCATCCCGAAACTATTGATTTATATGGCTATTATTTTCAAGATAATGGTGTATTAGTAGTTATTAATGCAATCTTAGTAAATAATGGTAATATGACTGTTAAAGTTACTGAGGTTGATCTTACTAATAAAGGTTATACTAAAGATGAAGTAGATGAGAAACTTGCAACTAAGCAAGGTGTATTTACTCCACAAGCTCCATTAGCTTTTAATGAAGATAAATCCCAATTATCTGTAGATTTATCTGGATACCAACCAGTTGGTGATTATGCTTTAAAGAGTGATATTCCAACTAAAATTAGTGAGCTTACTAATGATTCTAACTTTGTAAGTGAAGCAGAGGTTTCTGGAGATTTAGCAGGTAAAGCAGATAAGACTTATGTTGATGAGCAGCTTGCTACTAAACAGCCTGTAGGAGATTATGCAACAAAAACAGAACTTGCAGGTAAAGCAGATTCTTCTGTAGTAGAATCTTTATCTACTCAAGTAGCAACTAATACTTCAGATATATCAATTATTAAAACAAAACAAGAAGAAGATGGAGATAAGATTGATTCTCTTGATAAAGAGATGGCTACTAAGCAAGATTTACTTGTAAGTGGAACTAATATCAAAACAATCAATAGTCAATCTTTACTTGGAGAAGGTAATATAGAAATTGAAAGTGGATCTGATATTCCATTTCTATTTATAAATTCCTCAACCCATCTTTCTGGAGATTTTGCTGCGGTTAAGAATGCTATAGCTAATAAAACACCATTTGAGATTTATTATGTAAATATTCTAGGTTATGGTGATATAGCAGCTCCAGAAGTATGTTTTGTTTCAGGAGAAAATATTCAAGCTACTTTCCATTTTGAAAGTACTACAGCTAATCATACTGTAGTTCAAACTACTATTACTCCAACTGGAGTATCAGCAGATACTAGTTATCATAGTTATCAGGAGCAATTAGTCTCTGGGACTAATATAAAGACTATTAATGGTGAAAGTATTTTAGGAGAAGGTAATCTTGAAATATCTGGTAGTGGAGGGACTACTGACTATACTCAGTTAACAAATAAACCTCAGATTAATTCTGTTGAGTTATCTGGCAATAAGAGTTTATCAGATTTAGGTATTCAGCCTGCTGGAAACTATATTGAAGCTGGAACTGGAACCCAACCTCAAATAAATACTATTACTGTTCTTACTCAATCAGAGTATGATGATTTAGCAGATAAAGATCCTAATACACAATATTTAATTGTAGAATAATATGAATATTAGAGATGATTTAAAGACATTTTATGTAGGTGACAGACAAGGTACTGCTATTTATGTCGGCAGTACCAAAGTCTGGCCTATCAATCCTTGTAATCCACAAATAGTTACAGTTGCTAATCCAGTTCCTCAAGGCACTACAATAGTTGATCCTTGTAGTTATGTATTTAGCAGTTATGATGGAACTATAAATGATATACAAAGGGATTGAATGGGTAGAGGATCTGGCCTTACTTCTACAGTAATTAGTTTTACTGCTGATTTAAGTGAATTAGCCCTTAATATAGATGGTGTACCTCTTTGTAGTATTATAGGTTCTGCTCAAACATATGCAGATATAAAGTTAAATAGTGGAGATTTAAGTAGAAAAGGAGGGTTTTTTAAAACATCTCATTTTGATCTAAATAACCAGGAGATTACTAATCTTAATGAAGCATATGGAAGATGGGCTAGTGAATCTCAATTTTGGGGTCAAACAATACATAGTGCTACTTTATCTAATGTTAAAATACCTACAACTACTAAAGAAGTAAGTGCAAATTATTTATTTATTGGAGTAGAAATAGATAATAATGATTTCTCTGTAATGAATAATTTTCAAAATCTTGTATTAGTAGATCCAAAATGGGCATTTGCAGATACAGCTGATGGAGCTACTAATATAGATAATATAACGATTAATATTCCATTTAAAGGAGATTGTAATCATATGTTTCATAGAGCATTATATCTAACAACTATTCCAAGTAATTTTACCTTTACTGGAATTACAGATATAAGCTATATGTTTAGTACTTGTAGTAGATTAACAGCTACACCAGAAATAGATTGTCATCTTGTTACAGATTGTACTAGTTTTGCGGCATCTTGTCCAGAATTAGTAACTGTAGGAGCCTTAAATGGATTAGGAGAGAGTTTAACTGAAGGTGGCCTGCTATACTTTGCACAATCTCCAAATTTATCTGAAGATTCATTACAAACTATAGCAGAATCTATTGGCACAGCAGTAAGTTCTAATACAAGTATTTCATTAAAATCTACTGCATACGATAAATTAACAGATGAACAAAAATCATTAATAGCTTCAAAAAATTGGAGCATAAATAGGGTTGCATAATATGAAAATTGAAGTCAAAGAAAAATACAAAGTAGTTAGTCCAGAAGAAGGTTATATACTTACTAACTATAAAGAAGGAATGGATATTAAATCATATAGTTCATTTACTGAATGCATCTGTCCTTTAAGTTGCGATTTAGAGCATCTATCAGAAGTCTCTTTAGATAAGGATGCTGAATATAAAGAATTAGCTATTAAAGCTTCTAAAGAGTATGAGGAATCAATAAAAGTTAGATAATTATGATTATACTTAAGAATACTAAAAATACACAAACTTTTTATGTAAGTAAGAAATGTGGTATTGAATCTGGACAACTTCCTGTTGGTTCTTATACTAAGATTGAAGCAGATGAAAGATTCCAACCTAAAGGTAATTACATTTCTGAAGAGAAAGCAGAAGAGTTAATTGATACTAAAGTAACAGAAAGTATTGAAGATCAAGTTCCACCTTTAGTAGATCAATCTATTGCTCCAATTAATACTGAGATTACTAATCTTAAAGGAGAGGTTCAAGAATTAGAAACTTCTAAGATGGAAGTATTTCAAGCAAATCAACCTCTATCTTTACATAGAAATGGAGAAGGTTTGCAACTATCTGTAGATTTAAGTAATTATGCAACTAAAGCAGAAATTCCTGATACTAGTGATTTTGCTACTAAAGAAGAGCTTACAGCTGTAGAGAATAAGATTCCTGATGTATCTGGATTAGCTACTAAAGATCAAGTTGCACTTAAAGCAGATAAAAGTGAGTTATCAAACTATGTAACTACAGATGCATATAATACAAAGATGACAGAGTTAGATGGAGAAATCTCAGCAGTTCAAGCTCAGATTGGTAATATTTCAACTACTCTTGATACAATTAATGGTGAAATTCCAAATGAATAAAGTCATTTTAAATATATAATATGGCAAATACAATTTCTGATAAATTAACGTATCTTGAAGGTACTAAGAGTGCCATTAAAGATGCTATTGTAGCTAAAGGTGTTGCTGTATCAGATTCCGATACCTTTAGAAGCTATGCAGATAAGATAGGACAGATTTCTGGAGGTGGTGGAGGAAAGATTAATTTAAATGATTATGGATTAACATTTGCATATTCTAGTCCTACTGATAATCAAGTAAATCAGATTATCTTTGATTTACCTGATTTTACAAGTACGAGAAATTTTTTTTCGCATATGCAGTCTCCTAATGCATATATAAATCTGTTTTCTATGTGAAATACAGGTTTAAATTACGATTGTTCGGGTATGTTGAGTAATGCTAAAATAAATCAAATAGATTTCCCACAGGAAATTACTATACGCGATGGCAATAATATGTTTAGTAGTTTTAATGCTAATGCTTTAACATTAGATACAATTATACTACAAACTAATACTGCTTGATATGATTTAAGTCAAATGTTTAATTCTTCTAATGTTGTATGCAATCATATAATTATTAGAGATGAAGAAAATGATACTCCGTATGTTGTGTTTAATGCCACTTTTGCCAATTTAACATCCACTATTACTACTCTCCCAGATATTAAGTTTGAATTAGTAGGATCATCTATTAATCTTGAATGTGGAGGTACTTATAGTTATTTACCTGATACAATTACAACTTTGCCAGAATGAGATTTAACAGGTGTAAATGAAGGTCAGTCCTTTAATAATTGGCCTTTTTATAGTTGGGAATCTCCAAATACATCAATAACTGATATGGAAGGTATTATAAATTTAAGAGCGGAATTAAATTTATCTTTACTCCAGTCGTTAAATAGTGCAGCTATTGATAACATTTTAAATAAAGCTGCTGATTTAACTGGAGAAGTATCTAAAACTATTACATTTGCAGCAGATGTTTATAATGCACTTACTGAGGAACAGAAATCATTAGCTACATCTAAAAACTGAACTTTAGCATCAGCATAAATTTTGTCAGTTTTTATTTTTTCTTAGTACTTTGAGTGAGTAAAAAACTTGACATTAAAGGAGGCTTAGGTCTCCTTTAATTATTTTAATACATTAGTAAATTGGTTTATATTTTAAGAAAAAGATATGTAAAACTAATGTAAAATTATGCAAAGTGGAACAATTTATAAAATAACTAATTTAATAAACAATAAGATTTATATTGGAAAAACCACCAGAGATATTAAGCGTAGGTTCATTGAGCATAAACTGAAAGCAAAATCTGGTTTGGATTATCATTTAAGTCGAGCTATTAGGAAATATGGAGATAAAAATTTTATTATCGAAGCTATACAGGTATTTTGTTGTACCTCAGAAAGTTTATTAAATAGAAAATTAGATGAAGCTGAAAAGAAATATATTAATTTATTTAATTCTAAAATAAATGGATATAATATGACAGATGGAGGAGATGGTGGATTTGGACACATAATAACTGAGGAAACGAGAAAAAGATTGTCTGAAGCAAAAAGAGGGGAAAAGAATCCAAATTACGGTAAACATACTAGTAATTATTGTAGATCTGGAGAATTTCATCCTTTATATGGAAAATCAAGAAGTGAGGAATGTAAACAAGCTATGAAAGAAGCTTGAAAGACTAGGCCAAATCCCAAATATAAATATATTCTCAGATACTCTTTAGATGGAAAACTAATTAAAAAATATAGTCGAATTAGAGAGCTAGAAGACGAATTTACAAGAAGTGGTGTATATAATGCTTTAAGAGGCATAATTCCCACATATAAAAAATATATTTGAAAATATGAATTATAGTCTTGTTCTTCAGCATACTGTAACAAAACAAATTTATATTTATAATTTAAATAATCAGAATTATTCTGAAAATATATATTATAAATTTGATATAACGTTAGATGATAATACACCAGATGGAGAGTATCAGTATGTATTATTTTATAACCCAAATAAATGGGAAATCGTCATAGACCCAAATAACATATATCAAGATCAGTACAATAGCTATGTATTAGTCACCTATGATAATATATTAACTACAAATACTAAAATTCTGATAGCTGGAAAACCTATTCCAATTCTTAGTACTGGTTTAATTAGAATTGGGGATTATGAAAATCAAAGATACCAATATGATAGACAAAATCAATATATAAGCTATGAAAGAAAATAAAATAAAATCAAATCTAAAACTCTCAGCCCTAGATCCTTTTATTCAATCTAACATCGTTCTTCCAACGGAAACAAGGAAAAGAGGTTCTGATATGATAATGTGAGGAGAAGATAATAAATATCCATTATATCTATGGGATTTATATTTAAATGTTGCTACTCTCCAATCTATTATTAATGGTTCTGCTGACTTTATTGTTGGTAATGATGTTAAATGTAATGCTCCAGGATTTGAGGTAGTTGTAAACAAGAAAGGTGAAACAATAGTTGATATAATGAGAAAAATCACTATTGATAAGATGATATTTGGAGGTTATGCTATCCAAGTAATTAGAGATATGCTCGGAAGAGTTGCAGAGATCTATCATATTGATTTTATGAATGTAAGGTCGAGTGAAAAGAATGATGTATTATATTATGCAACTGATTGGACAGCTTGGTCTGTAAAAGCTATAAAATATCCAAAATTTGGAGCTGGGGATGAAAATCCAGCTAGTATATTTTATAATAAAGGTTATATAACAAGAGGAGTATATCCTATTCCTGTTTATGGGGCTGCTATTTTATCTTGCGAAACTGAGAAAAATATTAATGAATTCCATTTAAATAACATCAATAATGGATTTATGGGTAATCTTATTATTAACTTTAATAATGGGGAACCTACAGATGAAATTAGAGAGGAGATTGAGAGGAATATTAATGAGAAGTTTTCTGGTTATCAGAATGCTGGCAGAATATTGATTTCATATAATGCAGATGAGGCAAATAAGACTACTATTGAAAGGTTAGATTCTGATGATTTTGATGAGAAATATCAATCATTATCTGAAAGAACAAGAGATCAAATATTCTGTGCCTTCCGAGCTAATCCTAACTTATTTGGAATTAACTCAGATTCAACTGGTTTTAATGAGCAAGAATTTGAATCTTCATTCAAGCTTTATAATAGAACTATGATTAGACCTATTCAGAAAGAGATTTGTGATTCATTTGATAAGATCTTTGGAATGCAGAATTCAATCACAATTTCACCATTTAGCCTTAATGAAGCTGATACTAAACAAGTTGAATAATGGAAAATAATTATAGAAATGTACTATTAATATCTGAAGATTATATAAAATCAGAATCCAATTTAGACAATAATGTTTCTGGTAAATATCTTCAGTCAGCAATTAAACTTGCACAAGATATTGAGCTTCAGTCATTAATTGGAACTAAGCTCTTAGAAAAGATTCAGAAATTAGTAATTGATTGGAAAGATCCAAATAAACCAGTTCATCCAATAGAACCTCCTATTTATGATCCTACTTCAATAGATGACCCAGAAAATCATAGATATAAAGAATTGCTAGATTACTATATTCAGCCTTATTTACTTTATCAAGTATTAAGTGAGATTACTATACCCATCTCATTTAAGCTGAGTAATTTTGGGGTTATGAGGACTGATGATGAGAAAGATTTAACTTCTGATATTAGCCAAGTTAATCTTATTAAGAAATATTATAGAGATAAAGCAGATTTCTTTAAAACGAGATTACAAAATTGGGTAATTACATATTATAATGATTTTCCTGAATTGTATTCTTATAAACCTCTTAAAGATATGTATCCAAATATGTATTCAAGTTCATCTTGTACTATTTGGTTAGGTGGAGCTAGAGGTAAAGGTTGGAGATATAATTCTTGTGAAGGTCCTCTGCAAAGAGCTTATGATTTCCCTTCAAGTGATAACAATAAAAAGAGTAAGTAAGATGACGTATTTTGAATTAATAAACAATTTAAAAGCTTGTGCTCTTGAAGAACCCAATATTAATTTTGTAGGAAGTAAGGATATATATGAACTTAATAGTATCCCAACTATTGAATATAATGTATTTTATATAACTCCAAATACATTTAATATGGATGAGGATACTATTACTTACTCTTTAAATCTCTATTTTATAGCAAGATGGGATGAAACTGATAATAATCAGCTTGAAGAGCAATCAGCTGGAATATTAGCATTAACTAATATAATTAACCGATTTAATAACCAATATCCAGAAGTTGATATTTCTTATCCTTTAATTTTTACTCCATTTTATCAGAAGTTCAAAGATATTTGTACTGGAGTATTTGTTAGAGTTGATTTAGCTGTAGACAATACTCTGGGTACTTGTTCTGATAATATGTAATGGAAAATAAATTAAACTGGTTTGGAAAGGTATTAGAATGAGTAGATAAATATGGATTACTAAAGATATTTAAAGCAGGGATTGGATTAATATTTATATCCTATGTAATGGTTATTACACTTAATCCCTCTATTGTTTATAATAAGGTTGTAACCTATATTGAACAAACTCACAATTCTAAAACTATTGCAAGAAATGAAGCAACTTTGAAGATTAAATATAAGCTTAAAGAATTGCTTCAAAGTACCAATGCTGATAGAGCTTGGGTTATTGAATATCATAATGGAACTACTGGATTAGGAGGACTTCCATTTACCTATGGAGTAATGAATGCAGAGGAAGTAAAACCAGGAATAAGACCTGTAAGTAGCCATTATAAAGATTTCCTGTTATCTGACTATACTTCAATTATAGAGTTTTCTAAGAATGATGGATGGTTTGGTAATATAGATAGTTTAGAAGCAGATGATCCAAGATTATATTATGCATTTAAATCCAACAGAGTGAATGAAATAGCAGTATTTTATTTAAAGACTGAGGATAAAGATATTGGCGTTTTAGGTTTATCATTCTGTGATACACCTATGCCTTATGATACTTGAGTACATCTAAGAAGAGCTGGAATACAGATAAGTATAATTTTAAATAAAATATAATATGAAATATTGTTTAAAATATGTAATTGCAGTAGTTATTATTCTGCTGATATGTTTACTAATTAAA
>ERZ791927.2396-NODE-2396-length-12102-cov-2.769486_pt1 | contig 12102 bp, 7 predicted proteins | sample MGYA00510130_ERZ791927 | MGnify/ENA primary metagenome ERZ791927 (study PRJEB30046, sample SAMN00792055) | human gut metagenome | study: EMG produced TPA metagenomics assembly of the A metagenome-wide association study of gut microbiota in type 2...
AGTAATCTAACAACCAATTTTCTATATCTTCCCTCTCTTTAATTAAATGTTTTAAAGAGTCAGCAGAGATATTTACAAGATCACAACGTAAAAAATTAAGTAGAGATAGGTAATCATTTTTAACTAGATATTTTATTAGATAATATACCCCCTTGATTCCTCTACTTTCAATTACATTGACATTTGAATCAACAACAAACGGGATATTTGCCTCAATTAATTTTTTTTCTATCAAATCTAACTCTTTATTCTGTCTAGCTAAAATTCCTATTCCCTCATAAACTCCATTGAAGTCAAGCTGAATTTTCTCTATTATCTTATCAATAACACTTAGATTTTCTTTTTCTTCATCCTCTTCTGCTAAATCCTTAGTTAAAATCTCAATATGTCCTTGCTTATTTTGATTTTTAGGATTTACCTCTAGAAACTCCCACTTTTTACTGCTCTCTTCACTTTTTTCAGATAGTGTTTTAAAAAATTTATTATAGAACATAACTACATTTTCTTCACTTCTATAACAAGTATTTAGATTTTCAACTTCTCCACCTATTATCTTTTCAAGATTTTCAAAGAGGTTTTTCTCCCCACCTCTCCAACCATAGATACTCTGTTTTTCATCTCCTACACATATTACATTTTCGCTTTTATCTATAATATCCTTTAAAATTTTCCATTGTAATATACTTGTATCTTGAAACTCATCTATAAATATAGTTTTTATCTTTCCATCAATAATATCAAAAAAGTCATCAGTAACTCCATTTTCATCAACAAAGTTTAGATTTTTATCTCTAATATATTTAAATGTATAGTTACTTATATCTGAAAATGTAAATCTCTGCTCCTTGAATTTTATTTCATCATAAATTTCATAGATTCTATTTATAACTTGAAGCAACTTCTCTTCATAAGGGATAATTTTTTCATTAAATAGAGTTTTAGCAAGATTTAATCTTAACTCCTCTTGTAGATAATTAAGATCATCTGCTACTTTATGGGTTGATCTTATTCTATTTCCATTCCAAATATTACCTTCTAATAATTCTTTAAAGTTATCTAATAAAAATTTCTCTTTTTCTATTTCACTTTCTAATAGAAAATAAGGCTTTGTTTTTTTAGGAACAAAAGCTTCAGTTGTTTCTTTCTTTTCAGTTGCTACAGAACTAACTATTTCTAGAAGATTATCCATAATGGTGAAACTATTTTTTACTTGAAAAGGCTCTCTTTTTATATTTAACCTATCACCTAAAACTATTATTTTCCATCTATGGCTTAAAAGTTTATCTATTAAATCAATATAATTATCTATATCTCTTTCTGTATTATCTTTTAAAAACTCTTTAAACTTTGCAAAATCTTCTTTAATAGTAAAAAGTTTATCCAATATTTTAAAAATAGTTTTTTTATTTTCTTCCTCATCAATAATCTCATAAGAGTATATTTTTAAATATGGAGCAATAGCCTTTTTAAAAATTAGATTTGTAAAGGCATCAATAGTGTAGATTCTAAGTTTATCTCTATTTTGAACAACCTCTTCATAGATTTTCTCAATCTTACTTTGATTAAAATCTATCTCTGGATAAAGTTTTAAAATATTTTCCCTTAACTCCTTTGCCTCTTCTCCATTCTCCTTTAATTGTTTTAAAAATTTTAGTATTCTATCCTTTATCTCAGCAGTTGCTTTTTTAGTAAAAGTCATTACCAAAATATCTTTAAAATCATTTCCACAACAAAGAGAGGCTACATATTCAAGGGATAATCTATATGTTTTTCCTGTTCCTGCACTTGCTTTTAATATCAATCTATTTTTCATAAATCCCTCTTCTTTCCACAAATATCAATATACTCACAACTATGTCCATTATTTTCACAAATATTCTTTTTCTCATTTCTAATATAGAATGGATTATCTAAAAACTCTAGAATATTCTCTTTTAATCCCTCTTTAGTTAATTCTACTTTATCAGGAGCTTTCATATCACCTTTTATAACATTAAAAATAGTTTTCTCAGCCTTAGTTTCATCACCAAAAAGGATAATAGAGTAGTAATCTAACTGAGCCTCTTGAGCTCCACCAGTTTTATAGTCTATAATCTCATTTCCCATATCACTTTCAATTACTAAATCTGCCTTTCCTCTCAAATAAACATCAATTTTATCTTGAATAAAAGGTGTATTTTTTCCTGCATCCTTCTCCCCTTGGAATCTTCTTATATTGATATTTCTATATTTCAATGCTAGTTTTTTAAAGAAGATCTCAATATTTTCACTTAATAGTGGAATAAGAATCTCTTGAAGATAGATATCCATCTGTACTAGAATTTTAGATCTATTGTTTTTTATCTCTCTATTTATAGCCTCAACTATTATCTCTCTATCTATTTCATAAATTCCCTTAGATAGAACCTCTTTCCAAATATCTCTAACTATATTCTCTAAAATCTTATGTACCATTGTTCCTAAAAATTGTTTATTCAAATAGTCAACCTCTGAATCTTTTTCTGGAATCAGTTGAGCCAACTTTTGAAAATAAAATTTCAGTGGACATTTTACAAGATTATCATAGTCATAAGCTCCTATATTTAATCTATTATCTTTAAAATCACTTTCCTCTTTAGAAAACTCACCTTTTTTAAACTCTAAGTTTCCTATAACACTGCTTGGAATAGATTTTTTTAATATCTCAATACTTTTGTTAAGCTCAATAGGAGCACTGTTGATTTTTAGATCATATTTTATACATAGCTCATCTATAAATGGAGATATATCAATTCCCTTATCCTCATTCTTTTTAGTGAAGATAACACTATTTCTGTTTGTAAATATCATTTGGAAAAATCTATACTTCTTAATCTCTCTCTTTTCCTCTTTAGTTGTAAGGTTTAGCTCTTTTCTCTGCTTTTCAGTAAAAATCAAATTATCCTTGATATTTCCAGGCATCAGATCACTTGTAATATCTATAAAAAAGTTTGTTTTACTAAATCTTCCTTGATCTCTAAATAGGTGTTTTGTTTCATTGACATAGAGAGCAGACTCAATATTTTTTATAATAACTCTTTCAGAATCAACTTTCTCATTGGAAGTTACTGCAATATCCTTCATATATTGAATAGTCAGCTTTAAAAGAGCTATACCTAAGTTACCATCAAAATATGATTTAAAACTTTTATGTATACTCATATTTTCATTTTCTTTCATTATTCCAAAGATTTCAAAGAATTTCTCAAAAACATCTCCATACTCTTTTTGGATAAATTTATCAAGAGATATCTCATTTTTAAAGTAATTATATAACTCATCTACACTTTTTAATTTTAAGATACTACTAAAATCTTTGAATATCTTTTCCAATTTCTTAGTAAATCCAATATCTTCACTAATAAGATATTGAACTTCATTACTATGTAAAATATCCAAAGATATATATTGATAGAAGTTTGATGAAATTTTCTTTATCAATTTTATATCATCTTCAGTTAGAGAGTAATACTCTTTAAAAGCTCTATTTTCAAAGGCTTTTTCAAATTCTAAAAGATTATATGTCTCTCCTAACTTTTCTTCCATATTCAATAGAAGATTTAATTGAACATTTAAAAAAGCATATAACTTTGTATCATTCATTGTCACTGCTTGAGATTTTCCAAAATAAAATGGAAATAGATTGAAAAATTCGTTATTTTCAGGAGCTGGTGAGTAGAATTCACCTTTTTTAGCTTTTTCTTTAAGAAGATATATAAGGCTCATACTCTCTTCTAATTCATCTTTAGATTGATATATAAATATGTTGCTTGGGGAAGTTTCTGGCAAAATAGTTTCTTTAAACTTTAAATTTTCCTCATCAAAACTACATTTTTCCATTTGTAGAGCTATCTCTACTTCTTTTTCCTCTCCTAAATCCACAATTATATCTCTATACACCTTTTCAAACTCAACAATATCAACAAAAATTATTTTGTTAAATCTACCAAAAAAATCTTTTTTATAATATTGTAAATCTTCAATCCAATCACTAGGAATATAATTATATTTTTCCAAAAGCTTATCAAAAGATTCTTTTATCTTTTCAAAGTGTAGAAAATATTTCTCCTGCCAGTTTTGTATATTCTCAATTTTATCAACTTTATTAATTTTTATCTCTCTGTAATAATCAAAAAAATCATTGGCAAAATCAATAACATCATAGTATGATTTTATCCCTAACTCCTCTTTTATATCTTTTGGAATAGATGTATAAAAGGCTAAGATTCTCTTAGCCTCTTTTAATACTATTTTATTTGTATAAAAAATCTGTTCTTTTAACTCATTAAAAGTTAAAAGTGTAGGTTGTTCATTAAAAAAATTCCATCTCATTTTTTTAGAAAAGATAGATTTCATTCTGTTGTCATTGAAAATATATAGATAATCTTTTTTTTGATTATTTTTTCCTGAATATTCAGCTATAAAACTTGTTCCATATCCTATGTATCTAAAATTTATCAAGGTTACCTCCTAAAATTAAACGTGTAAATATCTCCATCTACCTTTTTTAAATACTCTATATGCTGCTATACTTCTAAATCCTAAGTCAATAGACATAACAACCCAAGCTCCCAATAACCCTGTTTCCATTTTGTAAAGGAAAAGGTAAGTTAAAGGTATTCTTATTAGATACATTCCTATTGCAGTAATTAAAAGAACAGCTTTTGTATCTCCAGCCCCTCTCAAGCAACCACTCATTACCATTGATACAGCTAGGAAAGGTTGACATATAGATACTAATCTTAAAGCTCCAGTTGCTAACTCTCTAATTTGAGGGTCATTAGTAAACATTGCTATAATTGTTCCTGGCAATATAAAGAAAAATAATCCAAAAGTAGACATAGCCAATAGAGCTAATGTTGTTGTTGCTTTAGCATCTCTCTCAGCATTTTTAGGTGAGTTTTTACCAAGTTGTTGCCCTACAAGAGCAGTTCCAGCAACTGCAAATCCAAATCCCATATTAAATGAGAATGATTCAGCAGTAAGAGCTATTTTGTGAGATGTATAAGCTATTGTTCCTAAAGAAATAACCATCATTTCAAAAACTAACATCCCTATTCTAAAGATTCCTTGCTCAATAGCAGCAGGTATACCAACTTTTAATATTCTTTTTATCATCTCTTTATCTGTTTTTAGACTTTTAATTGGTAGAGATACCCAGAAATTATCTGTAAAGAATGTTAGATAAACAAAGAAAACTGTTATTATTCCCCTTGAAATAGTAGTTGCTATTCCAGCTCCAAGCACTCCCATACCTAAAGTAAAGATAAATAAATAGTTTAAAATAACGTTAGAGATAACACTTATTATATTTGAAATCATAGGAAGTGATGCTTTGTTTATTGAACGATAAGCAGCAAAAAATACAACGTTAAAACAAAGAAATGGCAATCCTAAAACAACTGCTTGATAGTATTGAGCTGTCATTTCCATGTTCATATCATTTGCCCTTCCAACTAATTTCAATATACTTCCTTCAAAAATTAACAATAGTGCTGTAATCAGTATTGAGATTGGAATTGATAGTATAACACTTTGTGCCATTGAGTTTCTTCCCTCTTTGGTGTTGTTTGACCCAAATGCTCTACTTACAATGGCAGTCGTTCCTATGCTTATAGCAAAGAAAACTGGTATTACAGCTTGTACAGGAGCATTTCCAACTCCAACTGAACTTATAGCCACAGGTCCTAACCTACCTACCATCACCATATCAAAAAATCCAAGTAACGTTTGAACAAATAGGTCTGCTATTGCAGGTAATGCTATTGTAAGAATTGCTGCAAAAACTTTTTTATTTCTTCTCCACTCTCTCTTAAAATCCATGTGCACTCCCCCCTGTTATAATGTTTTATACCTAATTATATTATAATATATTTAACTGTTTTTTTCATTAGTATTAATTAAATTCTTTTAAAACTATTTCCCCTTACATCAACAAGAATACTTCCCACAACCTCATCATCTTCAACAACTGTATAGTAACTGCATAGATTTGCTGTTGAGCAAGAATGATTTGGTATTATCTCAATTTTATCTCCAATTTTCAGATTAGTTTCCCCATGAACATGAAGTTTACCCACCTCTTCAGAAAGTCCAGCCACTATAATTTCAGGGTGTCCAATCACTTTACCAAAACCAACTATTGAAGTGTTTCCATGAGCCCCTTGATCTAGTCCAAGGCATTTAGCTCCAGCATCACAAATAAATAGATCCTCTCTTGGATGTGAAATTATTGTTGTATAAACAGTAAGAGCACAATCCTCTTCAGTAGCCCTATTTACTGACATTTGAATAGTGTCTAAAAATACATAGTTTCCAGGATGAAATACATTGATATTTTCATCTTTTACAGCTTGAGAAAAAGTAGGAGTTGAACCACTTGTTATATACTCAAGTTCATAACCTGCACTGTTCATTAGCTCTTTTCCTCTTCTTAAAGTTTCACACTCATCTATAATATATTTATCTAAATCAGCCTCACAATTTGCTCCATACACATGCCCTGGGTGAGTAGATATCCCTCTTAATTTTAAATTTTTCATCTCTTTTAATTGGTTGGCAAACTCTGCAACTTTCTCAACATCTACTCCAAAACGGTGAAGTCCACTATCAACTATAATTGTATAGCTTATAGTTACCCCCTCTGCTCCTGCTGCCTCATCTACCATTTTAGCACTTTCTACACTGTCCAATCTCAAAATAAAATCAGATTTCTTAGTAAGCTCAATAACTCTATCTATGCTCTCTTTACTTGCAACAGGATAAGCATACATTATCTTATTAACTCCCATATCACAACACATTTCACACTCATCAAGAGTTCCACAAAGAACCCCAGTAGCCCCAGCCTCAATTTGCATCTTTAAAATCTCTCTACTCTTATGAGTTTTTATCATTGGCCACAACTCTTTTCCATTTTTATCACACAACTCTTGATACACTTCTATATTATTTTTAATAGCCTTCATATTTAATAAAATTGTAGGTGTTTTTAATTCTGCTTTTTTCATTTTCCCTCCTCAAAATTTATAAAAAAATAGCTCTCTATAATATTATTTTACCATAGAAAGCTATTAAAAACATATTATTTTAATTTTTTTGTTAATCTCCAAGTTATTTGAGCAATAGCCTTTTTCATCAAATAATAACTTACTACTAAACACATAAGCTCAGCTATTGGAATAGATAGCCAAATCCCTTTTGCCCCTATCAGATCTGGAAGTATAAATAGTGGAATAGCTATAAATACTATTGATCTACCTAGTGAAACTACAACAGATTCAATAGGTTTCTCTATTGATGTCAAGAAAGATGTTGATATTATATTTAAGAAAGAGATCAGATAAGCAAAGCTAATATAAAATAGAGCAGTTTTAGCTAAACTCATTAACTCTTGATTTCCCTTTGAAAATATTCCTATTATAAAGCCACCCCAAATGTGACTTCCTATATATGCGATAGCTCCTAATGTTCCCCCTGTTATAAGAGAAACTCTCAATACTTTCTTGATTTTGTCCAAATGTCTAGCACCTAAATTGTAAGCAACAAGTGGTTGTAATGCTTGAGAAAGTCCATATAAACTAATATTTAACATCTGATTTATATAGAAAACTATTGTTAAAGCAGAAACTCCTAATACCCCTATTTTTTTCATAAGAGTTAGATTAAATAGATACATAGCAAAAGTTGAAGATACAACAGAGAGCATCTCTGAACTTCCATTGAAAAATATATTCTTTATATCCTTTAAATATATTCTCAACGATTTTTGAGGAAGTTTAAAGTGAAGATTTGGTAATAGAGCAAAAAATCCAAACATACAAGCTAAAAGTGTAGCTACTGCTCCCCCTACCATTCCCCATTGAAATTTTTGTATAAATAGATAATCTAGTAAAGCATTAAAAGTTAAACAAACACTTCCACTTACAAAAACGAGATTAGGTTTCTCCTCTATCTTAACAAAAGTTTCTGTAAAAATAGGTGATGTATAGAAGAAAGCTCCTATCATCATTGGAATCATATAGGCTCTAACATATGGGTAAACTTCCTCATTTGCCCCTAAAAAGTTGATAAAAAAGTCCAAATTAATTAGAACTATGAGAGAGAGAAATTCCAAAACTCCAATTAAAAGCATCAAAGTTATAGAAGTAAGCTCCCTAGCCTTATTCAACTTTTTCTTACCAAAGTATATACTTGTGATAACTCCCCCACCTACACATATCATAAGCCCTACACTCATCAAAAAATTTATCAATGGCATAGATAGATTTACTGCTGCTAACCCTAAAGGTCCAACATTTCTACCTAAGAACATACCATCAATCATAATCTCCAATGAAACAATAAGCATTCCAAAGATACTTGGAATTGCAAATTTAAAAAATAGCTTAGTTATATTGTCAGTTTCAAGAGCATTTCTTTTTGACATAAAAAACCCCCTTAAAATATTTTATTTTTCTCTTAACCATGGTATTATAATCTATATACTTAACTATACAGTCAAGAGGTGAAATTAAAATGAAAAATAGATATAAAATTTCTGAAATAGCTAAGATTTTTAATATATCACGTCAAACTCTAATTTTTTACCATAAAAAAAATATTCTTATCCCTGATATAATAGATGAAGAGAATGGTTATAGATACTATTCAAATGAGCAAATATGGGATCTTTTTTTTCTTCTTACATTAAAGAAAGCTGGCTTTTCATTGGAAGAGATAAAAGCTTATAGTGAAATTAAAAATAGTGATAAAAGCATAATTTTTTTAGAGAATAAGATAAGTGAAATAGATAAAAAAATATCTGAATTGAAAAAATCTAAAAAAACTATCTTAAAAAAACTTGAAAATATTAGAGATTTTTCCTCTACTTCCACAAAGGAAGAGGAGTTTAAACTAGAGGAGATTGAAAATATAAAATGGTATTCCATTGATATGAAAGATGAAACAGATGAGGGGGAGATGGCAACAAACTATGAAAAATTAAACTCTTTTGCTAAAAAATATAGTATAGATGATATTGAATATATTACAATGACAGAGATAAAAAATATTGAAACTGTTAAAATTGATGGTGGAATTGTTCCAGTAAAAAAAGTTGGGATAGTGATACCTAAAAATGTGGTAATTGAAAAAAGTGAAGATCTAATTTTAGGAAAAGTTATATCTATAAAATACAATAATCCATATAGCAATTTGGTTAAGACATATCAAAATTTAAAAAGCTATATTGTAAAAAATGGATATACAACTTATGGCTATGCTATTGAAATTGCACATGAGTTGACTATCTCTACAGAAAAGGGGATTGGTGGAATACTAAAAATAGTAGTTCCTATAAAATAGAAATTATAGTTGAAATATCAATATAATTTATGATACCATAAATTGTACTAATTATTTAATCGAGGTGTTTTTTATGCACAAAAAAGTTATGATACAGGGGACAGGTTCTTCAGTAGGAAAGAGCATTATAACAGCAGGACTATGCAGAATTTTTGCACAAGATGGATATAGAGTTTCTCCATTTAAATCACAAAATATGGCATTGAACTCATTTGTTGATATTGATGGTTTAGAGATGGGAAGAGCTCAAGTTGTTCAAGCTGAGGCTGCTAAAGAGCTGCCAAGAGCTTTTATGAATCCTATTCTTTTAAAACCAAATTCAGATAATAACTCACAGATTATAATTGAGGGTGTTCCAGCTAAAAATATGAATGCTGTTGACTACTTTTCAAATTCTGTAAAATTAAAGGAGATAGCAAAGAGAAACTATAAGATTATAGAGGATAACTTCGATATAGGAGTTTTAGAAGGTGGGGGTAGTCCAGCAGAGATTAATCTTCGTCAATGGGATTTAGTTAATATGGGAATGGCTGAACTTATTGATGCTCCAGTTATTCTAGTTGGAAATATTGAAACAGGTGGAGTTTTTGCCTCACTTTATGGAAATATTGCTCTTCTTGATGAAAAGGATAGAAAGAGAATAAAAGGTGTTATAATCAACAAATTTAGAGGGGATGTTGAGCTTTTAAAACCTGGAATAAAGATGTTTGAAGATAGACTTCAAGCTGAAGGATTGGATATTAAAGTGTTGGGAGTTGTTCCATATATAAATTTAAATATAGAGGAAGAGGATGTTTTAGCTAAAAAATTAACTACTAACACAAATGAGAAAAAAGATATAAATATAAGTGTAATTAGGACAAATAAGATGTCTAACTATACAGATTTTGATGCTTTAAGTCAATATCCTGATGTTGCTTTAAACTATGTATATGATGTTAAAGAGTTGGGAAATGAAGATATTATAATACTTCCAGGAAGTAAAAATACTATTACAGATCTTGAGATGTTAAAAGCTAATGGAATTTTTGATAAAATTAAGGAGTTACATAGTAAAGGAACAACAGTTGTAGGTATTTGTGGTGGTTTCCAAATGTTAGGAAAAGAGATTTTTGATCCTCATCATATTGAAAGTAACTTTGAAAAAACAGCTGGATTTGGAATTTTAGACACAGTTACAACTATGGAGAAGGTGAAATACACTCATCAAGTTGAGAAAACTCTTTCTAAAATAGAGTCACCATTGTTAGAGGGGTGTAATGGTTTAGTTGTAAAAGGTTATGAGATTCATCAAGGGGTTACTAAGGGAAATGAAGTTAATTTGACTACTGAAGATAATCTTATTTTTATAGCTAAAGAAAATAGTTTTGGAACATATATTCATGGTATTTTTGATAATGAAGAGTTTACAAGAAAGTTTTTAAATAATATTAGAAGGAGAAAAGGACGTGCTCCTATTGATGAGAGTTTCTCTTTTACTGATTTTAAAGAGAGAGAATATGATAAACTTGCTGATCATTTGAGGGCAAATCTTAATATAGAAGAGATCTATAAAATTTTAGGTTAATTATAATTAGTTTACAAAGCACAATTAATTTTGTGCTTTTTTCTTTTGTAAAATTAAATGAATTTCTTTAAAAACAAGAGAAATTTTTCAAAATAAAAATTACTTTTTCTCAAGTTTTAAAATTGTAAAAAAAGTGAAAGAATTAGAATAAAGTGTTTGAAAAAAGTGAAGTTGAAAGAGTTAAAAAGATAGTAAAAGTAGAATTAGAGAACATAACAACTTAAAAAATCCTTTACTTTTTTTAGAAAATAAAGTATACTATACTAGAAAAAATTATTTTTAATAGGAGAGAAATTATGAATAAGAAGTTAGTACTATTTATAGGAATGTTTTCTCTATTTTTTATCTTTGGATTTAAAGTTCAAAAGAATTTTTTAAATCAAACAAATATTATTGAAAAAGTTGAAGTTAAGAGTGAAGAAAAATTAGTTAGCAATGAGATAGACAACCTTGAAATACCAAAAGAAGAAGTTGCACAAGTTACACAAAAGGAAGAAAAAAATAGTGATTATGTTCAAAAGGAGATAGATTTAAGAGAATTATCTTCTGTTGAAAGAAAAAAAGCTTTTGTTGATATGCTTTTACCTGCTATAAATCAGGTGCATGAGGAGATAAAGGAAAATAAAGCTATCGTTGAAAAATTAGCTATAAAAGAGGAATTGACTCCAGAAGAGAGAGAGTTTTGTGAGGGGCTTTTCAAAACATATAAAGTTGAATATGGAAACTGGAAGGAACTTCAAGGAAAGATGGTTATATATCCAGCCTCTTTGATTCTAACTCAAGGAGCATTGGAAAGTGGTTGGGGAACATCAAGGTTTTTTAGAGAGGGGAACAACATCTTTGGAATGTGGTCAACTAACCCTAATGAGCCTAGAATAGCTGCTAATGGAGTTAGAGAGAATGGGTTTGTCCCACATTTAAGAAAATATGATACAATTGAAGAGTCTGTAAAAGATATAGTTATGACTATCTCTGTTTCAGATGCTTATAAGACAGTTAGAAAATTGTTAAATGAAGATAAGTCACCTAGTGAAGTGGCTCATGGATTGATTAAATACTCTGAAGAGGGGACTAAATATGTAGAGAAAGTTCAAAAAACTTTAGAGTACAATGAATTTGAGAAATACGATATTTAATTTAAAGATAAAAATAGAGAAAAGTTAAAAGAGAGT
>ERZ791927.2406-NODE-2406-length-12025-cov-3.493066_pt1 | contig 12025 bp, 8 predicted proteins | sample MGYA00510130_ERZ791927 | MGnify/ENA primary metagenome ERZ791927 (study PRJEB30046, sample SAMN00792055) | human gut metagenome | study: EMG produced TPA metagenomics assembly of the A metagenome-wide association study of gut microbiota in type 2...
AAGCCAGTCGAGCACGCCGTCGCCCACAACGAGTGGAATGTAGGCAGGCACCGCCGTCGCTTTGGCCCGACTGATCGTGCCGTTGAGTTCAAGCGTACCCGGCCCGCCCGTTGCTGTCCAACTGCCGCTACCCTTGAGGGCGGCGCCAGCGTTTGAGGCTTCAAAGGAAGGCAGGCGGACGGTGAAGGTCGGATGTGCAACGATGTCGGCCGTCACCTTTAGCGTGTCAAACTCCATGTTCGGATGGCGGAAGATGCCGGGAAACGAAAGGGTGGATTTGGAGCTGTCGAGGTTCACTCTGAAGCCTTCTCCGCTCTTGAGAGGCATGATCGTGCCGGAGATTGCCTTGAAGCCTGGAATGCCGTTTGCGGCCTGAAGGGACAGATCCTTGAATGTGGCCGAAGGATGCCAGTTGCCAAGGTCGGAAGGGTCGCCTGAGAAGTGGACATTGACGTCCTTCAGATAGCCCTCAGGGTGGTGGAGCGTCACGAACGAGCGCAAGGCATCGTCGAGCGGAAGTTCCGGAACGAGCGAGATGAGCGAGCCAAGGTCGAGTCTCGAGACCGAGATCTCTCCGTCGGAAATCTTGCCGGCGCTGTCCGATCTGATCGTAATTGAAGCGTCGGTGGGCTTGAGGCGTCGCCGGTCGGCGGTCATGAAGTCGAGCCTTTTGACGCCGAAGGTCTGTTCGGTGCGGTCGCCGAAGGATCCGTTGTAGAAGATTCGGGACTCAAGCCAGGCCAGGCTCAGGGGTTCCAGTTCCTTGCCCAAGCGTGTATGAATGTCGAGAAGGGCCACGTCGGCGGTGGCACTCGTGATGCGGCCGTCTGCAAAGTCGGCCCAGACTTCCGCCTTGCCCGAACCGGAGGATATGAGATGCGGGAAGCCTGCACGGGCGAGAAGCCTTGCGGCGTCAGCGTGAGCGAAGCGCACGTAAGCCTGTCCCCGCCAAGTCAAGGGGTTCGAGGTGTCCGTGAAGAGATGCCTGTCAATCCGGGTTGCAGCGGTGAAGCTTTCTCCTTGATTGCGCTGGTCGGTGCGGGTGCCGACGGCTGCGCTTCCTTCGATGGCTGCTTGCCAGTTGAGAAGCGTTTGCTCAAAGACGAAGTTGGCGTCTGTGACGCGGACTTCGGAAGCGCCGGGACTGTAGCGGTCATCGTAGGTGATGGTGCCGTCGACCATCTCAAGCTTGCGTTGAGCGAGGAGCCATGACGCAATTCTGCGGTCGCTCGAGGCAACATTGTAGTGAGCGTTTTCGCCGGGCCTGTTCGGCAGACTGAGGACAAAGCCGGCAATGTCGAAGGTCTGCTTGTCGAGGCGGGTGATGCGCAGATCTGGGCGGGTGATGCGAAGAAGTTGGAAACGGGGTTCCAGATGCCAGATCGAGGACCAGGCGAGACGTGCCTTGACTTCTGGAAGCGTGAGTGAAACCGGTCCTCCCGGACGTGCAAGCTCGAGCTGGCGAACCGTGATGACGGGCCAGAACCTTTCGAAGCCGGCGGAAAATTCGCCTGCGCGGACATCAACGCCAACGGCCTCGGAGATCAGGCCTGCAATTTCGTCCCGGTAGCGGTCGGCCTGCGTCATAAAGAAAAAGCGTGTGCCGATGATGAGGAAGCACGCGATGAAGTAGAGCCAGACGGCAAGCTTCACGAGCGGGTGCGAGAAGCTCAGCTGCGTCGCGAACCTTCCGCGACCTCTGTAGCTGATTGAGCGGCGGCGGAAAAACTTTGTCTTCATGGGCGGCTGTGCAGAGTCTGAGACCTTTTGACAGGCATTGTACTGCAGGACATAGCGCTGCCCGCAAGGCCCCAGACTGGATCGGATGCAGGATGATTCCGTGACATGCTGTTGATTTGGCTAGAATGATTTGACGGGTTCACTCATGAATTCCGCAGATGCCTTTTTTTGTTTTCGGAGTCCTGCATGCCCTTATTGACTCTAGAGGACGTCGTTCGCTTCTCGCCGTTTGTTGCTCGGTCGTTGTCGGCCATGCATCCCGGAGAGGACCATCAGAAGTGTCTTGAGCACTTTGAGAAGATTGTCGATGAGACGTTTTCTCGAGAGGCCATGGAGGCCGAAGTCGCAACTGCCCTCGACAGCCAATCTCTTCGCTTGAGGCTCAGGGAAATGAGGCGTCGCCTCATTGTGAACATCATCGGCCGCAATGCGACGGGACGAATTGATTATTTCGAGGTCGTGAGACTCATGAGCGACTTCGCGGAAATGGCCGTCACGGCGACCGTGTTGGTCAATGCCAAGGAGCTGGCGCAGCGATGCGGCGTACCTTTCGGCACGTCTGGACGTCCTCAGGATCTGATGGTTGTGGGTATGGGAAAACTTGGCGGGCGCGAGCTCAACGTCTCGTCAGACATTGATCTCATATTCCTCTATGACGAAGACGGTGAGACGAAGGCGACCGCTGAGTTTCCCGATGCGCGCCGCACGCTGTCCGTGCAGGAGTTTTATGAAAGGCTCGCAAGACGGGTGATCCCCGCCCTGAATGACATCGAAGGACCGGGCTTCGTATTTAGGGTTGACATGCGGCTGCGGCCCAACGGCGAGTCCGGGCCGATCGTGTGCTCGACCGACATGTTGGAGGAGTACCTCTACACCCAGGGGCGGGACTGGGAGCGTTTTGCCTGGCTCAAGGGGCGAATCATCAATGCCCCCGTCTTCTCTACGCGCGAGGATTTTGAGCGCCAGCAACAGAGCGTCGCGTCGCTTGTGCGTCCGTTCGTCTTCCGAAAGTATCTGGACTTCAATGCCATTTCGTCTCTGACGCGCCTGCATGAAATGATCCGAGCCGAAACTGCGAGGCGCGAGCTCGCGCGGGGCGGAGCGTGCATCAACGTCAAGCTGGGGCGCGGCGGCATTCGTGAAATCGAGTTTCTCACGCAGACGCTGCAGGTCATTCGAGGCGGGCGCGATCCGCTTTTGCGCGGACGTGAAACGCTGACCATGCTCAAGGCGCTTGCGGCTGATGGCGGGCTGTCTGCCGAGCTGGCGCAGAGGCTGTCCGAGCATTCCTTCGCAATGTCGAGCATGCCATACAGTACGTCAACGACGAACAGACGCAACGCCTGCCGCGGGAGGGCGAGGGGCTTGCTGCCGTGGCGGGACTTCTGGGCATGCAGGCCGAGGCTCTTTGGAGCCGTCTCGAGGGCGTGCGCGAGTATGTGGCCGCTGCCTTTGACAGCGTTTTTCAGGTGCATGAGCCTGCCGCGGACGGGACAGACTGGCCTGCGGGCTGGGAGACGGGCACGTCGAGCGCATGCGAGGCGCTTGCGTGCAAACTTCGTTCGTTCGGTTACGGCGACGATGTTGAAGAACTGGTTTCACGCATCATGCGCCTAGCCTCGGCGCGCACTGGTCGAAGTCTGTCCGATGAGGCCCGAAAGCGGCTTCAGAACCTGATTCCGTCCATTGCCGAAGGTTGTCCGGCATGGTTGCCGAAGGACGGGCCGCGCGTGGTGCCCGCAGTTGAGGTGTTCTCCCGTTATCTGAAGCTTCTTGAGGCGATTGCCGGCCGTTCAACTTATGTGGCTCTTCTCTCGCAGTATCCAAAGGCTGCGGAGCGCGTCGGGCGGGTGTTGGCGGCGAGCCGTTGGACGGCCGACTACATCGTTCGCCATCCGATCATTCTCGACGAGCTTGTAGACGGCCGCATTCACGAAATGAACGACTTTACGCCCGTTGACTGGAGTGGGTGGGCCGACAAGCTGCATCGGGCGCTGTTGGAGGCGGAGGGAGACCAGGAGCGCCAGATGAACGCGCTTCGCGATGCGCATCACTCGGCCGTTTTCCGGTTGCTGATTGCTGACCTTGACGGACGCTTTACGGTAGAGCGTTTGGCGGATCATCTTTCAGCTCTTGCCGATGCGGTGCTGGAGGAGGTGCTTGAGCTGGCATGGGCGAGCATGACGAAGAAGCATTGCGAGCGACCGAAGTTCGCCGTGATCGGATACGGGAAACTGGGCGGCAAGGAACTCGGTTATGACAGTGATCTAGACCTCGTCTTCATCTATGATGATCCGGATCAGGAGGCTGATCTTACATACAGCCGCCTCGTTCGGCGCATGATGAGCTGGCTGACGATTCAAACGTCCTCGGGCAAGCTTTTTGATGTGGACCTGCGCCTGCGTCCGAACGGCGACAGCGGACTCATCGTGTCGTCCTTTGATATGTTCAGCCGCTACCAGAGAAATGCCGACGGCAACGGCGCTTGGTTCTGGGAACATCAGGCGCTTACACGCGCCCGCTTCGTCGCTGGAGACCCGGACGTGGGAAAGCGCTTTGAAGATGAAAGACGTGAGATTCTGATGATGCCACGCACCTGCGTTCAAGCGCGCTTGAGCGTGCTTGAGATGCGCAGGAAGATGCTTGAGGGACATCCCAACCACACGTCCCTCTTTGACATCAAGCATGACCGGGGAGGCATGGTGGACGTCGAATTCATCGTGCAGCTTCTCGTGCTGACACACTCGGCGGAGCATCCGGAATTGGTCAACAATTTCGGGAACATACTGTTGCTTGAAAAGGCAGCTGATCTCGGACTGGTCGCTTCCGAAGCTTCGGCGCCCGCCGTCAAGGCCTACAGGCGCTATCGTGCACTGCAGCACGAGATCCGCCTCAACTCAGGAGAAGGCGTGCCGGTGCGGGTTCCCGCCGAGATGATCGAGACCGAGCGCGGGGCCGTGCTCAAGCTGTGGAGAACGGTGTTTGAGACCAATGAGCCTCTGAGAGAGGGCGCTTCGTTCGAATGATGTGAAACGCGCTAGACTGTCGAAGATCGATTTTCATCCTTCGGAGCTTTAGATGCCCATAGCCGTTCCAGATTACAAGGCCCCGTCCTGGTGCCCGGGCGCCCATCTGCAGACCGTCATTCCGGCCAAGTTCATGCCGAGACCGACGGTGGAGTACCGGCGCGAGAAGGTGGAGCTGCCTGACGGAGACTTCATGCTCTGGGATTGGACCGTGCCCGAGCCTGTCGATCCGGCGGCGCCCGTGCTGGTTCATTTCCACGGTCTTGAGGGCTCAAGCCGCAGCCATTATGCGGAGGCGCTGATGTCGGCGTGCGTCGATCGCGGATGGCGGGGTGTCGTGGCGCATTTCAGAAGCTGCGGCGGCGAGATCAATCGCTTGCCGCGCGCATACTTTGCGGGCGACAGCGACGATTGTGAATGGGTGCTCAAAACCGTACACGGGCGATTCCCGGGAGCGCAAATCAGAGCAGTTGGCGTGAGTCTCGGCGGCAATCAGCTCGCCAAGTATCTCGGTGACCGCGGCACGGACGCAAGTTTTTTGACGGCGGCCGTTTCGGTAGGTGCGCCGCTCGATCTCGTGGCGGGCAGCGAACGCATCAGCAAGGGCGTGAATACGCTTTATGCCGACATGTTTCTTCACACCCTTCGGCAGAAACTGGAAAAGAAAGCCGGACAGTTCCCGGACATCATCCGCGAGGAGGATGTGAAGGCTTGCCGCACCATGTTCGACTTTGACAATACGTATACGGCGCCGATCCACGGCTTTCGGTCTGCGATGGAGTACTGGCAGAAGTGTTCGGCCAAAACGGTGCTTCCAGACGTTCGCGTGCCGCTCCTGCTTTTGAATGCGAAGAACGATCCGTTTCTGCCTTCGTGGTGTCTGCCGACGGTCGATGAGATGAGCGCCTTCGTGACGGGAGACTTTCCCGAAGAAGGCGGGCACATCGGTTTTCCGCAAGGCAGAGCTCCCGGCAACATCAACTACCTGCCTCAACGTATAATGCGGTTCTTCGACACCGGCAGCTGAACCGTCTGTCCGGGTGTCCGCCTTCATGAATTCCTTCTTTTGGGCAAGCGCCGGCTTTCCGACCGGTAGCCCCTGGAGATTTGCAAGATGCCCTTCAGCATGTCCGGCCGAACCGTCGGCCTCGTCTGCCTCATTCTGTTTATCCTCACCATCCCTGCCGGCAACTGGATGGTGATGAACGTCGGCACGGTCTGTCCGCCCGATGGTCCCTGCCTCATTCCCGTCTGGCCTGGCATTATGTCGCCGTCAGCCGTGCTCTTCGCCGGGCTCGCGCTCATTTTGCGCGATGCGGTTCAGAGTCTGCTCGGAAAGCGGTGGACGCTTGTTGCGATCGCCGCTGGCGCCGCGCTCTCTGGCATTCTCTCCGAGCCGGCGATCATTCTCGGTTCGACCTGCGCTTTTCTTTTCTCCGAATTGGCTGACTTTGCCGTTTATACGCCGTTGCGCGAGCGTCATTTGACGCTCGCCATCGTGCTTTCAGGCCTGGTCGGATCCGTCATCGATTCCGTGATTTTTCTTTCGCTCGCCTTTGGATCGCTTGATTTCATCGTAGGGCAGGTGATCGGCAAGTTTTGGATGAGCCTAGTGGCGGGAGCCATGATCATCATGTGGCGCAACGCACGACGTGCTCAAGTCGCCTGAGGTTGAGCCTGAAGCAGTTTTAAGCAGCCGCCCGGGATCGTTCCGGACGGCTGCTCTCGTTTGTACGCTTGATAAGGGATCGGCTGGAAAAAGCCTTTCTTAAGAATGGCGCCTCAAAATGAGTTGGATAAAGATCTCAATCCCGGACATCGTCGCTACATGGAAAAAACGAACAAAACCGCGCTGCTTCTGATCAATACAGGAAGTCCCGACGCTGCGACCGTGAAAGCTGTCCGACGATATCTGGCCGAGTTTCTCGGTGATCGTCGGATCGTCGAGCTTCCTCGATGGAAGTGGTGGCCGATCCTGCACGGCATCATCCTGCGCACTCGTCCGAAGAAATCCGCCGAACGCTACAAGAGCGTTTGGACCGATGAGGGCTCGCCACTCATCGTGCACACCAAACGGACGGCATCGGCGCTCGAGGCCGAACTGGGGATCCCCGTCTATTGGGCCATGCGCTACGGCAGCCCTTCGACGGCGTCCGTGCTGGACGCAATGAAGGCTGAGGGTGTCAGCCGCGTGCTTGTCATGCCCATGTTCGCGCAGTACGCCTCTCAAACGACCGCAGCGTGTCTGGACGGCATAAGCCAATATCAGCTTTCCCATGTCGATGCGCCTGCTGTCCGCACGATCCATGATTATCACGATGATCCGGCTTATATCGATGCGCTGGCCGAACATGTGAGCGCCTACTGGGACAAGCACGGATCACCGGTGAGCACGGGCGGACGCCTCGTGATGAGCTTTCACGGCATTCCGCAGGCGAGCAGCGAACGAGGCGACGTCTATGAGGCACAGTGTCTGCGAACCGCCGAACTTCTCGCTCAAAGGCTTGAGTTGGATCGAGGCCAGTGGTTTCTTTGCTTCCAGTCCAGGTTCGGACGTGATGAGTGGCTTCGCCCCTATACCATCGACAGTGTCAGGGAGCTTGCCGCTGCCGGCGTTGTGCGCATCGACGTTGTCTGTCCGGGTTTCGCCGCCGATTGCCTTGAGACGATAGAGGAAATCGACGATGAGTTGCGCCGCGAGTACCTCTCCGCCTTCAGAGGCAAGGGACAGCCGGAATTTCACTACATTGACTCGCTCAACGAATCGCCCGAAGCGGTGAGGGCTTATGCATCGATCGTGCGCCGCGAAGCTGCGGGCTGGCTCTGAGGAGATGCTCCCGGGTTGATGGACTTGAAAAACGCGGGGGCATCCCCATATAAGGAACAACCTATTGGCTCCGAGGAACGGTTTCCCGGGCCATACCAGTTTCCCAGCGTCTCGGCGACGCTCATACGGAGTGACATATGACTGAAAATACTCAGAACCAGGAAGTGAAGGAAGAGGCTGTCTGCTGCCAGAGCAAGTGTGGCGAAGAGTGCCCGGCCTGCGAAAGCGCGCAAGCCTGCGTCGATGAAGAGGTTCAGCAGGCGGAGACGCCCGAGCAGACGGTTGAGACGCTTCAGACGGCTCTGAAACTCGCCGAAGCCAAGGTGATGGAGCACTATGATCTTTACGTGCGAGCCATGGCGGAGCTCGAAAACACCCGTCGGCGTTCTTCCGAAGAAGTTCAGAAGGCCCGCAAGTTCGGCATTGAAAAATTCGCCGAAAATCTTCTTCCGGTTGTCGACAGTCTTGAAAAAGCCCTTGAGGTCACGAAGAGCGACGAGGAGAACCCTGTTCGCGAGGGCATGCTTGCCACTTATCGCCAGTTCATGCACGCTCTTGATGTCTCCGGCATGAAGCCCGTTGACCCGAAGGGCGAAGCTTTTGATCCGCACAAGCATCAGGCGATTGCGATGGTTCCTGCGCCCGAAGGCGTTGCTTCGGGCACCGTGGTCGAAGTCTTTCAGCGCGGGTGGATGATAGCCGATCGCGTTCTTCGTCCAGCCATGGTAAGCGTCGCTCAGGGGTGAGAAGCCTGCGCTTGAGCGCGCCGATGAATGCGGATCGATGGCGTCCCGGCAGGGGCGCCTTTTTGCGTTCAATGAAGCGCGATTTTTTGAATTTATCCTTGATTTTCAAGTAGTAACGCAGGCAAGTGTAATTATTTTTGACAAATTTCGGACGCGAGACTTGAAAAAAAAAGGGGCATCCCCATATAGGGATTAAGGTCGTTCGCAGGCCGGACAATTCCGACTGCGGACACGTTAGTTTCAGATCTGTCCGAACGCTCCCGCGCGAGCAGGGCTCTGCGCCTCATGATGAAGACGTTCCGGACGAAAGGTTTTATTTGAGAGGATTAAACCACTATGGCGAAGATCATTGGTATTGACCTTGGCACCACCAACTCGGCCGTTGCCGTGATGGAAGGCGAGAACATCAAGGTTATTGAAAACAGCGAAGGCGCCCGCACGACTCCGTCCATCGTCGCCTACATGGATAATGGTGAAGTGCTTGTCGGCGCCCCGGCCAAGCGTCAGGCTGTGACCAACCCGAAAAACACGCTCTTTGCTGTTAAGCGTCTGATCGGCCGTCGCTTCGACGACGCCGAAGTTCAGAAGGATCTCGGTCTTATGCCGTTCACGATCATGCGCGCCGACAACGGCGACGCCTGGGTCGAGGCTCAGGGCAAGAAGCTTGCTCCGCAGCAGGTCAGCGCTGAGATTCTTCGCAAGATGAAGCAGACCGCCGAAGATTATCTCGGCGAAGCCGTTACGGAAGCCGTCATTACGGTTCCGGCCTACTTCAACGACTCGCAGCGCCAGGCCACGAAGGACGCAGGCCGCATTGCCGGTCTTGAGGTCAAGCGCATCATCAACGAACCGACCGCTGCTGCGCTTGCCTTCGGCATGGACAAGGGCGGCAACAGCGATCGCAAGATCGCCGTGTACGACCTTGGTGGCGGCACGTTCGACATTTCGATCATCGACCTTGCCAACATCGACGGCGACAAGCAGTTTGAAGTGCTTTCCACGAACGGCGACACGTTCCTCGGCGGTGAGGACTTCGACCAGCGTCTCGTCGACCATTTGATCAACGAGTTCCGCAAGGATACGGGCGTTGACCTTTCCAAGGACGTTCTTGCTCTGCAACGCTTGAAGGACGCTGCTGAAAAGGCCAAGATCGAGCTCTCGAGCCGCCAGGAAACCGAAATCAATCTGCCGTACATCACGGCCGATGCTACGGGGCCGAAGCACCTCAATGTGACGGTCACTCGCGCCAAGTTCGAAGCGCTTGTTGAAGACCTTGTTCAACGCACGATTGAGCCGGTCCGCAAGGCACTGCGCGATGCGGGCACGTCCACGTCCGACATCACCGACGTCATCCTCGTCGGCGGCCAGACCCGCATGCCGCGCGTTCAGGCCGTCGTGAAGGAATTCTTCGGCAAGGATCCTCGCAAGGACGTCAACCCCGACGAGGCCGTCGCCATCGGCGCCGCCATTCAGGGCTCCGTTCTCACCGGCGAACGTCGCGACGTGCTCCTGCTCGACGTCACTCCGCTCACGCTCGGCATTGAAACGCTCGGCGGCGTGATGACTCCGATGATCAAGCGCAACACGACGATTCCGACGAAGCACAGCCAGGTGTTCTCGACCGCTGAAGACAACCAGCCCGCCGTGACCATCAAGGTCTATCAGGGCGAACGTGAAATGGCCGCCTCGAACAAGCTTCTCGGCGAGTTCAACCTTGAAGGCATTCCGCCGTCTCCGCGTGGACTGCCGCAGATTGAGGTCACGTTCGACATCGACGCCAACGGTATTCTTCACGTCGCTGCCAAGGACAAGGCCACCGGCAAGGAAAATACCATCACGATCAAGGCTAGCTCCGGTCTGAGCGAAGACGAGATCGAACGCATGGTGCAGGATGCTGAGGCCAACAAGGAAGAGGATCACCGCCGCGCCGAACTCGCTCAGGCCCGCAATCAGGCCGACGCCGCCATTGGTCAGGTCCAGAAGACTCTGAAGGAATTCGGCGACAAGGTTGACGGAGCCGATCGCGCCGCTTGCGAAGACGCCATCCGAACGGTGGAAGAAAAGGTCAAGGGCGAGGACAAGGCCGCTATCGACAAGGCCGTTGAAAATCTGATGACCGCTGCCCAGAAGATCGGAGAAAAGATGAACAAGGCCGCCGCTCAGCAGCAGGCCGCGCCGGAAGGCGCAGCCACCGGGAGCAAGCCTGCCGACGACGATGTGGTCGACGCCGATTTCACGGATGTCAAGAAGTAATCCGTGAGTGACGGCAATCCGGGAGCCTAGGCTCCCGGGCTGATTCGGCCTAGAGTCAGCGCATCCAAGGAAGGGTCGGTTCGCTCACGCGATGCCGGCCCTTTTCGAGTTTTGAAAAATTCAAAAAGAAGACGGGGCAGCTCCCCGCAGGAATTGGGTAATGTCTGATCGCGATTATTACGAGGTGCTCGGCATCGGCAAGGACGCGTCCGCCGACGACATCAAGAAGGCCTACCGCCGAATGGCCATGAAGTACCACCCGGACCGCAATCCGGGTGACAAGGTCGCCGAAGAGAAGTTCAAGGAAGTCGGCGAAGCCTATGCCGTGCTTTCCGATGACCAGAAACGCGCCGCTTATGACCGCTACGGCAAGGCTGGCGTGGATCCCAACGCCGCCGGCGGTGCCGGCGGTTTCGGCGGCTTCGGCAACATGAACGGCGCTGATTTCCAGAGTGCCTTCGGCGACATCTTCGGCGACATCTTCGGCGGCGGCATGCGCGGCAACCGTTCGGCCCGCGAGCAGGGCATCCGCGGAAACGACGTGCGATTCGAGCTTGAGATTTCTCTAGAAGATGCAGCCATGGGCCGCACGATGGAAATCCGCGTTCCTGCTTGGGATGAATGCCAGTCCTGTCATGGCACGGGCTGCAAGCCGGGCACTTCCAGAAGAACATGTCCGACTTGTCAGGGGCACGGCGCCGTTCGCGTCTCCAACGGTCTTTTCCAGGTTCATCAGACTTGCCCGAAATGCCACGGCACCGGGCAGATCATCACCGACCCCTGCCCAAACTGCCAGGGTGTCGGCAAGGTTCGCACGACCAAGGTCGTGGAGGTCAAGATTCCGGCCGGCATCAACGACGGTCAGCGCATCCGCATGTCCGGGCGTGGAGAACCAGGCATGAACGGCGGAGAGTCGGGGGACCTGTATATTGAAATCGTGGTCAAGGCGCACGACATCTTTTCGCGTGACGGAGACGATCTTCATACCGAACTCCCTGTCTCCTTTGCCACTGCGGCGCTCGGAGGAGAAATCACGGTCCCGACTCTGTCGGGAGAATCGCGAATCACGCTGCCCGAGGGCACTCAGTCCGGCAAGACCTTCCGCCTGCGCGGCAAGGGCGTGAAGAACCTGCGCACGGGCGAACCCGGCGATTTGTTCCTTCACATTTCCGTTGAAACGCCGGTCAATCTCTCAACCAAGCAGAAGAATCTGTTGAAGGAGTTCGATGCATCCCTCAAGGAAGGAGGAGACAAGCATAATCCCAAGACGCAGGGCTTCTTTGACCGCATGAAGAGCTTCTTTAAATAAAGCGTCGTCCCGCATGTTCGGGATTGTGATGCTTCAAACGGCGTCCGTCATCTGACAGGCGCCGTTTTTTTTGTGCGCCCAGCAGCGCACGTGTGTCTATGCGGTGAAAGTCCGCTGTCCGCCC
>ERZ791927.2414-NODE-2414-length-11972-cov-3.693967_pt1 | contig 11972 bp, 7 predicted proteins | sample MGYA00510130_ERZ791927 | MGnify/ENA primary metagenome ERZ791927 (study PRJEB30046, sample SAMN00792055) | human gut metagenome | study: EMG produced TPA metagenomics assembly of the A metagenome-wide association study of gut microbiota in type 2...
AAAAATACCTCGCCCTGGGAACCGCCCTGACCCTGACCCTTCTCGCCGGCTGCGGTAGCTCCGACTCCGGCGATGACCAGATCGTCATCTACTCCAACGCCGATGAGGAGGCCGTCACTGCCATGGAGAACGCTCTGGACGCAGGCGGCTATGAGGGCAAGTATATCGTGCAGACCTACGGCACCTCCGAGCTGGGGGGCAAGCTGCTGGCCGAGGGCACCAACCTAGAGGCGGATCTCGTGACCATGAGCACCTTCTATCTCCAGAGCGCCCAGGAGCAGAACAACATGTTCCTGCCCCTGGACTTTGAGGTGAACACCCTGGAGGAGGTGCCTGACTACACCGCCCCCATCACCTCCCAGGAGGGCGCCATCATCCTCAACACTGAGCTGATGGCCTCCGAGGGCCTGCCCACTCCCACCAGCCTGAAGGACCTGGCTGACCCGGTGTACGCCGGACAGGTGGCCGTCACTGACATCCAGTCCTCCTCCACCGCATGGCTGCTGATCCAGGCCCTGGTGGACGCCTACGGCGAGGACGGGGCCGAGGAGACGTTGGCCGCCATCTATGACAACTGCGGCGCCCACATCGAGACCTCCGGCTCCGGCCCCCTGAAGCTGTGCCGGGCCGGCGAGGTGGCCATCGGCTTCGGCCTGCGCCACCAGGCGGTGGCCGACAAGGCTGACGGCCTGCCCATCGACTACGTGGACCCCACGGAGGGCAACTTCTCCCTTACTGAGTCCGTGGCCGTCCTGGACAAGGGGGAGGACACCAACCCCCTGGCCATGGAGATGGCGCGGTGCATCATAGAAAACGGCCGCGCCGAGCTGATCCAAACCTACCCGAATCCCCTCTATGAGGGCGAGACCGCCGACCCCGCCAACCAGTCCGACTACCCCAGCATCTTTGACGAGCCCCTGACCTTCGAGCTGTTCACCGCCCACCAGGAGCTCTCCGAACGGGCCAAGGGCTGAACTGGCTTGTCTGTGAGAAAAGGAGGAACCGACCATGAATACCTATAAACTACTGACCCCCGGGCCCCTGACCACCACCGACACGGTGAAGGAGGAGATGCTGGTGGACCGGTGCACCTGGGATGACGACTACAAGGCCGTCACCCAGAAGATCCGCCGCCAGCTGCTCCAGCTGGGGCACGTGTCGGAGGATGACTACACGGCCGTCTTGATGCAGGGCAGCGGCACCTTCGGAGTGGAGAGCGTCCTCTCCAGCGTGGTGGGGGACGAGGACAAGGTCCTCATCTGCTCCAACGGGGCCTACGGGGTGCGCATGACCCAGATCTGTGACCGGAACCGCATTCCCTATGTCCACTACGCCGAGAGTTATGACCACATCCCCGACCCCGCCCGCGTCGCCCGTCTGCTGGCTCAGGACCCGGCCATTACCCACGTGGCCATGGTCCACAGTGAGACCACCAGCGGCATCCTCAACGACATCCAGTCCGTGGGCAAGGTGGTCCGGGACGCCGGGCGGACCTTCATCGTGGACGCCATGTCCTCCTTCGGCGGGGTGGATATCCCCGTCTCCGACTGGGGCATCGACTTTCTGGTGTCCAGCGCCAACAAGTGCATCCAGGGAGTACCCGGCTTCTCCTTCATCCTGTGCCGCCGGGACAAGCTGCTCTCCAGCGAGGGCAAGGCCCGCTCTCTGTCCCTGGACCTGCTGGACCAGTGGAAGGGGATGGAGAAGGACGGCAAGTGGCGCTTCACCTCCCCCACCCATGTGGTGCTGGCCTTCTCCAAGGCACTGGACGAGCTGGAGGCGGAGGGGGGCATCCCCGCCCGGCACCGCCGCTATGCCGAGAACAACCGCCTGCTCATTGAGAAGATGCGCGCCATGGGATTTGCCCCATACATCGACGGGAGCCGCCAGGGCCCCATCATCACCACCTTCTTCTATCCCGCCGGGGTACCCTTCCAGTTCTCCGAGTTTTACACCTACATCAAGGAGCGGGGCTACGTCCTCTACCCGGGCAAGCTCACCGATGCAGATACCTTCCGGGTGGGCAACATCGGAGAGATCTACCCGGAGGATATTGAGAAACTTGCTTCCATCATCGCCGGCTTCCTGGCCGCCCATAAGGAGGAGATCGCATGATCCAGGCCGTCATCTTTGACTGGGCGGGCACCACTGTGGACTACGGCTGCTTTGCCCCCGTCCAGGCCTTTCAGGAGGCCTTCGCCCACCACGGCGTGCCGGTCACCCTGGAGGAGACCCGTAAGCCCATGGGTATGCTGAAGCGGGACCACATCCGCACCATGCTCCGGATGGAGCGCATCGCCCGGGCCTGGGAGGAGACCCACGGCCGCCCCGCGGGGGAGGAGGACGTGGAGGCTGTGTACGCCCTGTTTGAGCCCAAGCTCTTCTCCATCCTGGACCGGTTTTCCACACCCAAGCCGTTTGCGGTGGAAACAGCGGCCGCCCTGCGGGAGATGGGGCTGAAGATCGGCTCCACCACCGGCTATACCGACTCCATGATGCACATTGTCGCACCCACGGCCGCCCGGCTGGGCTACGCCCCCGACTTCTGGATCAGCCCCGACGGGGTGGGCGGCAGGGGCCGTCCCGATCCCTACATGATCTTTGAAAACCTGAAGGCGCTGGAGGTCCCCAGTGTGAAGAACGCCGTGAAGGTGGGGGACACTGTCTCCGACATCCGGGAGGGGGTCAACGCCGGCGTGTGGTCGGTGGGGGTCATCGAGGGCAGCTCCGTCCTGGGTCTGAGCCAGACAGAGTACGAGGCCCTCACTCCGGAGGTGCGCAGGGATGCCTGCCGCCGGGCAGAGGAGACCTTCCGCACCGCTGGAGCCCACTTTGTGCTGAACGATTTGTCCCAGCTGCCGGAGCTCATTCGGATGATCGGGTAATCACAACCCAAGTACATCTCAACTGATGCTGCCCCCAGGCCATGCAGATGGAGAAACCGACAGCAGCCCATAACCCGCAGGCCGTTGGTTCAAATCCGGCCCCAGCAGCCACAAAGCCGTCTGATTTTTTAAGAAATCAGACGGCTTTTCCGTGCATAAAGAGAACTGCCGGAACAGCCGGAGGTTCCCCAAAGCCTAAGCTCTGAAAAAGCATCCTCCTTTGCTGGAATGGAAGAGAGCTGCCAACCACCGGAACGAACAAAAGGAGGAATCAAGTCCGAATGAAACCTGAATGGGCGTCATCAATGAATGGATTTGGCAGTTAAGTGAGACAAAGGCAAGGGACCTTCTGGAAATCAGCTATGTGGGCCGTAGACGTGTCTCCTACCATTTCCGGTTCTCAATTCGAGCCGATTGACTGGACTGAAAAGCGATCAGAAGCAGCCGTTGCAGGCACTGGGCCGGACTGTGCTGCCCACGATTCTCATACCATTAAGATTTTGCCGGCAGATCAGGAGAACAAACTCTCTATGTGAGAGGTGTGCCGGCTCCCGAAGTAAGACTTAGCGGCCTTCGGCTCCAGGTTTGTGGCTTTGCTTGGCCGGAACGGCGGGATCCTCCGCCGGACTGATTGCGCCCGAAGACCCCAACATTTCATTTCCGGGAATTGAATATTTCGCCTCACAAAGCCGCCGCCCCGATAGCTCTCTCCCCACGAACCGGGACGATGGAGGGGCCTGTCCGTGCGGCGGTTTGCATATACGCCGACAGCCGGAAAATCCGCAAAAATGATTCAGCACCTTTTCTTTTCGACAAAATACGATATAATAAAGAAAAACGCCTGTTCCACAGCCGGGACGCTGCCTCTCCGTTTGCATGGAATGGATTCGGTGGGATTTGCCGGCGGGAGCTGTTTGAAATTCAGAACACTGCGTATGGGGAGGAGACTCATGATTTCGCTGTTTCTTGTTGAGGATGAGCGGATTGCCCGGGAGAGTATCCGAGACAATGTTCCTTGGCAGGAACACGATATCCTGTTCCTGGGGGATGCGCCGGATGGAGAAGTCGCTCTGCCGCAGCTCCTGGAAAAACGGCCGGATATTCTGCTGACGGACATCAAGATGCCGTTTATGGACGGCCTGGAGCTGGCCCGGATCGTGCGGAAGGAGCTGCCGGATACCCGCATCATCATCCTCAGCGGACACAATGAATTTGAATATGCCAGAAAGGCCATCACCCTGGGCGTAAATGACTATCTGCTCAAGCCTGTCTCCAGCAGGGATATTCTGGAAGCCGTGGACCGCAGCAAGGCGCAGATTTTGGAATGCCGCGCACGGCGGATTGAGCGGCAGAGCTATAGCATCACACAGCGGGAGCTCTTTTTCAGCAATCTGTACAGCGGCATCCTGATGGGACCGGCGCAGATGCTCCAGCGTGCGGCGCAGCTCGGGATCTCTTTGGCTGCAGGAGCCTACCAGATCATCCTGACGGAGCTGGACGGTGTGATACCGGATCGGGAGGCGCTGCGGGACAAGCTGTATGCCGCGCCAATGGCATACGGCTCCGGCTTTGATGGGGAGCGGGCCACGTTCCTGCTGCTGGCGGAAGACGCGGCCGGGCTTCCCCCGAAATTGCGGGAGTTCTCTGCATGGCTGGATGCGCTGGCCGGGCAGGAGGGACTGAGCGTGCATCTGCTGCCTGGAAAACAGGCGGCCCGGCTCAGCGACCTGCCGAAAGCATACCATCTGCTGACGATTCAGAAAAAGCAGCGGGAGTCCGCAGACAGCAAGACGCTGTCCCACTCCACCTCCTTCCAGCGGGACACCCTGCTGGACTTTTTGCGGACTGGGAAGCCGTCTGCGCTTCCGTCGTTTTGGGCCCACTACCGGCCGACCATCGAGTCGGGGTATTCCTCCTTTGTCTATCGCTGCTATCTCTATACAGAGCTTTTCTTTGTGGTCCATGAGTTCTGCCAGGAAAACCGGATCCCCCTTCCGGAATCCCTGCGCCAGGAGGATCTGCTGGAAAAGCGTATTCTGCTGACGAATTCCGTAGATGATTTCCTGACGCTGGCTTGCCAGCTCTGCGAAGAGGTGATGGAGGTCCGCCCCGGGGGCAGCCGGCACACGCCCTCCGCAGAGCAAGCCAGAGCGTATATCGACCGCCACTATATGGACCCGGAGCTGTCCCTCTCCTCGGTTGCGAATGCAGTGTCTGTAAGCCCCAACCACCTCAGCACGCTTTTCAAATCCAAAATTGGCGTCGGGTTCAGTGAATATCTGACGGAGGTCCGAATTCGCCAGGCCAAACGCCTGCTGATTACCAGCGATCTGCGGGTCAGTGAGGTCGGAGAACGGGTGGGGTATCAGAATATGGAGTATTTCAGCATGCTGTTCAAGAAAAACACCGGGCAGACGCCCAGCCAGTACCGCCGCTCCCACACGCTATGAGACGGATGAGTCGTGCAGCCGGCGCCCTGAAAACCGCCCTGGGCCGCCGTGGGAGCATACGGAGCAAGATCCTGGCGGGGTTTACGGTCATCCTGGTGGGGATGTTGAGTATCAACCTGCTGGTTATCGGCCTGTCCCACCACTTTTTGGGAGAATACCATATCCTGGCGGAGCGGGTCATTTCCGCAAACAAGCTGATCCCCACTGTCCGGGATGACGTGAGCCTGGACGCCTATTATCTGGTGGCGGGGCGCCGCACCCTGGAGACGACCCAGCTCTTCCACCACATGGAGGAAATTCGCCAGGGGCTGTATCTGCTGAAGCAGGAGAACAATTCTGAAAACGGCCGGATCCAGCTGCAGATTGCCACGCGCACCTTCGGCACCCTGCAGCGGTACTGTCAGAAGCTGGGGCAGGAGATTGATGCGGACGTGTCCCTGGAACTGCAGAATGTGACGCTGGAGCAGATTCGGGATGTCTCCGCCCTGGTGTACAACCAGATTGAGGAATACATTTATCTGGAGCTGCTCTGGGGGGAGTCCATTGATCAGATGCTACAGACCGGATTTCAGCTGCTGCTGCTGGGGGATCTGGCGGCGGTGGTGCTGATGGTGGCGGTTCTGGCATTTTTGCTGATGCGCATCAACCGGACCATCAACGACCCCATCCAGGCGCTGGTGGAAAACACCCGGCGGCTGGCGGAGGGCGACTTTGATGCCCTGATGGAAGATGCCGGGGAGAATGAGGTCACCATCCTCAACAAGAGCTTCAACCGCATGGCGGCAAAACTCCAGCGCCTGATGGAAAAAGTGGAGGAGGACACCCGCACCCAGGAGCAGCTGGAGCTGCGGCTGCTTCAGGAACAGATCAATCCCCACTTTCTCTACAACACGCTGGAGATCATCGTCTGGCTGGCGGAGTCCGGGGACAAGGAGCAGGTCATTCAGGTGGTCCAGTCCCTCTCCCGGTTTTTCCGGGTGGTCCTCAGCAAAGGCCGCGCAGTGGTGTCCCTTCAGGAGGAGCTGTCCTGCATCCAAAGCTATCTCTATATTCAGAAAGTGCGCTATGCCGATATCCTGAACTATGAGATCCAGGCGGAGCCCGAAGCCTTGGACTGCCGGATCCAAAAGCTGAGCCTGCAGCCCCTTGTGGAAAACGCGCTGTACCACGGCATTGAAAAGAAGCGGGGGGGCGGCACCATCCGCGTCTGCGCCGATGTGAAGGACGGCTGCCTGGTGGTTCAGGTGGCGGACGACGGCTGCGGCATGACGCCTGAGAAATTGGAGGAAGTGCAACGGGAGGTGGCCGGAGATCTCGGTCAGATCTCCGAGGGCGGGTTTGGGCTGCCCAATATCCAAAAGCGCATTCAGCTGGCCTATGGAGCGGATTACGGCATTCACGTGAGTTCTCGGCTGGGCTGCGGGACCCGGGTCACGCTACAGATTCCGGCAAAATCGTAAAAAAGCTGAGAAGCAGCAGAAAAAAGCAAAAGTCCGGCTTTCCGGCCGGACTTTTTTCTGTAAAATTCAAATAAAAACCCGTTGGAGCGCCTCTTTTCAAAGGTGGAGGCGTCTTGTATATTATTTAACACAGGGCGCGAGACCGCCCATTCGGAAGATGAAGAAAGCGAGAAAGGATTGAAAGGTATGAAACTGAAGAAATGGTTGACCGGCGTTTTGGCCGCTGCGATGGCCCTGTCTCTGGCCGCCTGCAGTGATGGAGGCGCGGAAAGCGCCGATGCCGGCAGTGAGGACAGCATCACCCTTGGATTTGCCCAGGTCGGTTCTGAGAGCGAGTGGCGCACTGCCAACACCGACAACATCAAGGCTGCCGCGGAGGCCGCCGGCGTGACCCTCCAGTTCTCCGACGCACAGCAGAAGCAGGAGAACCAGATCAAGGCCATCCGCTCCTTCATCGCATCTGACGTGGATGTGATCTCCTTCTGCCCCATCGTGGAGACCGGCTGGGATACGGTCCTGCAGGAGGCCAAGGACGCCGGGATCCCGGTGGTCCTGGTGGACCGCGGCGTGACTGCGGACCCCTCTCTGTATGTGACCCACATCTTTGCCGACGCCCTGAAGGAGGGTGCCAATGCCTTCAATTGGGTTGACGAGTATATGACTGCTGAGGGCAAGACTCCACGTGCCGGCGGCGATCAGTTCCAGGTGGCGATTCTGGAGGGCACGGTCGGCTCCTCCGTGGCCGCCGACCGCCTGCAGGGCTTCAACGATGCCATGGCCGAATCCCCCAACAGCGGCAAGTACAACGTCATCTGTTCCCAGACCGGTGAGTACACCCGTGCCAAGGGCATGGAGGTCATGGAGTCCTTCCTGAAGTCCGACGGGGACAAGATCGATATTCTCTTCTCCTGCAACGGCGATATGGCTCTGGGCGCTATTCAGGCCATTGAGGCTGCCGGACTGAAGCCCGGTGAGGACATCGTCATCGTCTCCATCGACGCCGCCAAGGGCGAGTTCAACGCTATGATCGAGGGCAAGATGAACTGCGCCGTGGAGCACACCCCCAACTTCGGCGAGACCCTGATGGAAACCGCCAAGAAGATTGTGGCCGGCGAAGAAGTACCCGCCACCATTGAGCTGGAAGAGGGGATCTTCCCCGCTGACATTGCCGAGCAGGAGCTGCCCAACCGCACCTATTGACCGGCTTTCGCCAACCGTTCCATGATCCCGCGGGCGGGGGATGTCCTCCCCGCCCGCGGACTGTTTTGCCCTGGCTCCCCAGGGCCTCCGGCGGGATGCCAGACCCGCCGAATCCAAGACAAAGGATGTGATGACCTGTGGCAGAAGAAGCCCTGTTGACAATGCGGGGAATCTGTAAATACTTCCCCGGCGTCCACGCGCTGGAGAATGTGGATTTCACCCTGCACTCCGGTGAAGTCCACGCGCTGGTCGGCGAAAACGGCGCGGGAAAATCCACCCTGATTAAGGTCCTGACCGGCGTCCACGCAAAGGACGGCGGCAAGATCGCCATGGAGGGCAGGCCCATTTCCCCCTCCAGCCCGCTGGAGGCCATGAAGTGCGGCATTTCCACCGTGTATCAGGAGGTCAACCTGTGCCCCAATCTGAGCGTGGCGGAGAACATCTTTATCGGCCGTGAGCCAAAAAAGGCGGGCGGCATCGACTGGAAGACCATCAACCGCCGGGCCGCGGAGCTGCTGACTACGCTGAATCTGAACATTGACGTGACAAAGACGCTGGGGAGCTACTCGGTGGCCGTCCAGCAGATGATTGCCATTGCCCGTGCGGTGGATGTGGACGCAAAGGTGCTGATCCTGGACGAGCCCACCTCCTCCCTGGATGAGGAGGAGACCCAGCGCCTGTTCGCAGTGGTCCGCAAGCTGAAGGCCCAGGGCCTGGGGGTCATCTTTGTCTCCCACTTCCTGGATCAGATCTATGAGCTCTGCGACCGGATCACGGTGCTGCGCAACGGTGAGCTGGTGGGCGCCTATGCCGTGGCGGAGCTGCCCCGGGTGGAGCTGATCTCCAAGATGATCGGCAAGGAGCTGGGGGATATTCAGAGCATGGGCAAAAACACCGCCCTGTGCGGGGACGAGGTGCTGATCGAGGCCGACGGACTCTCCGCGTTCGGCCGTATCCAGGATTTTGACCTGCAGATCCACAGGGGCGAAGTCGTGGGCTTTGCCGGCCTGTTGGGCTCAGGCCGCACGGAAACGGCAGAGCTTCTGGCCGGCGTGGCCAAGCCCGAACAGGGCGCACTGCGGATGAACGGCCGGGAAGTCCATTTCAACTCCCCCCTGGACGCCATGCACCACAAGATCGCCTTCTGCCCGGAGGACCGGAAGATCCAGGGCATCATCGGGGACCTCTCCGTCCGGGAGAACATCATCATCGGCCTTCAGGCCAAAAAGGGCATGTGGAACCACATCCCCCTGAAGGAGCAGGAGCGGATCGCCGACGAGTACATCAAGCTGCTGCAGATCAAGGTCTCCTCTCCGGAGCAGCTGATCCGCAACCTCTCCGGCGGCAACCAGCAGAAGGCCATCATCGCCCGCTGGCTGGTGACGCAGCCGGATCTGCTGATCCTGGATGAGCCCACCCGCGGCATCGACATCGGCACCAAGACGGAGATCCAGAAAATGGTGATCCAGCTGGCCCGGGAGCAGCACATGTCCATCATCTTCATCTCCAGCGAGATTGACGAGATGACCCGCACCTGCACACGCCTGGCAGTCCTGCGGGACCGGCGGAAGGTGGCGGAACTGACCGGCGACGACATCAACTCCGACCGGGTGATGGCAGCCATTGCAGGAGGTGCCTAAATGATGGGAAAAGTGAAAAAGGTGACGTCCAACCACCTGTTTCTGCCGCTGTTTGCCCTGGCTCTGCTGCTGGTGTTCAACGCGTTTGCCACCCCCGGCTTTTTTGCCATTGAGTTCCAGAACGGCCAGTTTTACGGGCGCATTATTGACATTCTCAACCGGGCTTCGATCCTGGTGATCTTGTCTATGGGCATGACCTTCGTCATCGCCACCGGGGGCATCGACATCTCCCAGGGTTCTGTCATCGCCATCTCCGGCGCCATCTGCTGCTCCCTGATCGGCGGAGCAGGGGACGGCACCGCCAATATGCCGCTGCTGCCGGCCTGTCTGATCGCCGTGCTGGTCTGCGCCCTGTGCGGCGTGTGGAACGGCTTCCTGGTCTCCAAGCTGAAGATCCAGCCCATGGTGGCCACACTGATCCTGCTGACCGCCGGACGAGGCATCGCCATGCTGATTACCAAGGGGCAGAATGTCACCGTGTACTATGAGCCCTTCACCTACATCGGCACCACCATTCCCGGCAGCCCCCTGCCTACCACCATCTTCATTGCCGCCCTCATGGTGCTGTTTGTGGTTCTGATCCAGAAAAAGACGTCTGTGGGACTGTTCGTCCAGGCGGTGGGCATCAATGCCAACGCCGCCCGGCGCACGGGCCTCAAGGTCTCCTCCATCATCTTTATGGTGTACGTCTTCTCCGGCATCTGCGCCGGCATTGCCGGACTGATGGAATCCTCCATGATCGCGGCGGCGGACCCCAACAACGCCGGCCTCAACATGGAGATGGACGCCATCTTGTCCGTGGCCCTGGGCGGAACGCTTCTCAGCGGCGGCAAATTCTACATCGGCGGCTCCATCATCGGCGCCATCACCATCCAGACGATGACCACCACGCTGTACGCGCTGGGCGTCTCCTCGGAGCAGCTGCCGGTATACAAGGCCCTTGTGGTCATTTTGATCTGCCTCCTCCAGTCCGAAAAATTCAAGGGTGTTCTGGAGAAGCGCACAGCAGAAAAGGCGGTGAAGCAGAGATGAAGCAGAAGAGCAGCCTGAAAGACCGCCTGGTCGGTTCCCGGTATTTTTCCTTCGGCATCACCCTGAGCCTGTTCGTGCTGCTGTATGTGGTCGGCATGATGAACTACCGGGGCTTCATGAAGCCCCAGGTGTTCTGCAACCTGCTGATCGACAATGCGGCCCTGATTATTGCCACCATCGGCATCACCTTTGTCCTGCTGATCGGCGGGATTGACATCTCCATCGGCTCTGTGGTGGCGCTGACCTGTATGTCGTCGGCGCAGATGCTGCAGAACACGGGCCTGCCCGCGCCCGCCGTCATCCTGATCGTGCTGGCCATGGGGGCTGTGTTCGGCCTGGTCCAGGGCTGGCTGATTACGGAATTCAACATGCAGCCCTTCATTGTCACGCTGGCGGGGCAGTTCTTCGCCCGCGGCATGACGGCGATCATCTCCCGGGAGACGATTGTTATTGACAATCCCGTGTACACCTCGCTGGCGTCCGCGCGGATCTATGTCCTGCCCGGCGGATTCATCTCCGTGGGCGTGGTGATCGCGCTGGTGACGCTGGTTGCGGCCACATTGGTGCTGAAGTTCACCCGATTCGGCCGGAACATCTACGCGCTGGGCGGAAATGAGATGTCTGCGCAGCTGATGGGCCTTCCCACCAAACGGACGAAAATCCTCGCCTACGTGGTGTGCGGCTTCTGCTCGGCGCTGGCCGGTGTGGTCTACTCCCTCATCATGCTCTCCGGGTATCCCCTCCACGCCGTCAGCATGGAGATGGACGCCATCGCCTCCTCCGTGATCGGCGGCACGCTGATGTCCGGCGGCGTGGCCTTCCTGCCAGGCACCCTTCTCGGCGTGCTGATCCAGGGTGTGATCCAAACCTTCATCACCTTCCAGGGGACGCTCTCCGCCTGGTGGACGCGCATCATCATCGCCCTGCTGCTGTGCCTGTTCATTGTGATCCAGGCGGTGGTCAGCCGCAGCCGGCAGCGCCTCAACTCTGAGCACTGATTTTTCCCAATCTTCTTTTCTTCTTTTTTCCGGCACAGTCACCAGGCACGTCCTGGTGGCTGTGTCCATTTCAGGAGGTTTCGGCATGGACGCTTTACTCATCAAAACCGGCGGGCTGCTGCTGATCGTGGCGCTGGGATACCTTCTCAAGAGACGGGGCGTCTTTCAGCAGGGCGATGCCCGTCTGCTGTCCAGGATCATCGTCAACCTGACGCTGCCGGGGGCTCTCCTCTCCAGCTTCAGCGCGTTCAGGCTGGTTCCGTCCCTGCTGGCGGTTCTCGCCGCGGCAGCAGCCGCCAATGTCCTG
>ERZ791927.2422-NODE-2422-length-11937-cov-5.048645_pt1 | contig 11937 bp, 23 predicted proteins | sample MGYA00510130_ERZ791927 | MGnify/ENA primary metagenome ERZ791927 (study PRJEB30046, sample SAMN00792055) | human gut metagenome | study: EMG produced TPA metagenomics assembly of the A metagenome-wide association study of gut microbiota in type 2...
TCCATAGCTAAAGCTTTTTGCCCACTGGCAGAGCCAGTGGTTGTCCTTCGAATGCGGGGAAATCCCGGCTGATGGTTCAGCCGGGATATTCCGCATGTGTGTGTTACGCCTCGATGTAGGCATAGATCGTGTCCTTCATGTTCTTCTTGACGAAGACATCATAATAGACGCGATAGTCGATCTTGTAGGCGTCCGCGTTGAGGTTCTGCTTCGGCGTGAACATGCGCGGCACTTCGGTCTTCTTGACGAGCGATGCTGCCTTTTTGGGCATCAGAATGAAGCCGATGCCTTTTGCAGCGGTCGTCGCCGCAAAGCCGCCGGCCGTCTGGTTCTCACTCGTGCCGTCGTTGAAGGTATACGCGGACTTCATGCGCGCCGCCGCCACCGGCAGCAGCGAGATGCCGTTGATGCTCTGCACCTTCAGATCGACGCCGCCCTTCTTGAAGTCGGAAACGGTGATCTGCCGCGTGAACGCCGTCGATTTCTGCAGCGCCGCCCAAAAGGTCGGATTGCAGAAGCAGACAAGCTCCTCGTCTCCGAAGCCCAGCGCCTCGCGCACGCCGAGCTCCGCCGCCTGGAACATCTTGTAGCAATCGGCATCGACCGTGCTGCCCGTGCCGACAGACACCGTGTGCGACTTGCCCGATGCGACCCCTGCGATCGTAGACAGCGTATACGCGTCCATTTCCGGCGCGACCTGCGTGCGCACAAACTCGCCCATAATCTGACCGGCGAGATTGGACACGCCGCTCTCGTCGTTGTCCTGCGCGTCGATCTGGAAGGATCTGCCGCGATCCTGCGTGAGGGTATAGGTTGTGCGCGCGACTGTCACATCGCCGCCGACAAAGCCGGACGAACGGCTGTAGTCCGCAAGACCCTGCAGGGCAAGATCCGGGATGGAAACCGTCTTCGCGCCGATGAATTTCGCCGCGAGATCATTGTCGGTGAAAAATCCGGTGACGGCCTTCTGCACAAGCGCCTTGTCCAGTGCATCCGCCATTTTGGTTGTAGCCGCAAAAGAATTTGCCATTTTTCATTTCTCCTTTTTTTGTCAGCGCATGGTGGCGCCCAGTCCACGCAGAAAAGCCGCTTCCGCCGCGTCTGCAGGGTGTTCATCCGCTGCGCCCGCCTGGCTGCCGGTCGATGCCGTCGCTGCTGTCGCTGCGCTCTGTGCCGCCGCGCTGATCTTTTTACTTTCTGCCCTCAGATGGCGCGCATAGGCGTCCATCAGCGGGATCTTCTTGTCGATCGAGAGTTTCACGACCGCCTGCGGAATTTGTTTAAATTCCGTAACCTCGGGGTACTCTTTGGAAAGCTCTTCAAAGTCCGCCGCGAGACGCTCCTGCAGCGCCGTCGTCTCGCTCTTTTCAGCGTCGAGATCGGCGTTCCTTGATGCGTCATAAGCGGCGCTGAACTTCTGCTTTTCGAGCTCCAAAAGCCGCCTTGCCACATCCTCGTTGCCGCCCGCCTCTTCGAGCAGACGGTCATAGAGCGAGTGTTCATTGGCGGCCTTCAGCGTCTCCACGAACTCCGGCACACTCTTCCCCATGGTGACGGCAAGGCGTCTGATATCCTCATATACAGGCTCATAGCACATGCCCTTCTGTGACCATGCGGATGCTTCGTCAAGCGTCAGCGCGCGGCTTTCGTGCTTATACCGCACGGGTACAGTGATCGGCGTCGCTTCCTCTGCTGCCTCGGACGGCGGTGTGGTGCCCTCTCCGCCCTCGGTGGCAGGCTCGGTCGACTGGGTTTCTGCGGTCTCTCCCGTCGTTTCCGCGTCGGCGGGTGATGCCGCAGCGTCGGTGACAGCGTCCGGCGTGGTGACCTCTACGCTCTCAACTGCAACATTTTCTTCCATTTTTTCAAAACTCCTTTCGCGGCATGGTGGCCGCCTTGTGAGGATTTGACCTATAGCTTGTTTTCATCGATCGGCGGCTGCTCGCTTCCGTCGTATGCCCAGAAGTTTTTTAACTGGGCGATAATCAGCTTTTGCGCCTTGCTGTCGATCGTCACGCGCTTTTCAGGGCGCTCTCTCGCCGCCCTGCCGCGTCGTTTCCAGCCGCAAATGCGGCTAAATAACCGTTTCAGCATTTTTTCTCCTTTCGCATAATTAAAGTAATCATCGCGTGAGAGATAAGGTACAGTTGCGCGCGTCACGCGCAGTGCCCTTTCCTTTTCTTCCCGTCTCTCCCCCGCTCGCCGTGTGATAAAAAGTGCCCGCGTCCCACCCGCCGGTGTCTCCTATGCCGGCTTCCAAAGCAAAAAGCCGACCGTCCGAAACTCTCGCTCCGTCCGATCGGCTTTCGCCAATATCATACTATCACATTATTTCGGGACAAACGGGACAACTTGAAATTTCGCGCAAAATGCCTGCAGTTTTATTGCCTTTCCCGAATTTCTTTTGCAAAAAAGCGGTAAAACGCCTTTTTCACACTTTCTTCCGTATTTCCGCCGCCGATTTTGTTTGCGACGGCAGTCCACGAAAGACCGCCGACAAACCGAAAAGCGAGGATCTGCCGCAAAAGACTGTCCGGAACGCTGCCGATATACGCCGTCACCGCCGCTTCCTTTTCCGCGAGCGTCAGACGGCGGCGACAAAGGCTCTCCTGTACCTGCTCTAAGGCATCCCTGTACCGTTCTTCGCCCGTGCGCCCGTCGTCTCCCTTGACGCGCGCCGCAGCGGGAACGGACGCTGCATAGGTCATCCTGTGCACGATCTCCCGCTCCCGTTCGCGAAGTGCCGCGATTTCCCCCTGCATGTATCGCAATTCCTTCAAGTCCTGCAGCGTCACCATGTCACGCCTCTCCCCCCTCCGGCAATATCGTCATTTTTGAGACGCGCGAAAACGTCGCGGCAAGCATATCTAACCACTCCTGTGACAGCTGCAGCTTTACTGCTTGCGGTGTGATGATGCCGCAAAGCTTCATGCCGTCCTTGAATGCGATGTAAACACGGTTGCTCGCGCCCCGCTCATACACGCCGCTGTGCATCTCCGATGGCATCAAGCGCACATACCGATCCGGCACGAACGCCGTTCCGCCCATCGTCAAAAAACTGACATGTGTTTTGTCGAACGGCTGCAGCTGCACCGGTTCAAGTTGAATAAGGTTCTCACAGTCCGACACATCGGACAGATCAAGCCCAAAGTCGAGGTTCTCCGCTTCACTGACACATGCCCGCCCCACACCGAAGGTGCAGGCGAATGTCTCCGCCGTGAAATGCGGAAAGCCGTACAGTGGGAACATCGCTTCGCCGTTGGTGATCCACTGCACGCCGCTGTCGGTGGTGTACAGCTCTATGTTTTTGCGCTTCGTGAGCGTGTCCACGATCTTTTGCATATTGATCTTACTCATCGACCGCCACCCCCTCACTGATCGCGATCTCCCCGCCGCAGGCGGCATAGCCCGCAAGGTCAACAAAGCTGTCGGCTTTGTCGGACGCGCTGATCCGTGCCACCTTGAGCAGCGCCATCATCATGGCGACATCCTTCGGCGTCACAAGGAGCGTTCCCCGAAAGCCGTTGTCCGGAACGCGCGCATTCAGATACACCGTCCAGAGCCTGGCAATCGTGTCAAAATTCCGCTCTGGCGTTCCGTACTCCCCCTCCCGCTCGCCGCAGACACAGCGCTTTGCTGCTTCTAAAATCTCCGCCCTGTTCATGTCCTACCGTCTCCTTTCATTTTTTCACGCAGTTTTTTATTCTCTCGCAGGTCTGCGGCAACCCTGTTCGCTCCGGCGACCATATCGCCGTAGCCCCTGATTTCTCCCTCGAGCCACTCTATCTCATGCCGGCGTGCTTCTTCGTACAAAACGAATTTTTTTCCATCCGTCGTCGTGTAGATCACGTCAAATTCCGGAAATGCCGGGTCGAGTAAATTGTACTTGTTGTAAAACCACTGCGCATGTATGAGCAGCCCCGCCGCATCTTTCGGATCGAGCTGCCGCAGCCACTCTATCCCGGTCATGTCACCCACCATCTCCTTTTCCGCCGCCGACCATAACGGCACAGATCAGAACCCCGATCGACCCGCCGATAAGCAGCCCGACGATCAACCCGCTCACAAATGGCATTTCGCATCACCACTCCTTTGCAATCTGTGCAAACAGCCTTTTCACACATCCGATAAGCCAGCTGCTCTTGTTGGCATCTCCGTCCTTCTCCACCTGCTCCGCCAGCTCGCGCAACTGCGACAGCTCGGTCTGTATGTTTTCAAAAATAACGGAAAACCGCGCAATGCTCTCGTTGCCCGCATTTTGCGACGCTGCGATCGCACGATCCCGTTCCTCGGTCAACAGCGACAGCTGCTCGGCATACGCCGAGGAAAGCTCCTCCCGCTGCGCCGACAGCGCTGCAGACTTGTCGGCTGCCGCTTTGCTCTCGGCTTCGTCCAACGCCTTCTTCGCGTCGGCGGCTTCCTTTTGGATGGCGGCGGTCTCTCTGTTGAGCTTTGCCTCGAACTGCTTTTTGAGTTTGTCACGCAATTCCTTTTCCGATGCCTTTGCGTCCCCACTCGCGGACTGCGCTTTGGAAAGCTGATCCTTGAGATCCTCTGCCAAGCGTTTGGCATTTTGCAATTCTTCTCGAGCTGCTGCGGCAAGCGCCTCAGCCTCCTGTCGCGCCTTGATCTCCTTCTGAATGTCGCGCACGCTGACCGTTTCCATGTCATGGGTTTCGACGAATCGCTTTCGCTCGGCAGGCTCAAGGCCGAGCAAAGCTACCGCCTGCGACGGGGTGAGGTCGCCGAAAATCTCCATGCGGTTTTCTTCAAAGAACCCGATCTGCTCCTGTTCGCCGTATTCCTGATACAGGCGCATGATGTTGTTTGCCGTCGACTGACTGTAGGCGACATTTCGCTCCAGCCATACCCCCCACTCACCGAACGGTACCGCCGCCTTCGCCTCAACCAACAGCTGCCCGATCTCGACGGTCGCGGAAAGGCACACCCGCGCCGTCTGCTTCTTGATGATGTTGATCTCTGCAGCGATCTCGGCGCCGCTGCGTGCTACTGTCATTTCGTCCATTTTTTACGCTCCTTCCATAAGATCGGCAAGCAGAACATCCGCCAAAAGCCGCCCGTTCTCTGCCGCACCGTGTACAACCACCTTGTCGCGCTTCAGCTGCGCAATCTCCGCCCTGCGCTTTTCTGCCGACACGGCCGCAAGCGCGCGTTCCCGCTTGCCGATCGTGCGTTTCACAAACGCCTGCCACTTTTTCAGAAACGGCATCGCCGCGTCGAGATCCTTCTCCTGTCGATTGAATTTCGTCCGCTTCTGCCGTATCACACCGTTCGGCTCGACCTCCAGCGTATACCAGGCAACTTCCGGTGCAGACGCTTTCCGCAAAAACAGGATATAGCTTTCGTCCCGCGCCATGCGTTCGAAATAGCGGTCATTGGTGACGCAGTGCTGCAGCACACGCCCCTCGATCAGCACATCCATGATGCGCCGCGGTGGAACGATCACAAACTCCTCATCGGAAAAGGCATACTTTTGCAGAGACTGCACCACCTTGTCCAACTGCGGAAATTTCTTGCGGTATTCCGCTTCCAGCTCTTTGGCAGAGACCTCGTTGACCTTTGCCACGAGGCGGTCATGCTGCAGGCGCAGATCGCGCGGCCGATGCAGGATGGCATCGCTGACATCCAGCTTCAATCCTTTCGCCATGTACAATGTGTCTGCCCACAGGCTGATGATTTCATCCACCTTGAGTCCCGTTTCCTTTTGCTGCCGCTGGAGATAGTTGCAGATCTGCTCCGGCGACATGAAGGGAAGTATAAATGCGAAATTGACCGGCTCTTTTTTTTGCACTTCGAAAAAGCGGATCGCCCGCTCCGGCACCTTTTGACCGCTCTTTTCTTCGTGTTGCAGCCATGAAAGGTAGATTTTCCCGCCGTCCGCCTGCCGCAAACGGTGTGCGCGCTGCATGTTGATGCCGAGCGCGCCGGTGAGCCCGTCCCCGGCGTCCATGTGAATGCCTCCCCACCAGCTGCTCGTTTCCTCGCAAAGCCGCTTGTATCCGCCCTTCGCCAGATACTCGAATACGCCGTTGAAGTTGTTCCCGATCATGACGTTGTTATAATGCAAGCGCCACCCCTTTTCCGCCATTTCCGCAATGCCGAGATGCGCATACGGCGTGCCCGCCAAAGCCTCCCGCACCCCGTCGGGGTAGCAAAAGCCACACATCGGGTTCTGATTGAACGGGTTTCTGTCGTACCATTCCTGTTCAAACTCGTCGGCATCGCAGATCTGCCCGTGGTACATTCTTTGAAATCCGTCCTTGCCGAGGAACAGCCTGCAGCGCTCATACACGAAGATGTCCTGACTGCTTCCGTGCCAGTGGGACACGAGCTTCACATGCCGCGCGACGCAGCGCTCACCGCTGATTCTCTGCAGGATCATGGCATAGTCATGCCGCAGGCGGCTGCAGCGCAGCTTGTCCAGCCGAACATCCATGCCGGTGCGGCAGCAGCGGTACACCTTGTAGTGCTTTGCATCCTGCTTTTTATGCATTCCGCCACACGCGGTGCAGGCATACATGTCCTTGCCCGCTCCCCCGGCCGGATGCAAAAACTGTGCTCCGCCGAACACGACCTGTTTCGCCCAATCCTCGAGTCCGTCCGGCAGCGGCGGCACATCCGCCATGATGACCTCGTTGATCTTTTTGAATTTTCGCTCGATTGCCGCATGTCGCTTATCGGCAACAAACCGCATTTCGGCGCAGTCGATCGCGCCCTCTATGCTCTCACCGTGCGCCAGGTTGTTTTGGGTGAGAAAATCCGTGCAGACCTTTTCAGCTTCTGTGCTGTCGCACTTCGCACCCGCCCGATCGAAATTCCAATAGCAATTTTTCCGCGCAAAGCAAAGATCCGTCAGCTTTCGCTGCTGCCACACGCCGCCGATCAGCGCCATATACTCGCCGTTCGACTTCATGCAATACCGCCCGCGGTATTCCGTCGCATCCGCCCAAACATCGAGCACCAGCGTGTCCCCGTCTATCTGCGGGCACATGACGATCTTTTTCTTTTTTGTTTTCAAGAGCGGCAGCGCCGCCAGCGCCTTTTTACGCATCGACGGTCACCTCTTCCTTAAGCATGTAATAGACGTTTGAAAAATAGAACCTGCCGTCTATCTCGATGACGGCGACCGTGACCTCTCCCTCGCACTCACGAATGAAAGCGAGCACATCGCCGAGCGCCCCCGACGCTTTGGGGTAGCCGCCGCGCACGATGTGAATGCTGCCGTGCGAAAACCCCTGCGGGTACTTCTCCGGGTTCTTCAGAATATAGGCAACGGCGTGCGTGACAAACTCGAATTTGGACAGCTGCCGCAAAAGCGTCAGCTCGGTGCAGCTCAGCTTTTCGTCTCTGCCGTCCTCGTCAATGTCCCCGCTCGCATTGCAGAGCCAAAACTCGCTCTTGTCTTCGTTGGGGTAATAGCTCAGACAGCACAGCGGATCTGTCGCCGCATGCCAGCCGTTTTTGGCACAGTTTGCCGCCTTCTCGACATTCAACCCACGCTGCAGCTGCACGCCGCGGCAGTACCTATCCTTTTCTGTCATTTTATAGCACAGCATCTGCCCGCCCCCTCACATGTCAAACAGGCTGACGACCTTGCGGCGCGGCTCTGTCTTCACCGGTGTGGGTGCTTGTCCGAGCGAAAAGCCATAATAGGCGGCGATGATCTTCTCCGCCTCATCCGTCGTGACACAGACGCAGACCTGCCCCCGATCCTTCTCATACCGCTTGCGCGCCGCATCCTCGATTGCCTTGAACGCCCCCGCAAGCGTCTTGTCCTCGGCAAGGATCGCCCCGCATACGTCGATGCTTTCCTGCGCCCTCGCGCGCAAAAGCCCCGCCATCTGCGTCAGCTTCAAGTCCTTCCCGCTCTCCTTGTCCAGTTTGTCGCACACTTCCGTGTACAGCTCTCCCATTTTGCTCATCCTTCATTCATCCTTTCCGTTTCATTTCTGAAGCAGCGATCGCAGTACCGCGTTTTCCTGCTCGAGTTCCTGCAGTCGCTTCTTGAGTTTCGCCTTGTCGCCGCTTCTGCTGACCCACTCCTCAATACGCCTCACGATAGACGATGACCCGCTGCAGTCCGGAGCATAAAGCCAAAAGCCCGCGTTTTCCGGATTGATGCCGACCTTTTCGGCAATGAGATCTATAACCTCTTGCGCCGCATGGTACCTTCTGTAGAAAAGATCATTTGAGTGATCCTTCATGCGGCAAAATGCAGCAAGCGTTTCCTTTGAAAAAGTGTCGTACCTGTGCGGATCTTTTCTTTGTGCCATTATCCCTTCATAGCGGTCAAGCAGGTCAATTTCCTGCTCATCTACGATATAGCGTTTGTGTTCCATTGTATTTCCTTTCTTGCCTTTCCTCTTCTGCATATAGATGTAGCTCCTGCAAACACCTTTACAGGCGTTGCGGCTCATTTGATATAAATTGTGATCTTGTCCTTTCCGATTGTGATGCCGGATATTCTGCGGTCTGCCTCGATGCCGCAATGTTCCGCGTAGTGCCACAGACTCTTGTCAATCGCGATTGTGTCGCTGATTCCGCATTTGATCTCGACGGGGATGTCGTCACTGTCGTGGTTTATTTTTTTGACAAAGTCGATCACTTTCATTTTTCTCATTCATCCTTTCCGCATTTTCCTCATCCGCTGCATCGCGACATACTTGCCGTAGCTCATGCCCGCGTCCAGTGCCTCGCGCGCAATGCGTATAATCTCGCTGTTGGCGCTCCCTCTGTCATGCCACTTGACGCGGCACACCGGCGAGCAGTACGCGCCGACGCCTTGCTCACTCTCAAACAGCTTGCCGCAGTATCGGCATCGCTTGATCTTCATTCTTTTTTCACCACCCTTCAGCCCGCTCGTGCAAGGGAAACATAGATTGTCTCCTGCATCGGCAGCCCCGTATATTCACTTATCCCCGAAAAGCTCGCGTCGCGGTCGATATAGTAGTCTTTTCTCTGCGGCGGCTCGTCCCGCCACTCGGCGGCGGAAATGATCTCCACCTTCGGCTGCGGCCGCACAATGTTCTTCGTGCAGGAATATCGCCGGCAATACTTCCCGCGTAGCTTCCTGCTCTTGTCTGTCTCCTTGACCAGATACTCTGCCAGCTCGCCGTATTGCCCGCTGTCGTCAAGCGGCGACCACGGGAACCGTAAGTGCAGCGGCTCGCCGTTTCGCCGTTCCTCATCCGTATAGTATTTGGCCGATAGAAGAGATTTCCACAACGCTTTCACCGGCTGCATATCCGGCAAATTTGGCAAAACCAAATGGTGATGAATGCGCTTGTGCGTCCATTCCGTGACGGCAACCGCTTTCAACTCTACCCCCCGCTCGGCATATACGGCCTTGAGCAGCCGCAAGAAACGCCGTCTGTCCTCTCGCGCCTCTTCCTCGTCCGGCGGAACTGCCTGCGGATAGGTAAAGATCGCATGCCAGTCGCCGGGCTTGAAATTCTCGTTCAAGATCCGCCTAAGATTGGCGATCGCGTTTTCCCGGTTGACCCTCTCCGCCGCCTTTGAGGTGTCCAAGAGGTTTTCACTTCTTGCAAGCTTTTTTCCGAAGCGGGCGGAATAGGTCTTTTTGACCTCGACCGTTCGCCCCGCCTTCCATGTCTTTTTGATGTACATTCTTTTCCTCTTTTTCGTCCCTTCTCGTCCTGTAACTAATATCCTTAGCAAGGGCGGAAAGCGGGGAGAAAACCCCGCTTTTTCTTGACTTTTTCGGGCTTTTAAGGTACAATGAATGTGCGGTGTTTCCGCACCGCTGTGCCGCACCCCTGCGGCGCATCCTTCATTCTTTTTTTGCCCGCCGCTCTCCCGCGGCGGGCGCTTTATTTTTCCGGAGGCACAAAGCTCCAAATTTTCAAAATCCACTTCGTACGCGCGGGCGGTTTCTCGACCCGCGCATATTTTTTGAGCATTTCGCGATCGAACTCCCGCCGCAAGGCGCTCGAGATCGGATGTCCGACACCGATGCTGTGTGCCAGCTTGAAATCCTCATACTCTTTGCGGATCGTCTCATGTTGCAAATTTGTGAGGAATTGCTGATCCGACCGCGCCCAAAAGCTTTCTTCTTCCATTCCTTCACTCCCTTTCCGTCGCGGCGGTCAGCGTCAAGCCGCCGCAGAATAGGACAAGTCCAGCGCCGCCGCGCATGATAAGCGCGGACAGCGAGATCGCGTCCGTGTCCGCCGCCCCGACCGCGCCAAGGAGAACGAGAAACCCCAAAAGAGCAATTCCCCGCCCGACGGCGGGCATCCACCGCCGCGCGCTCATGCTTCCGCCTCCGCAATCGCCCGCTCGCTGCCGAAAAGGACATCCAGTTCTTTGGACTCTGCCGCATACCGTTTGAACTCTGCCGCATCCCGCATGACATAGCATCCCGAGCAGCCGAGCACCACATACCCGTCCCGGAGAAACCGCGCATCGTCCAGTACATATTTTATTGTGAGGAGAATGGAGTCGCCTGTATATTTTTTTTCGTCGGCAGAAAGCTCGTTCAGAGCTATGTAATCGCCGACACGAAAATCCCGATCGTTTTTCCGTACTTCGAACAGTTTGTGCCCCGCCTTGACGGCTTTGAAATACTTTGTTTCTGTTTTCAGTTGATGTACCATGTTTTGGCATCCCCTTTCACTTCTCCGCCTCCGCGATTGCAATCTCCCTCGCGTAGTCTTCCTCTCTTTGAATGTCCCGGACATCGAGCTCCGCCGCGTCCTTCTTTATGAGCTGCTTGTATAGCTGGACGCTGACCTTCGCATGCAGCTCCTCCGGTGACATCTGATGCTCCTCCGCATGCGTGCAAAGCACCGCTGCCAGCGTGTCCACCAACACGCAGATCACATCACGGCTGCTTCCGAGAACAGTCGCCTCTCCGTCCTTGACCTTTATGTATACATTCTCATCCATTTTCAAACATCCTTCTTTCTTTTTTTGAATACATCTTTTACCGTTCCACATGGATGTGCGTTTCGACCGGCAGCTCTCCGTGCCGGAATTTCACGAGCGACGGACCGCTGATCCAATAGCTGTATTTCGCCTTTTTCCCACTCGTATGCCGCGCCGTCATACCGACCGTCGGTGGGAAGATGCCCGCCTGCAGGCAATAGTAAAGGCTGGGAATGCTCCATCCCAGATACTCCGCCGCTATTCTCACCGGTACATTGACCAACGCCGCGATCTCCTCGTCGCTGTGCTTGCCGTACCGCTTCGATTCCATATCCAGTGTGCTTTTCAAAACCTCTGTGCTGTTCATGCTCTCACCCCTTGTTTTCTTTCCCACTCGTCAACGATTTTGCGCGCCGCTGCAATGACCTCATCGCCGTACTCCGTCTGCCACCCGCCAAGGTAGCGCGTGAATGTGTTGAGCCGCAAGGTCGGATACCCGCGCACATTCATCTCCCGCACCACGTCCGACAGCGTGCGCCCCATCGCGTACACCCGCGACTTGAACTCACTGCGCAGCGGCGTGCTTTTTGAACACCATTTCATACTCTCACCTTCCTTTCACTCTTTTGAGAAGCTCTGCGCGGTATTGTTCGATCTCGGCAAGCGAAGTGATCTCCACCGCGTCGCCCGTCCTTGCATTCTCGAACACGCCGTCGCTGATCTGCCCGTCAAGCTCTTCTTCGCATTTCTTTGCTGTCTCGCGCGTGATGCAAAGAACGGTATACTCATTTGTCCCCGTGATGTCGCCGTTGATGACTTCCAAAGCAAAAACTTCTCCGTTTTCTCGCGGAAGATCGGGCGAGCAGACATACGAGGGGCGAAAGCTCTCTCTTTGTCTGTGCCCTGCCACTCCGTAAACCTTCCATGCTCTTGTCACTGCCATTTTGAAACATCCTTCTTTCTTTTTCTTTTCGCTGCAAGCTCCCGTCGACCGCGGGGCGCCCGCCCGCGCCCCGCAGCCGACGCTCG
>ERZ791927.2437-NODE-2437-length-11877-cov-2.790729_pt1 | contig 11877 bp, 11 predicted proteins | sample MGYA00510130_ERZ791927 | MGnify/ENA primary metagenome ERZ791927 (study PRJEB30046, sample SAMN00792055) | human gut metagenome | study: EMG produced TPA metagenomics assembly of the A metagenome-wide association study of gut microbiota in type 2...
ATGCAGCGCTTGATGAGCGTGTAGGTCGTGTTCACATTCCAGCCCAGCTCCTCGCCAAGCGCCCGGGCGATCTCCCGGGCGGGGGTATCCCCCTGCTTCCACAGAACGTCCATGACCTTGAGCTCTGAGTCGAATAACTTGATGTCCATCTTGCTGCCTCCTTGATAAGACTCCAGTAGTAGCTACTGTGGCTATAATACTCCAGTCTTATGAATTTGTCAATACTACTCCAGTCTTATTTTCCGCAAAAAAGCCGCCCGGCGAAGAAGCCGGGCGGCAGCGCTGCTTTTTTATTTCTCCATCAGGCCGACGCAGTCGTAATACGGCTTGGCGGCGATGAGGGCCTCCGTCTTGCGCAGCAGGGCGGAAAACAGGGCCTTCCGGCCCTTTCCACGGGGGTGGAAAAACCGGTAAGAGTACAGGTCCAGCTCCAGAAATTCTTCCCGACCATCCGCCTCGTCCGGGCGCCAGTCGGGCTGGTAGTCCTCTACCACCCGGATCAGCTTCCTGAGCATCCGCCGATAGCCCCGGAATTTTTTGACACGATATGCCATGATGCACCTCCTATTTGACGCCGTAGAGGAACAGGTCACATTTCAGCATTCCGTTATATAACTTCCGCTTCCTGTCCGCCGTCTTCCCAAAGGTGCGCTCAAACTCCGTATGGGAGGAGAGCAGATACAGCTTCCAGGTCTCCGGGAACTTGGTCCAAGCCTTTCCGAAGGCGCGGTACAGCTCCTCTGCCTCCCGGCGCTCCATAATGCGCTCGCCGTAGGGAGGATTGGTGACGATCCGGCCGTACATCCCGCCCCAGTGGAAGGTGCGGGCGTCCGCCGCTTCAAACCTTACAATGTCGTCCACCTCGGCCAGCTGGGCGTTGTGCCGGGCCAGCTCCACGGCGGCCAGCGTGTCGGCCGTCTCGCCCGACTGCGACACGGCGATCACGATGTCGTCGGCATTGATGATCGGGTTGCGGTAGCGGAATTCCGAAGCATACTCCACCTCCACGGGGATCCGGCATATATTTTCGATCAGGTGCTCGCCGATCAGCGCCGCATGCCACGATGTCCCGCACGCCACGAATACGATGCGGCGGGCCGCGAGGAATTTCCCGCGGTTGTCGATCACGCCCGACAGCTTCACCTCGTACGTATCGGGGCTTATGCGTCCGCGGATACAGTCTACGATGGTCTTGGGCTGCTCGTATATCTCCTTGAGCATGAAATGCGGGTAGCCGCCCTTTTCCAGCTGCGAGATGCTCATCTGCAGTTTCTTGATATCGACCCGGCCCTCGTGGTTGTCGAGCGTGACGATCTTGAGGGGCTTATGGCGGTTGATGACGGCAATCTCGCCGTCGTTCACATAGACGAAATCCTGCGTGTATTCGATGACCGAAGCGGCGTCCGAGCTGAGGAAAAATTCCCCCTCGCCGATGCCGATGGCCATCGGGCTGCTCTGGCGCGCGGCGATGATCTCGTCGCGGTTGCCCTTCTCGATCACGGCGATGGCATAGGCGCCTACGACCTGCCGCAGGGCCTGCTGCACGGCTTCGAGCAGCGTGCAGCCGCCCGTGGTGCGGATGTACTCGATCAGGTTCACGAGCACCTCGGAATCGGTGCTGCTGCGGAACGTGTAGCCGTTCTCCTCGAGCGCGTCCTTGAGCACCCGGTAATTCTCGATGATACCGTTGTGTATCAGTGCGATGTTCTCCGATTCGGAGTAGTGCGGATGGGCATTCACGTCGTTCGGCACGCCGTGCGTCGCCCAGCGCGTATGCGCGATGCCGATGCTACCGCCCAGCTCCTTGCCCTCGAGGAAATGCTCCAGGTCGGAGACCTTGCCTTTGCACTTGTATACGTTGAGCGCACCGTCCTTGCCGACCATGGCGACCCCCGCGCTGTCGTATCCGCGGTATTCGAGCCGGTGCAAACCCTTCAACAGAACCGGGCAGGCCTCGCGTCCCCCGACATATCCTACAATCCCACACATTCGTTCTCAAAATTTTTATCCTGCCAAAAATAAGAAAAAATTTTAAAAACATATTCCCTGCGGGAATAAAAAAGGACATTCAGGCATAACTTTGCGTCATTTGCCGCAAACGGGCAACTGCCTCCGGAGCGCAAAAAACGGGATGCGGATCGAATGTCCGCACCCCGTAATACCGGTTGCCTGCCGTCGCAGCGCCGTGCCGCCCGGCCTATCGGATATATTTGAGCATCTCCCCGACGAGCACCTCGTTGCCCGCGGCCTGCGAGACGCCCCGGTTGCGCCTGAAGTCGCAGACGACGCCCCCGGCTTCCCGCACTATCAGGTTCGCGGCACAGACGTCCCACTCGTGCAAATCCAGCTCCCAATAGCCGTCCAGCAGCCCCGCCGCGATGCAGCTCAGGTCATAGGCCGCCGATCCCAGCCGCCGTATGTCGCGCACATAGGGTACGATCCGCGCGACGTTGTCGCTGTTGTTGTCCGGATTGACATCCTTGTCGTAAGGGAAGCCCGTGGCGAGTACCGACGTGGCGAGGGTCTGCTTGGCGGAGACTTGCAGCCGCTTCACCTCGCCTGAGCGGCTCTTCATGTAAGCCCCGCCGCCTTTCGACGCCCAGAACAGCTCCCCGAGGTAGGGTGCATAGACCACCCCGGCGACGGTTTCCCCCTTGTGCTGGAGTGCGATCGACACCGAGAAGATCGGCAGCCCCTGGCTGTAATTGGTCGTACCGTCGAGCGGGTCGATCACCCAGCGGTAATCGCTCCCCGCCGTGCCCATTACGCCGCCTTCTTCGCCCAGTATCCCGTGACCGGGATAGCGGCCGAGGATCGCCTGCACGATGTAGGCTTCGCTCTCCTTGTCGGCCCGCGTCACCACGTCGTACGCGTTCGATTTGGTCTCTATCCCCAGGTCGTTGCCCCGGAAATAGGCGAGTTGGATCTCCCCGGCGCCCTTTGCGAGCGGGAAGATGAAATCCAGGAATTCGTCGTACATGGCGCTATTTCTCCGCTGCGAAATACTTGTAGAACAGCGGGATGGTCTCCACGCCCCGGTCGAACTGCTCCAGCCCGTAGCTCTCGTTGGGCGAGTGGATCGCGTCCTCCGCGAGCCCGAAACCGATGAGCAGCGACTTGATGCCCAGGATCGACTCGAACCCGCTGATGATCGGGATCGAACCGCCCGAATAGAAGGGCAGGGGTTTCTTGCCGAAGGTCTCGGCGATGGCCTTCTGCGCGGCCTTGTAGGCCGGCATGTCGGTCGGTGCCACATAGGGCATGCCGCCGTGCAGCGATTTCACTTTGACCTTCACGCTCTTGGGCGCTATCGACCTGAAATATTTTTCGAACAGCCTGCTGATCTTGCGGTAGTCCTGGTTCGGCACCAGGCGCATCGAAATCTTGGCCGAGGCCTTCGACGGGATCACCGTCTTGGTTCCCTCCTCGGTGTAGCCGCCCCAGATGCCGTTGACGTCGAGCGACGGGCGCACGCCCGTGCGTTCCAGCGTCGTGTAACCCGCTTCACCCTCCACATCGCCGATCGACAACGATTTCTTGTAGGCCGCAAGGCTGAACGGGGCCTTGTTGAACGCCTTGCGCTCGGCGGGCGTCAGCTCGCGCACGTCGTCGTAGAACCCGGGGATCGTCACGCGGCCGTCCTTGTCCACGAGCTGCGCCACGAGGCGCGTCAATACGTTGGCCGGGTTGGCCACGGCGCCGCCGAACAGCCCCGAGTGGAGGTCTTTGTCGGGGCCCGTCACCTCGACCTCCATATAGGCCAGCCCGCGCAGGCCGCAGGTGATCGACGGGGTCTGCATCGAGATCATCGAGGTGTCCGACACCAATATTATATCCGCCTTGAGCATTTTTTTGTTCTGTTCGCAGAACTTGTAGAGGCTCGGCGAGCCGATCTCCTCCTCGCCTTCGAGCATGAATTTCACGTTGCAGGGCAGGCTCTCCGTGGCGCACATCGCCTCGAATGCCTTGGCGTGCATCCACAGCTGCCCCTTATCGTCGTCGGCACCGCGCCCCCAGATACGGCCGTCCTTTATGACCGGCTCGAAAGGCTCCGTGCGCCACTCCCCGCGCGGATCCACGGGCATCACGTCGTAGTGGCCGTAAACCAATACGGTCTTGGCCTTGGGATCGACAATCTTCTCGGCGTAAACGACCGGGTTGCCCTCCGTCGGGAAGACCTCGGTGCGGTCGGCGCCCGCCTTTGCGAGCGCCGCGGCCAGCCATTCGGCGCACCGCGTCATGTCGGGCTTATGCTCGCTCTGGGCGCTGATCGAAGGAATGCGGAGCAAGTCGAACAACTCACTGATAAAACGTTCTTTATTAGCTTCTATATAACTTTTTACTTTATCCATCCGGCAAGGGTTTTATTCGGTTTTCTTCAATACGTAATTTTCGGCCAGCGCCCCCGTGACGGGTTGTTTGTCGGCGTCGAGCTTGCGCACCTGATTCTCCTCCACTTTGTAGTACTCCGGCTGCCCGTCCATCGGGGTCAGCGTCAGCAGGTTCCCCTTCACCTTGTAGGTGCCCTTCTCGTCGAATTCCGAGTCGCGTTCCAGGTATTTCATGTGCAGGCTGTACGTGCCGTCCTTCTTCAGCGTGAGGCGCATGTCGATCCCCGGGCAGTCCGCCGCCGGGAAAACCCCGGTGTATGTCCCCTGATAGTCGAGCGAGCTCTCCGCATCGTGCATGTCAACCTTCACGGCATCCGCTTTGACCTCTTCCGTTACGGTCTTCTTTTGCTGATTGCCCCCGCAGGCGACAAGCGTTATCGCAGCCGCGAGGATCATGACTTTATTCTTCATAGTCGTTTCGTGTAAATGTTTAAATATTGCATATTTCCCTGATTTCCCCGATGAACCGCTGTGCCAGCGCCTCGGCCTCGGCCATCGACTTCGCCTCGGTATAGACCCGGATAATGGGTTCGGTATTCGACTTGCGCAGGTGCACCCAGTTCTCCGGGAAGTCGATTTTCACGCCGTCCGTATCGTTCACGTTCTCATCGGCATAACGTTCCTTTATCTCACGCAGCACTTTATCCACGTCGATCGCCGGTGTCAGCTCGATTTTATTCTTCGACGCATAGTATGCCGGATAGGTCGCACGCAGCTGCGTCATGGTCATCCCCGTCTGTGCGAGCCATGTCAAAAAGAGTGCCGTCCCGACCAGCGCGTCGCGCCCGTAGTGCAGCCCCGGGTAGATCACGCCCCCGTTGCCTTCTCCGCCGATCACGGCGCCTACCTCCTTCATCCTGGCCACGACGTTCACCTCGCCGACGGCCGAAGCATAATATTTGCCGCCGTGCCGCTCCGTCACGTCGCGCAGCGCCCGCGACGAGCTCAGGTTGGAAACGCTGTTCCCGCCCGGGTGCTTCGTGAGGATGTAGTCGGCCACAGCCACCAGCGTGTACTCCTCGACGAACATCGAGCCGTCCTCGCTGACCAGTGCCAGCCGGTCGACATCGGGATCCACGACGATCCCCAGGTCGGCCTTCTCGCGGCGGATCACCCCGGCTATTTCGGTCAGGTTCTCCGGCAACGGCTCGGGGTTGTGGGCGAATTCGCCCGTGGGGTCGCAGTTCAGCTCCACGACCTCGCACCCCAGTCGTCGCAGCAATTCGGGCATCACGATGCCGCCCACCGAATTCACGGCGTCCACAACGACCTTGTAGCGGCGCGCACGGATGGCCTGGGCATCGACCAGCGGGAGCGCCAGCACCTGCGCGATGTGCCGTTCGTTGAACGGTTCGCGCGAAAGGACGCGCCCGATGCCGTCGACGGTGGGGTATTCGTAATCCTCCTCTTCCGCCATCGCAAGCACCTGTTTCCCCTCGGCATCGCTGAGGAATTCCCCGTCGGCGTTGAGCAGCTTCAGGGCGTTCCACTGGCGGGGGTTGTGCGAGGCGGTGATGATGATGCCGCCGTCGGCCTTGTGCGTGATGACGGCCATCTCGACCCCCGGCGTGGTGCACAGGCCGACGTTTATCACATCCGCACCGCACGCCAGCAGGGTGCCTTCGACCAGGTCGGCGACCATCTCGCCCGAAATCCGGGCGTCGCGGCCGACGACTATGGTAAGTTTTTTGCCCGCCTTACGGCGGGCGGCCAGACGGGCGTAGGCCGTGGTGAACTTCACCACGTCGGGCGGCGTCAGGTTCCCGGCCTGGGCCCCTCCCACGGTGCCCCGGATGCCGGAAATGGATTTAATCAATGTCATATTTCAAGGCTTTGATGCGGAGTTTCCGCTATACATATATTTATGAAAAATTCCCTTCGAAGTTTTGATATTCGAGGTAAATATATTACTTTTATGCCAATTATGGAAATTAAAAAACCACTATTATGAGAACGATTCCAGCTTCCGAATTGATTATCAACGACGACGGTTCCATTTTCCATCTGCACCTGCTTCCGGAGCAGTTGGCCGATACGGTGATCCTCGTCGGGGATCCGGGCCGCGTGGCCCTCGTGGCGGAACATTTCGATACGAAAGAGTGCGAAGTCGCAAACCGTGAATTCAAAACGGTGACCGGCACCTACAAAGGCAAACGCATGACGGTGCTCTCGACGGGCATCGGCATCGGCAACATCGACATCTCGGTCACGGAGCTCGATGCGCTGGCCAACGTCGATTTCGCCACCCGGCAGGAGAAGGCCCACAAAAGGCAGCTCACGCTGGTCAGGCTCGGCACGTCGGGGGCCATCCAGCCCGATATCAAGGTGGGGGAGTTCGTCTTCTCGCGCACGTCGGTAGGCTTCGACGGCCTGCTCAACTACTACAAGGGGCGCAACGAGGTCTGCGACCTGGAGATCGAAAAGGCTTTCATGGAGCATGTCGGCTGGAACGAGCTGCTGCCCAAACCCTATTTCATCGACGCCGACAAGACGCTCTTCGAGCATTTCAGCGACGTGACGCGCGAGGGCATCACCATCGCCGCCCCGGGCTTCTATGCGCCGCAGGGCCGCTGGGTTCGCCTCGAACCGCAGGACGCCGAACTCAACGCGAAGATCGAATCGTTCGGCTACCACGGCCGCCGCATCACCAATTTCGAGATGGAGGGCTCGGCGCTGGCCGGCCTGGCAGCCCTGATGGGACACCGCGCCGCGACCATCTGCACGATCATCGCACAGCGTATCGCCCAGAATGTCGACACCGATTACAAGCCCTTCGTGCGCAAAATGATCTCGACGGCGCTCGACAAATTGGCAGTATTGAAATAAGCAATCCATATAACAGAAAATAAAAGAAAGGAAACAACGTATGAAATTTTCAGTATCAAGCTCGGCCCTGCTTTCGCTCCTGGCTACAACCGGCAAGGTTATCAGCAATAAAAACACGCTGCCCATCCTGGATTACTTCCTCATGGAGCTCAATGGCAACGAGCTGAAGGTCACCACTTCCGACCTCGAAACGACGCTCATAGGCTCTATCACGGTCGACAGTGTGGAAAGCGAGGGCACCATCGCGGCTCCCGCCAAACTGATGCTCGACTCGCTGAAGGAGTTTTCCGAGCTGCCGCTGACCATCGACGTCAACGACAAGAACTGGGAGATAACGATCAACTGGAAGAGCGGTTCGCTCTCGATCCCCGGCGCCAGCGCCGTGAGCTATCCCGCCGTGCCGCAGCTGAGCGCCGAGAAGAAGGAGCTCCGGCTGGATGTGGACATGCTCGTGAACGGCATCAACAAGACCATCTTCGCCACGGCCGACGACGAGTTGCGCCCCGTGATGAACGGCATCTACATCAACCTCGCACCCGGGGCACTGACGTTCGTGGGAACCGACGCGCACAAACTCGTGAAATACGAGTCCGAGGCCGAAAACGAGGTCGGCGCATCGTTCATCCTGCCCAAGAAACCGGCCAACCTGCTCAAATCGGTGCTCCTGAAGGAGGACGACGCCATCGAGGTCAGCTTCGACTCGAAGAACGCCATGTTCAAGCTCAAGAGCCACACGCTCGTATGCCGCCTGATCGAGGGCAACTACCCGAACTACAACGCCGTGATCCCGGCCAACAACCCCAACAAGGTGCTCGTCGACCGCATCGAGCTGGTGAACGGCATCAAGCGCGTGGCCGTCTGCTCGAACCCGACCACCAACCTGATCCGCATGGACATCGGCGACAACCGGATCAACCTCACGGCGCAGGACATCGACTTCTCGGTTTCGGCCAACGAGACCATCACGTGCAGCTACGACGGCGAGCCGATCTCGATCGGTTTCAAATCGACGTTCCTGGTCGAGATACTCTCGAACATGGACACCCCGACCGTGGTGGTCGAACTGGCCGACTCGACCCGCGCGGGCGTATTCAAACCCGTCTACGACGACAAGCAGACCAGCGCGACGCTCATGCTGCTCATGCCGATGATGATCAACGCATAACGCCCGGCAGATGAAGTTAAACCTCAAGCGCCCGATCGTCTTCTTCGACCTCGAAACCACCGGCGTGGACACGGCCAAAGACCGCATCGTCGAGATCTCGATGGTCAAAGTGATGCCCGACGGCGAGCAGATCGTCAAGACCCGCAAGCTCAACCCCGGGATACATATCCCGGCGGAAGCCACGGCCATCCACGGCATCACGGACGAAGACGTCAGGGATTGCCCGACCTTCGCGCAGGTCGCCAAATCGCTCGAACAGTTCATCCGCGGCTGCGACTTCGGCGGCTTCAACTCCAACCGCTTCGACCTGCCGGTGCTGGTCGAGGAGTTCCTGCGGGCGGGCGTCGACGTGGATTTCAAACGCCGCCGTTTCGTCGACGTGCAGAACATCTTCCACAAGAAGGAACAGCGCACGCTGGTGGCGGCCTATAAATTCTATTGCGACAAGGATCTGGAGGACGCCCATTCGGCAGAGGCCGATACGCTGGCGACCTACGAAGTGCTCATGGCGCAGCTGGAACGCTACCCCGACCTGGAGAACGACATCGACAAACTGGCCGAGTTCTCGACCCGCGGCGAGGCGGCTGACTACGCCGGGCGCATCCTTTTCAACGAAAAGGGCGAGGAGGTCTTCGGGTTCGGCAAGTACAAGGGGCGCCCCGTCGCCGAGGTCTTCCGCGCGGAGCCGAGCTACTACGCATGGATGATGAACGGGGACTTCCCGCTCTACACCAAGAAGGTCATCACGGAGATCCGTATGCGCGAAAAAACGAAATGACGATGAAGCGATTCTGTGCGACAGCCCTGCTGCTCCTGTGGAGCCTGTGCGCCCTTGCGGTGCAGAAATCCGGGACGATCGTGTATATCAACGGCTCGAAATTCTACGTCCACACGGTGCAGCCCGGCGAAACGCTCTACGGGCTTTCGAAGGCCTATGAGGTGGGGGAGAAGGTCATCCTGCAACACAACCCCGCGGCAGCGCAGGGGTTGCGCGCAGGGGAGAGCATCAAGATACCCTTCGTATCGGACGTCCCCCAGCCCAAGTCGGATCGCAAGCTGCGCAAGACTTTCGACATCCATACCGTGACGCAGGGCGAGACGCTCTACGGCATCTCGCGCAAATACGAGATCCCGATCCAGACCGTCATCGAGGACAATCCGAACCTCGACCCGGCGCACCTGCGCCTCGGGGAGCGCATCCTGATCCGCAAGAAGGAGATCGGCTCCGAAGACGAAGCCGGCACGAGGGAGCAGTGGGAGGCCTACCGCAATTCGCTCAACAGCGTAGCCGAGGAGGGTTTCGCCTACCACATCGTGAAACCGGGCGAAACCTTCTATTCGCTTTCGCGCCGCTTCGGTATCACCGAGGATCGGCTCGGGACACTCAACGGAGGGCTGAAACCCGCCGACCTGAAAGCCGGGGCGATCATCAAGGTGCCGGGCTCTGCGGAACAGCTCGCAGCCGCCGAAAACGGCCCGCAGGCCGACAGCCTGCAAGTGCAGGACTCACTCCCGGGGATCTTTGCCGGCAGCAGGCCGAAGCAGGTCGAATTCCGCGCCCTGCGCCGCAGCGCACCGCTCAAGGTGGCGCTGATGCTGCCGATGGCCGTCGGCAACGAGCCCAACGGCAACTACCTCGAATTCTACCAGGGCTTCCTGCTGGGGCTGGACAGCGTGCGGACGAAATACGGCCACTCGATAGCCCTCACGCTTTACAACACGGCCCGCAATGTGGATGCGATCCGCGAAATCGTCAAAAGCGACGCCTTCGCCGGCACCGGGCTGATCGTCGGCCCCGTATACGAGGAGGGGCTCCATCCCGTCATCCTCTATGCCGAGGAGCACGACGTCCCCGTCGTCTCGCCGCTGGCCAGCATCACGGGGATGAACAGCGACGCCCTGTTCCAGATGGCACCCGACCCGTCGCACAAATGGGACAAGGTCGCCGACCTGGTGAACGGAGACAAACAGGTGACGCTGATTTACAGCGACAGCACGGACAAGGACTTCGAATCCGAGATCCTCGCCCTGCTGGGCGACTCCGACTACCGGAAATACACCTATACTTATGTGCACCCGTCGAACCGCCCCGCCAACAACCCGGGCGACCTGACGCCGCTGCTGGATAACGGCGAGGACAATGTTTTCGTCGTCATGACCGACGACGAAGTCGAGGTCGAGCGCATCCTCGCGGCCATCGCCTCGGCCGATACGAGCATCACGGGCCGCGGACGCACGGCTCCGCGCTTCGTCGTGCTGGGCAACACCCGCTGGAACCGCTACGGCAACCTCGACCGCACGGTGTTCTTCAAAGACCGTGTCGTATTCATCTCCACCTACCACGCCAAGCGCGACTCGCAGGCGATCCTCGATTTCGACCGTGCCTATATCCGCGCCTTCGGCGCATTGCCTTCGCTCTACTCCTACCGCGGTTACGACGCCGCCCTGATCTTCTGCCCCGCGATGTACAACGACATCGAATACGACATGGAAGGACGCAGCTATACGCCGCTGCAAACCACCTATGTCTTCGGCCAGGGCGAGCAGCGCGACAACCACGTCAACCGCAACTGGACGCGGGTGAACTACAACAGCGACTTTACGATCACCATCGAATAAAGCGACCCCTATGGCAGCATTGACCAATACGATCCCCGAAAAAACCATCGAGCGGCTGAGCGAATACCGCCGTACGCTCCTAGCCAGCCACAAGCAGGGCATTACGCATATTTTCTCGCACGTATTGGCGGGCATCCACGGCATCACGGCCGTGCAGGTGCGCCGCGACCTGATGCTCATAGGCTTTTCGAGCGATACGAAAAAGGGATACGACGTACAGGTGCTCATCGAGTACATCAGCAAGATACTCGACAGCCCCTCGCAGATGAACATCGCCGTGCTGGGCATGGGACACCTGGGACAGGCCATCACCAAATATTTCAACGGCAAGGGGCTCAAGCTGAAGATCACGGCTGCCTTCGACGTCGATCCCGAGAAGGTCGGCAAGACCATCGACGGCATCCCGTGCTACCACATGGACACCTTCGAGAACATGGTCGTCAACCAGGACATCAGCATCGTCATCGTCTCTTCGCCGACGAAGGTCGCCCCGAGCCTCGTGGTGCCGATCATCAACGCCGGCATCAAGGGCGTGCTCAATTTCACCTCCACGCCGCTGAATTTCCCGCAGGGCATCGTCGTCGAGAACTACGACATCACCACGCTGCTCGAAAAGGTGGCCTATTTCGTCAAGGAAAACGAAGAAAGCAACAGCAGCAACGCATGATGCAACGCGAAGCAAAAAACGCAGCAGAGGGCGGAAAAACAGGCAGCCACGACATACACGGCGACCTTGCGGAACACCGTCCGGTTGCCGGGCGGCCGGACATGCGGGTTTTTTACGGGTTCGATGCACTTCCGCATTTCGTCCGTCCGACGGTGACCGTCGGATCGTACGACGGCGTGCACAGCGGGCACCTGGCCCTGCTGCGTACC
>ERZ791927.2438-NODE-2438-length-11875-cov-8.763706_pt1 | contig 11875 bp, 10 predicted proteins | sample MGYA00510130_ERZ791927 | MGnify/ENA primary metagenome ERZ791927 (study PRJEB30046, sample SAMN00792055) | human gut metagenome | study: EMG produced TPA metagenomics assembly of the A metagenome-wide association study of gut microbiota in type 2...
TAGAACAGTTTAACATCCAGATGGGCGAAGAACTGACCGTATCATTTGATGTGGATGCACGCCAATGGCAAGACCGTTGGTTCAACAGTATCCGTGCATGGAAAGTAGAGCGTGTCAGCGCAGCAGCTCCTGCCGGTGTACCGGGTGCACCTGTTCCGCCACCGGCACCGACTGCCGCACCGGAATTCCTGGCAGGTGATGCTAAAGACGACCTACCGTTCTAAAATATATAAAATTTAGATATAATAAAAAAGAGGAGAATAATTCTCCTCTTTTTTATTATATAATTACAAGCATTTTGAACCTCCCATTTACCCTTTGTATAAAAGCACCAAATTCGGATATACCACCTCTTCTACACAAGTAAACTGTATAGAAAGTATAAAGTGGCGGAAAAACTTCGCCTGACGAAAGAAAAAGTTAGGTATCAGGCGTACATAAGTTTCCGGCTGCTCTACCATCCTTTCCATATCCACCATCATCACAAAGCTATACGATGGTGAAAGACTTCCTATTCCTTCCTCGTAAAGCGCCGTATCATCCAGCACCTCTCCATTCTCCATAGCATCTATATAGGCAGTAAGACTAACCGCATCCGGCGCCATCAACAAATGTCCACGATAAAAACAGACATATGTATAAAGAGCTGATTCCGTGATACCTGTCAACTGGGTCAGTAAAGTATTTCGAGGCAATACATAATAACGGTGTCCCCATGCTTTGGGATAAAGATGATAATCAGGACGCTCCTGCGGAACAGGAGGTGCATCCACTTCCTTGGGAGAAGTATAAAGCAATGATTGCAAACGACGTTCAGCCTGCGACATATTCTTCACCGGAACACTCATCACTGCACATGGATACTCACTTAATGTATCTTTCGGCTCGAAGAGGCAAGAAATCACCTGATCTCCCGCATAAGTCTTCAGAAAGTCCATCCACTCCTCATCCCTCTCTTTGATATAATCGGAATAAGTAGCTTTGGCATATTCCTGCTCTGCCGTAAAACTACACATGGCATCCATATCTGAAATAGCCCAACAGTCATAAAAGAAAGTAGAGAGTGGAAGTTGTTCTCCCGGAAACCCCTCCACCGGTTGCTGATGGCGTAAAGCATTGATAAAAGTACGTGTAGTGTCCGAGCCATGACTGATACCTGAACAATAAATGGCAGTTTCATTCAGCTTCAAATCAAACTCCGCCCAACTTCCCAAATAGGTTTGCGAACGAATGCCATCCGTATTTTTCCCCATATCTACCGACTTGATGCGCACATACACCGTAGCTTCCACATTCGTATTCTTTCCTGCATGCATCAGTTTGAATGAGGGCATATCTATTAACGATTTCTTAGAAAGCCGTGCATCGATCACTTGTTCCACCAATCGTTTCTGAAAACTAATAGCCAGGAAGTCCGGTGTGAAATACGCCGCCAGAAAGCGCCCCTCAGGCATAGGATAAATACTAATCTCTTCACCTCTGTAATCAAAGAATTTAGAAGGAAATGCACTGGAACTATATTTCCTGATAAACGACTCCACCAACTCATAATCGCCCGAACCCAGACTGCAATACAACACCTGATTCAATGGGTTATCCGGTTCATGGAAACTGATAAGCATTTTATTCATCTGCTTACTAAGGCCATGCGGAGTATCATCGAGCAAGGTATGCAGATAGTTTTTCAGATAGACAAAGAGTTCGGAAGCATAAAGGAAGTGATTATCTTTGCTGCAACTCAGTTGATTGATACCATCAACCAGCTCAGCCATGCGATCTGTCTCCAACACAGCCATTGCACTTTGAGGGACTAAAGTATAAAGATTAAAATCTTTCTGACTCTCCACCTCATTCAACCTGAAGAATGAATACACCCCGAACCCCGTACATAGCAATACTATGGACACAATCACGGCAATTCTTATGATAAGACGTAACTTCATGGTTTTTCAGGCATCAAGTTTCGGCAAAAATAATTATTTCTACTAATAAAACAAAACAAATGTTTCAAAAACTTTAGTAGATATAAAAAAGTTTTAGAATGCCTGTGCCTCAAAACTCAATTTCCATACCGTCAAAGGTCAAATGTACATCAGGCGGAAGCTGTTTTTCAAGCTCGGCATGCAATCCGGCATGATGGCTCATATGGATAAAATAAGTTTCCCGTGCGCCAATGCGCTTCGCCGTTTCCAAAGCCTCGGAAATACTCTGATGCGTAGGATGCGGTTTTACACGTAAGGCATTCACAACCAGAACATCCAAGCCATGTAATTGTTCATAGGATTCTTCGGGCATAGTCAGCATATCTGTAATATAAGCCATACGTTTACCGATACGATACCCCAGAATGGGCAGACGCCCGTGCATCACCTGCAAAGGGGTAATCTCCGTATTATTGATGAAGAACGTTTTTCCGGCTTCCACCTCCTGCAAGAAAATTTGAGGAACACCCGGGTATTTATGCTCCAGAAAACAATAAGGCATCCGTGCTCGCAGGTGAGTTGCCGTATACTCATCGGAGTATATAGGTATTTCACCGAAACGGCAGAAAGGACGGAGATCATCCAGCCCACCTACATGGTCATAATGTTCATGGGTAATCAGCACTCCATCTATTTTTTCAAACGAAGCTGCACGCAACATCTGCTCCCGAAAATCCGGTCCACAATCAATCAATATCACCGCATCATCCGTATACAACAAAGACGATGCACGCAAACGGTTATCACGCGGATCGGCAGAAGTACAAACTTCACACTTACAACCTATTTCAGGCACTCCTGTCGATGTTCCGCTCCCTAATATTCTTAGTTTCACGTCTATTACCTATTAATTATCAATCTTTTAAATAAAATTCACTTCGGGATGAATGTCAATACCAAACTTCTCGCGAACTGACGCCCGCACAGCATCCGAAAGGGCTACAATGTCAGCTCCCGTTGCCCCACCCCGGTTTACTAATACCAACGCCTGCTTATCATGCACAGCGGCAGGTCCCAGCGCTTTACCTTTCCAACCACACTGGTCTATCATCCAGCCTGCAGGAATTTTTATCCGGTCAGTCCCCATCTCATAAAAGGGCATTTGAGGATACTCTTCCTTCAAAGCCTCAAAGACTTCACGCGAAACGACAGGATTCATAAAAAAGCTCCCGGCATTACCCAGCAGTTTCGGATCAGGCAGTTTACTTTCACGAATATCAATGATTACCCGGCGTAATGTTTTCAAATCCACTTTCGGGTACTTTTCAAGTTCCTGGCGAATCGTGCCGTAATCCAGCGTATAATGTTCTTTCTTACTCAGAGAAAAACAAACATACGTGACAAATACCTGCTTCATTTCCGGACTTTTAAAAATACTGTTCCGGTATGAGTAATTACATTCATCCACTTGGTAAACATGTTTCATTCCTTGTATGTTCACCGTTTCCACAGAAGAAATCAGGTCTTTCACCTCTACACCATAGGCACCAATATTCTGTACAGCTGCCGCTCCTACCTCACCAGGTATAAGAGACAGGTTCTCAGTACCGTACCAGCCACGTTCCGTGCAATAATCCACGAAATCATCCCATACCACACCGGCACCTACACGCACCGAAACCTTTTCTTCATTTTCAGCCGTTACTTCAATGCCACCAATGCGCGAATGCAATATCACTCCTTCATAATTTCCGGTAAACAGCAGATTGCTCCCTCCGCCAATATGCAGATAAGGAGAAGTGATACGCCCGTCGGCAATCAACTTCTCCAATTCTTCTACCGAACCGTATTCCAGAAACACGGCAGCTTCCACATTAAGCCCGAATGTATTCGGTATCTTCATTTAATTTTTAATTATTAATTTTTAAATGCTCGTATCCTCATATTTATATAGCTCCCACTCTCCGCGATGTCTGCGGAAGTAGAAGATATTGGTATATCCATTTCCAATCCCGTTCACTTTCAGGATTTTCGTATTTGAGTTATCACTATTCTTCTGTCCATAATTGATATTGGACAATTTATCCACAGGCAATACAGGGCGGAAGGCATACCACTGATTCAAATCAAGCGTAGTCTCCAGAATAGAAAACTCATCATCCGGATCTATCGTGATATATTCCAAAGGTTCCCGGATATGTCGACTCTGATAAATGCTGTCGGTTACAAAGCGAGAGTAAAACGCAACGAAGTCTTCATTTTCGCCCTGTTCTATCTGGCGGAGATTGATAGCTTCCAGCATCCATACCCCCTTAGTACGTTCAAAATAGTATTTCTTTACCATGCGGTTTTCCAGAAAAATCCATTCCACCTGTACAGAAGTGAGTGCAGTATCTCCTACCAATTCCAGATCATCTTCATCATCAAAGAGCAATGTATAATAACTCTGCTGAGTAAACAGATAATCATGTTCCCAGTCCTCCTTCTCTATTTTCGAAGGTGTATCGACATTGTAAAAAGACAACGGGAACTTGGTCCGCTGCCGTTGCAGGGCGTCATCCGAAGCATAACTATAGATAAAATCATCAAATGATTCATCCGCTTCTATGGGCTTAGGGTCGTTATTCTCTTCAACCTCCGGCACAGTATCAGCCTTATGTGAAGCTGAATCCACCAAATTGGTGATTGTCGCAAAAGGGTCCATCTTCGTTTTCTTGTTGCCGCATGACATCAAGAAAACGAGAAGAAAGAACCCCAATCCTATTTTTCTCATTCTTTACCGAGACCTCATCAGGTCACTTATTTAGTTTAGCTCTTAACTTTTCAAGCATGTCCACCGTCATGGACTCTAAATCATACTGCGGTTTCCAATCCCACTCTTCACGAGCACAGGTATCATCCAGACTATCAGGCCAACTGTCGGCAATAGATTGCTTCAATGGATCAATTTCATATACCATTTCAAAGTCGGGCACATGCTTCTTGATAGCCTGACAGATCTCTTCCGGATCAAAGCTCATAGCAGCGATATTGAAAGCATTCCGATGCTTCAGACGTGCCGGAGCAGCCTCCATCAATGAAATAGCTGCATTCAGCGCATCAGGCATATACATCATATCCATATAAGTACCAGGCTTCAAAGGACATACGAACCTTTCACCTTTCACTGCGGAGTAAAATATATCGACTGCATAGTCGGTAGTACCTCCACCCGGAGGGGTCACATTGGAGATAATACCCGGAAAACGAACCGCACGGGTATCTACACCGTATTTAGTATAATAATAATCGCTCAATAATTCAGTAGTTACTTTGGTTACACCATACATGGTACGGGGGCGCTGAATCGTATCTTGCGGAGTCTTCACATGAGGTGTAGCTTCTCCGAACGAACCGATGGAGCTCGGGGTAAAGACTGCGCAACCATACTCGCGTGCCACTTCCAGTACATTCCATAATCCGTCGATACCGATTTTCCAAGCCATGGCCGGACGACTTTCGGCAACCACCGAAAGCAAAGCTGCCAGATTATAAATCGTATCAATCTTGAATTGGCGCGCCACCACTTCAATAGACTGACGGTCGGTTACGTCGGCAATAGCAGAAGGCCCCGATGCTTTTAATTCTCCTTTAGGCATAGCACTCGGAATGTATCCGGCTATAACATGGTCATCTCCATAACGTTTACGCAATTCCAATGTGAGTTCCGAACCTATCTGTCCGGTTGCTCCAATTACCAAAATATTCTTCATACGACTTATTTATAAGGTGCTCCATCCTTAGAGACGTGCAAATATACATACTTTTTTTTCATTATTCTATCATTTTGCTATTGTTTATTTGAAGAAAAATCGTGTCCTTTGTATCGTTTAGTAATAAGATGACAAACTTTTAATTTATAAAGCTATGTACGGGAAAATGAAAGAACACCTCAGCAATACGCTTGCTGAAATTAAAGAGGCCGGACTCTACAAAGAAGAGCGCCTGATCGAGAGTGCGCAACAAGCCGCCATCACCGTAAAAGGGAAGGAAGTGCTGAATTTCTGCGCCAACAATTACCTGGGTTTGTCCAACCATCCGCGACTGATTGCCGCTGCCCAAAAGATGATGGATCACCGTGGCTACGGCATGTCTTCCGTACGCTTCATCTGCGGAACACAAGACATTCACAAAGAACTGGAAGCTGCTATCTCCGACTATTTCAAGACAGAAGACACCATCCTCTATGCTGCCTGCTTCGATGCCAATGGCGGAGTATTCGAACCCCTTTTCACCGAGGAAGATGCTATCATCTCCGATTCACTGAACCATGCCTCCATCATCGACGGCGTGCGCTTGTGCAAGGCCAAACGTTACCGCTATGCCAATGCTGACATGAGCGAACTGGAGAAATGTTTGCAGGAAGCACAAGCCCAACGTTTCCGCATTGTTGTAACAGACGGTGTATTCTCCATGGACGGCAATGTAGCTCCGATGGACAAAATCTGTGACCTAGCAGAAAAATATGATGCCCTGGTCATGGTAGACGAATCCCATTCTGCAGGCGTAGTAGGACCTACAGGACATGGCGTAAGTGAATTGTACAAGACTTACGGTCGCGTAGATATTTATACCGGCACATTGGGTAAGGCATTCGGCGGCGCCATGGGCGGATTCACCACAGGACCGAAAGAAATTATCGACCTGTTACGTCAACGCAGTCGCCCGTACCTGTTCTCCAATTCTGTGGCTCCAGCTGTAATCGGCGCAAGCATCGAAGTCTTCAAGATGCTGAGAGAAAGCAATGCCCTGCATGATAAGCTGGTAGAAAACGTAAATTACTTCCGTGAAAAGATGACTGCTGCCGGATTCGACATCAAACCGACCCAGAGCGCCATCTGTGCCGTCATGTTGTACGATGCCAAACTTTCTCAGATTTACGCTGCCCGTATGCAGGAAGAAGGTATTTACGTCACCGGATTCTATTATCCAGTAGTTCCGAAAGACCAGGCACGTATCCGCGTACAAATTTCTGCCGGACACGAAAAAGAACATCTGGATAAATGCATAGAAGCATTTATTAAGGTAGGAAAAGAACTTGGAGTGCTGAAATAAGTGATTAGTAATTTAGTGATTAGTGATTAACAGGCTGTTAATCACTAAACGTTAATCATTAACTACCGGCAACACCACCGTAAACCTACTTCCCTTTCCCGGTTCCGACCGCAGTTCGATTCTTCCTTGTAATTTCTCTACAATCACCTGGCAAATGGAAAGCCCCAAGCCGGCTCCCTGTGAAAATTCATCCTGTTTATAGAAGCGACTGAAGATCATCTTCTGTTCCGACTGTGCAATCCCTCTTCCGGTATCTTCCACATAAATGGCAACCTTATCCTCATCAGAAAGATAACGATATCCCAGCTTAATATGCCCTACCTTGGTAAACTTGGAAGCATTATTCAGAAAATTAGTTAGCACTTGCGTCAAGCGTCCCTTATCAACCATTACCTCCACTTGTGCAGTATCCAATTCTTTTATAAATTCCAGTTGTTCAGGGATCAGCATTTGATGAGTCGTATAAATGCTGTCGATCAAATCCGAAACAAGACACTTCTCATATTCAAACGACATATACCCGGACTCAATACGCGACAATTCCAGAATATCATTAATCAATTTCAGCAATAAATCACTATTCTTGTTAATACTACCGATATACTCCAGCCGTTCCTCCGGATTCAGTTCATCATCAAGCGCCAATATATTAGAGAATCCCACAATTGCATTCAACGGTGTACGTATCTCGTGACTCATATTTGCCAAAAAAGATTGCTTCAGCTCAGCCTTTTCAGCCAGTTGCCGCGCCTGTTCCAATTCTTGTTCACGATCTTTGATCGTTTGTATATTCAACAATAATCCGGCAGCTTTATACCCTCCTCCCGGCAATATAATGGTCTTATAACGAAATTCCCACCACTGATATCCTTTTCCATTGAAATCACAACGCACCTGAGAGACTACCTTACCTGCTTTAGAAATACTTTTCCAATATCCCCTCACCTCATCCCAATGGCTGGGGTGCATGCGCGACAGGAGCTCTTCAAAACTGAACGATTTAGATACCATTCCTTGTGATTTCCAAAAATCTTTTTCAAAGATAAAATGGTCATTTTCCAGCTTCCATGCAAACGTATCACTCCCCTCGATAGCCAAGGCCAATGTTTCTTTCTCATTTTCCAATTCATAAAGGGCACGCTTCTTTCTGCCTTGTTCACGACGGTAAAGAAAGAAGAGCCAAACAAACAGTGTGGAAAGCGAAATAACGATCACTACAACACCCGTTCCCCATAACACCGGATATTTCTCACTAAAAGGAATATTTATAATGGTACATTCCTTCGGAATTCTTTCTTTCGAAATACCCCGCTGCTGCATCACATTCCAATCTATCACATACGTCTTCCGGCTCTCCCTAATGGGTATATCCGAAGGCTTTTCGCCATGCAAAATACGCACAGCGGCACTTACCTCCTCTTCCACCATAATCGGATAGGTCGTCATATACCCGCCAAGCAATTTTTCATTGTACCCGAAAGCCTCATTAATGGCTGTCAAACTGGGGCTTGCACAGATATTTCCAATATTGACCGTCGTATAGTCACGCTTCATCTGGAGGTAGCACATTCCTGTAGAATATTTACTCAAAGTCCAGATAAAGTTAGCAGTCTCCTGCCTTTTCCCAATCCGCACCGACAAACTGGAAAAACGGGCATATCCCGGTTTTCTGGGAAAGTGTAACCGCTTTTCACGGGGTGTTCCCGAGTATCCCACCATATAAGTTACCTTTTCATCTTTCAACTGCTCCTCTATTTCTTCACGTATCTGCCGGTCAATATACGTGGAATCGAGCACCGTAAACAGCTCCACCTCTTTACCAAACAACTTTGTTCCCAGATGTATATTCTTCATTATATCCATCCGGTCATGAAATCCTGTTGCGTTAGGATATTCTTTAAGCAATTCCCAGTTCGGATAATTCACACCAGCAAAAACAATTGGAACCTCCTTCACCAAAGGATGATGGCATTTAAACAATGAATAGGCAGCCTGGTCATCATTCACCAAAATAATCTCAGGTTTCCAACCCTTAGAAGCCGAGTCGAGCAACTGGTACATATACTTCAGTTCCGGTTCTTCCTGATAGGCTTCACAGTCCAGATATACAATACGAATATCCGCATCCACTCCATTTCTTCTGAACTCTTTATCTATAAATCGATTAAAATCAGGATAGCCGATATAGCTTTCCTCATAGGAATGTACGATCAGAACCCGTCTTTCTTCCCGATCCGAACAACTGCTCAAAACGAAAAAAAACGGAAGAATCAATGCATATATACACAGGAAGGTGTTTTTCATTATTCAATACCCTAATTCACGGTGGAGCAAAGGTAGGATAAATTATGAATAATCCCAAGAAAACAAAAAAAGAAGCTGTCTGAAAAAAATCAGACAGCCTCCCTACTTAGCAATTCTATATCAAAAGATTATTAACGTTCACCCAATTTTACGTCTACAAAGAAGATACCCGTTGCACCGGCTTTTTTAATCATATCGACGATGCCCGAAGCGGTTGCTTCTTCTTCTACCTGTTCGCGCACAAATCCCCACAGGAAGTCCTGTGTTGCTTTATCTTTTTCAGCAGCAGCTACATCTACCAACTTATCAATCATTTCGGATACGCGACATTCGTGTTTGTAAACCTGTTCAAACACTTCCAGCGGAGTACCAAAATCATTAGGAACTACATCCAGCTTATCAACTTTGGCTTTACCACCACGCTTAATTACGTAATCGGCCAGTGCACAAGCATGTTCGTTCTCTTCTGCCCACTGTTTCTTCAACCAATGTGCCATACCGCAAAATCCTTCTTTTTCCATATAGAAAGACATAGCCAAATACATGTTAGCCGACCACATTTCAGCCGTAATCTGCTCGTTAATTGCATTCTGTAATTTTTCAGTAATCATAATCGTATTTTTTAAATTAAATTGAAATCATTACAAAAGTAACAATGCTACACAGACTTTGTTCACTTGATAACATTTTTTAAATAAATAAAATCAGAAGTACATTTGAAGTCAGTATATATATCCAGTGTATAACTCTTCCATTGCTTTTCTATTTCCAATCACATCCTATAAATATAGATATTGAAAATAAAAAAGACAATTTCCATATTTCAAATACAAATAAATTAAATACAAAATGACAAAAAGCGTGCAAGATTTAAATGATAGTCTTACACGCTTCCTGCAATATATTCAATTTTTTCACACCAGTTCGTCCGAAGTATACCCCTGTGGCAACTCACGACAGTTATAGCTCGAAGCCATTATCTCACCATAAGCACCTGCAGAACGTAATGCAATCAAATCTCCACGCTTCACCTTATTCAAGTCTATCGCTTTTCCGAAAACATCCGACGATTCACAGATAGGCCCTACCACATCATACGCCTCAACCGCATCCTCGGAAGTAATATTCTCTATCTTATGGTAAGCCTGATACAACGCAGGACGAATCAAATCCGTCATACCGGCATCAAGGATAGCAAATTTTTTATTTGCTCCCTGCTTTACATAAAGCACCTGTGAGATAAGTGAACCGCACTGCCCCGTTATGGCACGCCCCAGTTCAAAATGGAGCGTTTGATAAGAACGCAGTTTCAAATGCTCGGCATAAGTAGAGAAATAATCTTTGAAATCAGGTATTGCCTGACGATTGGGATGCTTATAATCAATACCCAGTCCACCACCTACATTGATATGCTCGATGCGGATGCGATGTGCTTCCAGTTTGTCTTGCAACTCATTCACACGATTGCACAGGGCAACAAAATCACCCATATCCAATATCTGCGAACCAATGTGGAAGTGCAATCCGATGAACTTCACATTCTTCATCTCCAAAGCCACTTCTATCACATGATCCATGTCTTGCATACTAATACCAAACTTGTTTTCCGCCAGTCCGGTAGTGATATTGGCATGCGTATGTGCACCTACATTAGGATTGATACGGAAAGCGACATTAGCGATCTTACCTTTAGCAGCCGCCAATTCATTAATTACTTCCAACTCAGGAATAGACTCCACATTGAAACAGAAGATATTGTAGTCCAAGCTCATGTTGATCTCCCAATCGGACTTACCTACTCCTGCAAAAACAACCTTATTCGCAGGAAAACCAGCCTTGATGGCAGCACGCACTTCTCCCCCACTCACACAATCGGCACCCAGTCCATTCTCACGGATAATGGTAAGTACCTTCGGATTAGCATTTGCTTTCACAGCATAATGTACCTCAAAATTGCCATACTTAGCGGCTTCTGCACGCATGCAGGAAAGAGTGTCGCGCAACACCTTCGTATCATAATAATAAAAAGGGGTACGCAGCTCACGGAATTTATCTATGGGAAATGTTCCTTTCATACTTCAAAACTTTGTTTATAAAGAAAAGAACGCAAATTACGCGAATTACACAAGAGCCTTTATCAGCGAGTTGTGTAATTTGTGTAGTTTGCGTTCCATATCATATTATATCTGTACTTCCTTATTTCTCTTATTCTTCGTTGAACAGTGCATCACTAAGCGACTGCAATGCCTTATTCTTGTCGCACTCACGGATAAGGAAAGAAATGTTGTAGTTACTACCACCAAATGAGATCATTCGTACCGGTATGTCGCGCATGGCATCCAGTGCCTTCGCCTCGAAACCGACATTCTCCCATTCCAAATCACCTACCACACAGACGATACACATATCCTTATCTACTGTAACGGTTCCGTACTTCTTCAGGTCGTCTAAAATCTCGTTGAGGTGCTTCGTATTATCAACAGATACAGATACTCCTACCTCAGAAGTACAAATCATATCGATAGAAGTCTGATAGCTTTCAAAGATTTCGAATA
>ERZ791927.2439-NODE-2439-length-11860-cov-5.293943_pt1 | contig 11860 bp, 8 predicted proteins | sample MGYA00510130_ERZ791927 | MGnify/ENA primary metagenome ERZ791927 (study PRJEB30046, sample SAMN00792055) | human gut metagenome | study: EMG produced TPA metagenomics assembly of the A metagenome-wide association study of gut microbiota in type 2...
CCTGCTCGGCTATTTTGAGGACGGCACGCCCGTCATGGGCCTGCCCGGCTGCGTGATGTATGCGGGCGCGACGGTCTTTGATCTGGTGCTGCCGAAGATCGCGGCGGATGTGCCCGTCACACGCGCGGATCTCGCGGCGCTCGGCGAAGGCGGGCTATGCCTTGGGTGCAAGCCGTGCCACTATCCGATCTGCCCGTTTGGAAAATAAAACTTCAAAACGATGGCGGAGCCATCGTTTTGAGGGGGGGTACAGCCTGCTGCGCGCACTCGCTTGCGCTCGCACACTTGCAGGCTGAGAGGTGTTTTTTGCCACGCGCATGGAAATTGGCGAAGCGCCGCCAGCGGCGGATGAAGCGAGCCAGTTTCGAGGAAGCGGCACGATTGGCACGCCCAACGGGCGCGGGAATCGTAATGCCGCGACGGTGACCGCGGCAAAAAACGGATCAAGATTATTTGCCGTCTGCGGACGGCTTGGGCAGCCGTTAGCGGCTTTGCCACTTTACGGATGCCGCATCCCCCTTGCGGGGAAAAGTCTGCGGCGCTTAGATCACGCCCCAGGGGCGCGGGGTTAGGGGAGCAGGACTGGTGGATTTTTGAACCGAATGAGTCGGTGCTGTTTGACAACTTTAACGCTTCGCGCCTGCGGGCGCGAAATGTTGGAGGTGCGTTATCTATTTTGAGGATAGCGAAATGATTTTGTCCAAGTTTCCCGATTGGAATTGGAAATAAATTGCGTGCGGCGTGTTCTTGCGCGTTCCTGTATCGCCGCGCTTTTCAATGAACGCGCGAAAAAGAAAAAATTTGAAAGGAAGTATCCGAACATGAAAAAGCTTTTGTCTCTGCTCCTTGCGCTTGCGCTCGTGTTCTCTCTGGCCGCCTGCAGCAGCAAGACTGACGACATAACCACCGATGACACCCAAGGCGATGCGAACGCCGAGAGCGTTGATCTCGTCGTCTTCGCCGCCGCCTCCATGACCGAGACCCTGACTCAGATCGCCGAGATGTACAAGAAAGTTGCCCCCAACGTCAACATCACCTACAACTTTGACTCCTCGGGCAAGCTCCTCACCCAGATCAGCGAGGGTGCTGACTGTGACCTGTTCATCTCCGCCGCCCCCCAGCAGATGAATGCCATGGACGGCAGCCTCATTGACGACAAGGACAAAAACCCCGACGGTCTTGACCTCATCGTGACCGACAGCCGCATCGACCTGCTTGAGAATAAGGTCACGCTCGCCGTTCCCGAGGGAAACCCCAAGGGCATCGAGAGCTTCGACCAGCTTGCTGAACTCCTCAAGAGCGGCGACATCATGCTCGCCATCGGCAACAGCGACGTGCCCGTCGGCCAGTACACCGAGAAGATCTTCGCCTACTATGGCCTTGACGAAGCGGCTCTCGCCGACTCTTTGACCTACGGCAACAACGTCAAGGAAGTGACCACTCAGGTGAGCGAGGCCAGCGCTGACTGCGGCATCATCTACGCCACCGACGCTTGCTCCGCCGGCCTCACAGTCGTCGACAGCGCCACCACCGAGATGTGCGGCCAGGTCATCTATCCCGCCGCCGTCCTGAAGGGCGAGAAGGAAGAAGCCGCCCAGGCCTTCCTCGACTACCTCCAGACCGCTGACGCCATGTCCGTGTTCGAGAGCGTCGGCTTCTCCCCCGCTAACTAAAATAAAAGCCTAAAAGGCTTTCATTTTAAAGAGCTGCACTACGCTCTGCGCCTTGGCCGCTTACCTCGGTGAGCGGCCTTCGACGCTCGCTGCGTGAGAGGTATTTTTTGCCACGCACATGTCGCGGCAAAAAATTTCAAGATTATTTGCGCCGTGCGCGGCGCAAACTTTCCGCTCTACAAGGGAGGTCACGATGGACTGGTATCCCCTCTGGAACTCGCTGCGCATTGCGGCGCTCGTCCCATTGGGCTGCCGCCCAACGGGAGCCCTGATTTGAAAAGCGCGGTCGGAAGTGAATTCCGTCCGCGCCAAGGTTTTGCCTGTCGGCAAAACGCTTGAACGCCGCATTTGCGGCAGATGGAGATCGCCTGAATCTCCCAAACTCCAGAAAATCGGAGGTCACGATGGATTGGTACCCCTTATGGAACTCGCTGCGCATTGCGGCGATCTCCACGGTCGTTATTTTCTTTGCCGGCATTTTTGCCGCCTATTATATCGCAAAGCTTCCGCGCCTGGTCAAAGGTGTGCTCGATGTGCTTCTGACGCTGCCGCTCGTGCTGCCGCCGACGGTCGTGGGCTATCTGCTGCTGCGCGTGTTCGGCCCCAAGCGCGTCATCGGCGCGTGGGTGCTCGAAACGTTCGGCGTCAAGATGGTCATGACCTGGTGGTCGGCCATCTTTGCCACGGTGGTCGTCATCTTCCCGCTGATGTACCGCACGGTGCGCGGTGCGTTCGAGTCTTTTGACGAGACGCTGGCCTATTCTGGGCAGACGCTGGGCCTGTCGAATACCTACATTTTCTGGCGGATCCGCATGCCGTACTGCCGTCAGGGCGTGCTGGCCGGCACAGTGCTGGCCTTTGCCAGAGCGCTTGGCGAATACGGCGCGACGAGCATGATCGCGGGCTACACACCCGGCAAGACCGCGACGATCTCCACCACGGTCTATCAGCTCTGGCAGACGAACAACGATGTGCTGGCGACGAAGTGGGTCTTGGTCAATATTGCGATCTCCGCCGTCGTGCTGCTGGCGGTCAACATGCTCGAGCGGCGTGACTTCCTCACGGATGCGAGCAAGGCGAGGAGGGCGAGAAGATGAGTTTGTCTGTCGATATTGAAAAAAAGCTTGGCGCGTTTCATCTGCGCTCACAGTTTGAAGCGCCGGACGAGACGATGGCGCTGCTCGGCGCCTCGGGCTGCGGCAAGAGCATGACATTAAAGTGCATCGCAGGCATCGTGACGCCCGACCGCGGGCGCATCGTGCTCGGCGGCCGCGTGCTGTTTGACAGCGAAAAGAAGATCAATCTGCCGCCTCAGCAGCGCAGGGTCGGGTATCTTTTCCAGCAGTACGCGCTGTTCCCGAACATGAGCGTGGAGCAGAATATCTTCTGCGGCATCCGCAGCGGAGATAAGGCGGAAAAGCGCCGTGTTCTGGCGGAAAAAATTCGCATGTTCCGCCTTGAGGGCCTTGAGAAAAAGCACCCCGCGCAGCTCTCCGGCGGTCAGCAGCAGCGAGTGGCGCTCGCGCGCATTTTGTGTTCCGAGCCGGAGGCGATTTTGCTCGACGAGCCGTTCTCCGCGCTGGACAGCTACTTAAAGTGGAATCTTGAGATCGAGCTTGCCGACCTGCTCGCGACGTTCAACGGCCCCATCCTCTGGGTCAGCCACGACCGCGATGAGTGTTACCGCAACTGTCGCAGCGTCTGCGTGATGGAAGACGGCCGGACCGGCGAGGTCACGCCGATGGACGAGATGATCCGCCATCCGGGCAGCGTCAGCGCGGCGCGCCTCGCGGGCTGCAAGAACTTCTTCGCCGCCGAGGCGAGAGACGGCAAAGTCTACCTGCCCGAGTGGAACGTGGCGCTGCCGCTTGCTGGCATGGAAAATACCTTTACGACGATTGGCATTCCAGACAATGCCGTCACCATGAGCGAGAACGGCGCCATGAGCTGCACCGTCTGCCGCATGATCCTCGGCGTGGAGGAGAACATTCTCCTGCTGCGTCCGGAGGGCAGCGCCGAAGGCGCGCCGATGCTGCGTATCACTGTTGGACATGAAAGTGATCTGCAAGCGGGGGCAGCCGTCCGCGTTGCACTGGACGACAGCAAACTGTTACTCCTGTGAATTGAAAAAGTGAGAGCAGGGCAATACCCAGCTCTCTTTTTCCGTCAAAATATAAATACAATTCGTAATATTCTGCCGAAATATAACGAAACACGGCGGTTTTGGGCGTATGCCCAAAACCGCCGTGCCATATTTCCCTTACAGGCGCCCGTAGATGCGGGTCGTCTCGTGGATGGACTTTGCGAGCTTTTTGCTCGCCTCGCCGCTCAGCATGCGCCACTGCCAGTTGCCGCTGCTCGTGCCGGGGGTGTTCATGCGGCAGCCCTTGCCAAGGCCCAGATAGTCCTGCATCTGTGCGACAAACAACCTGCTCTGGCAGCTCATGCCGCCGCGGATGATGCCGGCGTTGAAGCCCTCCTCGTCATTGAGACCGAGGTACTTCTTCGCGAACGCGATGTCCGCCTTATCCGCCTCCGTGCGCCAGAGGGCGAGGGGTGCGTTGTCGTGCGTGCCGGTGTAGCAAATGCTGTTGAAGTTGCAGCTATGCGGCAGGTAGTCGCTCGGGTCGCGCGAGTCGAACGCAAACTCGAGGACCTTCATGCCGGGAAGACCGGAATCGGAGAGCAGCTGCACGACCTCGGGCGAGGGATAGCCGAGGTCCTCGGCGATGAAATCGAGGTCGCGGAACCAGCCGGTCAGCACACCGACGAGCGACATGCCGGGGCCCTTGACCCAGCGGCCGTTTTTGGCGGTCGTCTCGCCGTAGGGAATGGCCCAGTAGCTCTCGAAGCCGCGGAAATGGTCGATGCGGATGACGTCGTAGAGCTTCTGCGCGCCGCCGATGCGGCGGATCCACCAGCCGAAGCCGTCCTTCGCCATGGCCTCGTAGTTGTAGAGCGGGTTGCCCCAGAGCTGCCCGTCCTCGCTGAAGCAGTCAGGCGGGACGCCGGAGACCTCGGTGGGCACGTTGTGCTCGTCGAGCTGGAACATTTCGGGTTCTGCCCACACGTCGGCGGAGTCCATCGCCACATAGATGGGCAGGTCGCCGATGATGCGGATGCCGAGCGAGTGGATGTACGCCTTGAGTGCCTCCCACTGGCGGAAGAAGAGAAACTGAATGTAAGTGAAAAGCTCCACATCCTCGCGCAGCTCGGCGCGGTAGCGCTCGATGACCTCGCTGCTTGTGCGGCAGCGGATGTCCTCGTCGTCCCATTCCGTCCAAGACTTCATGCCGAAGTGGCGCTTGAGCGCCATGAAGAGGGCGTAGTTCGGCAGCCAGCGCTCATTTTCCCGCTCAAATGCCGCGACGGCCTCGCGGTCGCGCGTAAAGCCGCGCGTCTTGGCCTTTTCGAGCAGCGTGAAGCGGCTCGCGTAGATTTTGCCGTAGTCGACATAGCGGGGATCGTCGCCCCAGTCGCAGGCGTTGACCTCCGCGCGCGTCAGGAGCTTATCTTTGACGAGCAAGTCCAAGTCGATGAAATACGGGTTACCCGCAAAGGACGAAAAGCTCTGATATGGCGAGTCGCCGTAGCTCGTCGGGCCGAGCGGCAAGAGCTGCCAGTATCTCTGCCCTGCGGCGGCGAGAAAGTCGGCAAAGTCATAGGCGGCCTTGCCCATCGTGCCGATGCCGTGGGGCGAGGGAAGGGACGAGATCGGCATCAGAATGCCGGAGGAACGTTCGATCAATGGAATCACTTCTTTCTGGAAAATGAAGGATGAAAGGCGTTAACCCTTTACCGCGCCTGCGGCCACGCCCTTGATGATGTACTTCTGGCACAGCAGGTAGAACACGATGACAGGGATGATGCTCAGCAGGATCAGCGCCATCGTCGCGCCGAGGTCGACGGTGCCGTAGCTGCCCTTGAGGTACTGGATGTGGATGGGGATGGTCATGTACTTCGTGCGGTCGAGCACGAGATAGGGCAGCAGATAGTCGTTCCACACCCACATGATCTCGAGAATGCCGACAGAGATCATCGTGGGCCGCAGCATCGGCAGCACGACGGAGAAGTACGTGCGCAGCGGGCCGCAGCCGTCGATGGCGGCCGCCTCCTCAATTTCAAGCGGGATGGATTTGACAAAGCCGACGAACATGAAAATCGCAAGCCCCGCGCCAAAGCCGAGGTAGATGATGGGGATGGTCCAGGGGGTATTGAGCTTGAGGGTATCGGCCGTCTTCGACAGTGTGAACATCACCATCTGGAACGGCACGACCATCGAAAAGACGCAGAGATAATAGACCATGCGGCAGAATTTGCTGTCCACACGCGCGATGTACCACGCGGCCATCGACGTGCAGAGCAAAATCAGCGCGGTCGAGACGATGGTGATAAATAAGCTGTAGCCGGCGGATTTTAAGAACGGGTAGTTGCCGAACGTCAGGCCCTTGATGAAGTTCGCCCAGCCGGCAAAGCTCTCCGCGTTCGGGAGGGCGAACGTGTCGGTCTTGACATAGGTGTTGAGCTTGAAGGAGTTGATGACCACCGTGAGGACCGGCAGCACATAGATGACGCAGATGACGCCGAGCACGATGGAGAGGAACGTCTTGCGGCGGGCTTCTGCGGAAAGAGAGTGCTTGTTCATTACTGCTGCACCTCCTTTTTGCGGTTGGCACTGAGCTGGAGAAGACCGATGGTCGCGACGAGGATGAAGAACAGCACGGCCTTGGCCTGCGCGGTGCCGCGCGAGTTGGCGTTCTGCCCGTAGAACGTGTTGAGGATGTTCAGCGCGAGCATTTCGGTCTCTTTGATCGAGCTGCCGTCGGACAGGATGGTATAGGGCTGGCCGCCCGTGAGGGCGAGGTTCTGGTCGAAGAGCTTGAAGCCATTCGTAAGAGAGAGGAACGTGCAGATGGTGATGGAGGGCATCACATTCGGGATCGTGACTTTCCAAAGCGTCTGCCAGCGGCTCGCGCCGTCGATCTTCGCGGCCTCGAGCATGTCCTCGGGCACGGCTTGCAGGCCCGCGATGTAAATGATCATCATGTAGCCGATCTGCTGCCAGCACATCAGGATGATGAGACCCCAGAAGCCGAGCTTCGTGTTGAGCAGGATCGACGTGCCGTAGCGCGAGAGGATGCCGTCGAAGATCATCGACCAGATGTAGCCGAGCACGATGCCGCCGATGAGGTTCGGCATGAAGAACACCGTGCGGTACAGGTTGCTGCCCTTGATGCCCTGCGTGAGCGCATAGGCCACGGCGAAGGCCAGCACGTTGATGAGCACGAGCGATATGACGGCAAACAGCGCCGTGAACCAGAACGAATGCACAAAGCTCGCATCCTGGAACGCGCGGCGGTAGTTTTCAAGGCCGACAAAATGCGCGTCGCTCGTGACCTTGAATTTGCAGAAGGAGAGATAGATGCCCTTGCAGAACGGATAGACAAAGCCGATGATGAACGCGCAGACCATCGGCCCCATAAAGAGCGGGAACCAGCGGCGGATCGGGCGGCGGATCATCGAGCTGTTGACCGCAGCGTTGCTGTGCTTATGTTTCAATTCGATCAACTCCCAGCCAAAGATAGAATATTGCTTTTGTTTTTGCACGGCGGGCGCTTCATGCGGCGCTCGCCGTGATATGCAGGGAGGGACGGGCGAAATCGCCCGCCCCTCTCATTTGTGCTTTTCAGATGCGCTTGCTTTTTTAAAAGCGGCTTAGCCGTTGGCGGCAGCGTACTGCGTGGCCCAGCCGTCGACAAACGCGGTCTTGACGAGCTCCCAGTTGGCATCGCTCTGGTCGGCGTCGTACTGGTTCATCGCGGAGACGAGCGCAGCGCGGTAAGCATCAACGTTCGGCTGGAAGTTGGTGACCCAGGGCATGATGTAGTTGCCGTTGGTGGTGTAGTCGTTGGCGTCGGCGAGGAAGCCGTTGGTGGATTCGGCAGCCTGCTTATAGGGCATGGCGGCGAATTCATCGACCAGCATACGGGAGGCCTCGGGATCGGTGACCATCCAGTTCATGAATTCGAGCGTGGCCTGAATATCTTCCTCGGAAGCCTTGGCGTTGACAGCCCAGCAGTTCTCGGTGCCGCAGTTGAGACCCGCGTTCTCTTCGCCCGCAACACCGCAGTAGAACGGGATCATGGACAGGTTGTCAAGACCGTACTGACCGTCGCCGGTACCGGTGAGCTTGGCCCACTCCCAGGAGCCGTTCTGATAGAACACGGCCTGCTCCTTGCCGAACTCGTCCGCCGCGTCAAAGCCGCCGGCAGCGAGATCAGCAGGATTCACGGCGCTGTTGTTGATGTACAGATCCCACAGGTTCTTGTAGTTCTGCATGTAGGTACCCTTGATGGAAGACGGGCATTCCTTCCAGGCGTCGGGATCGTCCACGGACTCGTAGTAATACTCAAGGTTCGCGAGGTGGCCGGTGAAGCGCCAGCTGGAATCGTCGCTCATGGAAGAGGAGGTGAAGGCGTCGAAGCCGAGCTCGGAAGCACGAGCGTGGATGTCCTCAGCGACGGCCTTGAGAGTCTCAAAGTTCGTGATGTCGCCAAGCGTGTAGCCGGCCTTTTCGAGCAGATCTTCGTTGACGATGATGCCGTAGCACTCGTAGCAGTAGCCGATGGAGCAGAGCTTGCCGTCGGCGTCATAGAGGTTGTAGGCGTCGGTGTTGAGCTCGTTGGCAACGGCGGTGCCGCTCAGGTCATAGCAGTAGTCGCCCCAGGTGCCGACAGCAGCCTGGTTGCCCACGACGAACAGCGTCGGGGGAGCGGACTTGTCCATCTCGGCGGTCAGGGTCTCGTTGTAGGTGCCGGAAGCGGCGGTCACGACGGTGACGGGCACGCCGGTCTTCTCGGTGTACATGGCGGCGACCTTCTGCAGGGTCCCGTCGGCTTCGGGCTTGAAGTTCAGCCAGTAGACGCGGCCGGAGGCGGTATCGCCGTCGCTGTTGTCAGTGGAGTCATCCTTCTTATCGCCGCAGGCGACGAGAGAAAGCGCCATGACAAGAGCAAGGATCATTGCAAGATACTTTTTCATTTTATCAATACTCCTTTTCAAATTTATTTTCACGCGGTTCCCGCGGGAAAATCAGTGCTTGAGCTGCCGCACGGACGCGCCCTCGCGCAGCGCGGTCGGCAGAGTGACGTGGCGATGAACGCCGCGTCCCTCGATGATGTCGAGCAGGATCTCGACGCTCGCCTCTCCCATGGCGGTCATGGGCTGGCAGAGGGTGGTGAGCATGGGATGAATGTATTCCGAGACGCTGATGCCGTCGATGGCGATGACGGAGCAGTCCTCGGGGATGGAGCGGCCGCTTTCGCGCAGGGCGCGCATCGCGCCAATGGCCATGTCGTCCGCAATGGCGAAGACAGCCGTAAAATCGGCGGGGGAGCGCAGACGCTTTTGCATGGCGGCATAGGCGTTGGCAATGGTGAAATCTTCGGCGCAGATCAGGTCTTCCGGATGCTCTGTTAAGCCGAAGTCGCGCAGCGCGCGCTGATAGCCAAGGTAACGGAGCTGGGAAATCGAACTGTCGTCGGGGGCGGCGGTCAGCACGGCGATGCGGCGGTGACCGTTTTGGTAAAGCTCGCTGACCGCGCGGTAGGCCTCCTGCTCGTCGGCGATGGAGACGGAGGAGTAGGACTCCGACGGAAGCGTACCGTAGGAGTTGGTGTAGGAGCAGCAGACATAGGGCACGCCGAGAAGCGAAACCTCTTCGGGCGAATAATCGCTGCGCCCGCCGAGGAAGATAATGCCGCGCAGGCGCTTTTCCTTTTCCATCACCGCACCGCACTGAATCTCGTCGTCGCCCGATGGGATCTGGCGCATGACCATCGTGTAGCCCGAGGCGTCGAGCTTCTGCTCGATGGCGTGGATGATGTCGGTGTAGAAGGGGTTCTGCACACCGCGCACCACAAGGCCGACCGCGTCAGAACGAATTTTGACGAGGTCGCGCGCGCTGTTGTTCGGCACATACCGGTGCGCCTCGATGACGGCGCGGACCCGTCTGCGGGAATCCTCACTCACGTCCGGACGGTCGTTGAGCACGCGAGAGACGGTGCTGACGCTCACGTCTGCAAGCTTTGCAATATCCTTGATGGTCATGCCGACGCGCCCCCTGCGATGATTCCGGAAACCTTACCGGTAACGTTTCCAATCCTTGCTTACAGCATAGCCCCCACAGCGGGCAAAGTCAAATGAAACTTGCCGTTTGTGGTAAAAATGGGGGAAACACACAAGAAATGTGCACCGATTTTTGACAAAACAGCCAAAGGATCAGAGAATAGCTCTCTTAACGTTCAGCTTATGACGTGCCTGTACCACTTTATGAGCGGCTTATAGCAAAATGCGGGCCAAAATCGGCGTTTCTGCGCAGAAACGAAAAAATTCCCCGTTTTCCGCCGCTATGCGGCAGAAAACGGGGAACGATCTGTGGTTAAAAAAGCCTTACTTGAGCAGCAGCTCCGCGATCTGGATGGTGTTGGTGGCAGCGCCCTTGCGGACCTGGTCGCCGCAGCACCAGAGGTTCAGACCGCGCTCGTCGGTCAGGTCCTCACGAATGCGGCCGACATAGACGATGTCCTGATCGGACGTGTCGAGCGGCATGGGGTAGACCTTGTTCTTGAGGTCGTCGACGAGCTTGCAGCCCGGGGCGTTTGCGATGAGCTCCTTGGCACGCTCGACGCTGATCTTCTCCTTCGTGCGCAGCACGACGGATACGCTGTGGCTGCGGATGACGGGCACGCGCGCGCAGGTGCAGCTGACCTTCATCTCGGGCAGGTGGAGGATCTTGCGGCCCTCGTTCTGCATCTTCATCTCCTCGCTGGTGTAGCCCTCAAAGGCCTCGCCGCCGATCTGGGGGATGATGTTGTACGCGATCTGATACTGGAAGACCTTGGGCTCAAGGTGTTTGCCCTCGGAAAGGGCCTTGACCTCATTGTTGAGTTCGTCGATGCCGCCCTTGCCCGCGCCGCTGACGGCCTGGTAGGAAGAGGCGATGATCGTCTCGATGGGGCTCTCCTTGGCGAGGGCGTTAATGGCCACGAGGGTCACGATGGTGGTGCAGTTGGGGTTCGAGATGATGCCCTTGTGCCACTTCACGTCCTCGGGGTTGATCTCGGGGATGACAAGGGGAACGTTGGGGTCGAGGCGGAACGCGCTCGAATTGTCGACGAACACCGCGCCCGCCTTGACGATCGAGGGGGCAAAACGCTCGGCGATGTCGTTCTCGGCCGCGCCGAGGACGATATCAAGGCCCTCAAACGCGTCGTCAGACGCCTCGACGATGGTGCACTCCTGACCGCGGAACATGATTTTGCTGCCCGCGCTTCTGGCGCTTGCGATGGGACGAAGGGACGCAACGGGGAAGTTGCGCTCTTCGAGAATTTTGATCATTTCCTGACCGACGGCGCCGGTGGCGCCGAGAATACCGACATTGACCTGTTTCATTACACTACATTCTCCTTCACAAAACTATTGTACAGGACACGGATGGCCTGTTCGAAATCTTTTTCTTCCACGCCCACGATGATGTTGAGCTCTTCGGGGCCCTGCGTGATCATGCGGATGTTCACGCCGTTTTCGCCGAGCTTGGCGAAAATTTTACCGGAAACGCCGGGACGGTACGCCATCTTGCGGCCAACGGCGGCGACGATGGCGATATGCTCCGTTACGGTTATCTTATTCGGCTGCACCTCTTTTTGCAGCTCGCCCAGCATTTCGTAGAGCGAGCGGGACACCTTGTCGGACGAGACGACGAGCGAGACGTTGTCGATGCCGGACGGGAGGTACTCGACGTTGACCTCGTGCTTGGCGAGCACGTTGAGAATTTTCAGGAGAGAGCCCGGTTCGCTCGACATGCCGGTCTTGGCGATGGTGATGATGGAAAAGCCCTTCTTGCCGGCGATGCCGGTGATGAAGCCGCCCTCTTCCATCTCGTCGCCGATGGACTCCAAGATCATCGTGCCGGGATGGTCGGGCGCGTTGGTATTGCGGATGTTGAGCGGGATGTTTTTCTCGCGCACGGGGAAGATCGTGCCCTCGTGCAGGACCTGCGCGCCGATGTAGCTCAGCTCGCGCAGCTCGCTGTAGGTCACGCGGCGGATGGGCTCGGGATCGTCGACGATGCGCGGGTCGGCCATCAGGATGCCGGAGACGTCCGTCCAGTTCTCATACACGTCCGC
>ERZ791927.2444-NODE-2444-length-11822-cov-3.713181_pt1 | contig 11822 bp, 6 predicted proteins | sample MGYA00510130_ERZ791927 | MGnify/ENA primary metagenome ERZ791927 (study PRJEB30046, sample SAMN00792055) | human gut metagenome | study: EMG produced TPA metagenomics assembly of the A metagenome-wide association study of gut microbiota in type 2...
GTGCGCTGATCTCCGTCGCCCACCCCTCGGTGCGCGAAGAGCTGGAAAAAGCCGCCTGCGAACGCTTCGGCTACTCCTTCCTGAGGCTCAAATAGAAGCGCCCCGATCAAACGGGACGCTTATCGGAGGCATCTACCCAGCCCCTATACCAGGCATTGCTGCCGGACAACGGGGATCTGAGATCAAATCCGTGTGGCCGGGCACACACTCTCCACCCTCCGCAAACAAGCAGACCTGCCATATGGCAGGTCTGCTTGACACGTCGGGATGCCGCGGTTACCACCGGCACACCGGATTATTTTGCGAACTTCATTTCGTCGAGCAACCACCCGGCATCGGCATACTTGTCGATCACCCACATCACATAGCGGATATCCACGCACACCGTGCGCGCCAGTTCGGGATGGAACCACACGTCGCCGGCCATCGACTCGCGGTTGCCGTCGAACGCAAGCCCGATAAGATGCCCCTTGCCGTCGAGCACGGGGCTGCCCGAATTGCCTCCCGTAATGTCGTTGTCGGTCAGGAAATTGACATAGAGCGTATCGTTCTCGCCCCAGCGTCCCCAGTCCCGTTTGGCGATCAGCCGCCGCATACGGTCGTCGACGCGGTATTCGTATTCGTCGGGGTTGTACTTCTCCATATAGCCCGCGATCGTCGAACGCGAATCGTAATGCACGCCGTCCGAAGGGTTCAGGGGTTGCACGCTACCGTAGGTCAGGCGCATGGTCGAGTTAGCGTTGGGATACTGCGCCAGCCCTTCCGAAGCACGGAAATCGTAAAGCACGTCGGCATAGCGGCTCTCGCTTCGCCCGACACGCGCACGGCCGCGCTTCTCGGCCTTGTCCACACCGCCCGTAAAACGTTGTACTGTGACCGATTCGGTAAGCGCAACCATGGGGTCGCGGCGTATTTCGGCAACCGACCGGTTCTTCGAGAAATAGGCGTCGTAACGCGCAGGATCGCTGCAAAACGAGGCATCGAACGCCGCACGCGCCATGCGGTCGGCATTGCCTCCCGCCTTGTCGTACATCGCCTGCAACTGCGCACCCCACATCTCGCGCGGCACGTTGGCCGTGAAGTTCACTACCATCCGCGCCAACAGGTCGCGGTCGGTCGCGGCATCGTAGTTACGGCTCAGGCGGCCGCTCCCGGCCACGACGCTCCGGGCATCCTTCGAATCCACGATCAGCGAGTCCTGCTTCAGCCGTTCGAGCTTGCCCAGGTACGACGACACGCGGTTGGCCACGAGCAGCGCCTCGCTGGGGCCGAGCCATGCCTCGCGGAAATAATTGAGGTTGCGCTCGGCGCCCTGCCGCGCCTTATAACCGCGCGCGAGCTCTTCGAGCAACGTCCCGTCCTCGGCCTTGCGGGCCGAATCGGCCTCGATCCAGCGCTGCAGGTGTTCCTCCTCGGCCTCACGGATCGCCACGACATCGAAGCGGCGCAGGCATTTGTTCTCCCACTTGGCGTAGTCGGCGTAGTTGCTCAGGCCGAAATAGGCATCCGAATACTCCATGCGCACCCGCGGATCGCGTTCCATATGGCGTTTGAGAATATCCATCCGGTCATGGCGGTTGGCCACGACGATCGGGTTGCGGACACACTGTTTCTCAGCCACCGCGAACGACGACGCATAGCGGTTCGTACGCCCCGGGAATCCGATCACCATTGCGAAGTCGCCGTCATGCACGCCGCCCGTGGCGACCTGCAACACGCGGCGGGGTTTGAGCGGCACATTGTCGGCGGAATAGGCCGCAGGGCGCCCCTCCCGGTCGGCATAAACGCGGTAAAGCGCGAAATCGCCCTTGTGCTGGGGCCAGCCCCAGTTGTCGTAATCGCCGCCGAAGGCACCGATCGACGCAGGCGGCGTACCCACCAGCCGCACATCCTTGTAGATGTCGTAGTAGAACATCAGGTACATTTTGCCGCCCCACATCGAGTAGCACGACACCTCGCACTCCGTTTCCCGGCCGTAGCGCCCTTCCAGTTCGGCATAGAGGCGGCGCGGGGCCATCATGCCCCATTTCCCGGCGGCTTTCATCTCCTCCTTGAGCGCATTGGCCTCGTCGGTCACGTCGACCACCTTGCGCACGAACCACACGGTCTTGCCGGGGACGGGAATCTCCTCATCGCGCGTGCGTGCCCAGAATCCCGTTTCGAGCAGGTTGCACTCGGGCGTCGACAGGGCGCAGATGTCGCTGTAAGCCACATGGTGGTTGGTAATCATCAGCCCCTGGTCGGAGATCATGCTGCCCGTTCCCATGCCGCCGTCGACAGCCACCACGGCATCGGCCAGCGCCGCCGATTTCTCGTTGTAAATCTCCTTATCCTTGATTTTCAGTCCCCGGGCCTTCATCTGCGGATAAATCTCCGCCAGCCGGTGCATCAGCCACATGCCCTCGTCGGCCATCGCAGGCTGCATACAGAGCAGCACAACGGCCAGACAGGCTATCCATCTTCTCATATCTTTCATCCTTATAAAAGGGAGGGCACCGTCGCCGACACCCTCCCGATAAGTTTACGGTTATTCTTCGACGGTCTTGCCCTCGGTTGTGAATTTCAGCCGCGGGTCGGCCTCCTTGAAGGTGCCGTCAGCCATGCGCAGCGTCCATTTTTCGGTCTGGAAAACCTCTTTCCACAGCTTCGCGTCGTCCCACATCGACTTCACATAGTGGATACGCATCACGGGTTTCATATCCCGCAGGACGAAATCCACGGACACGATGCCGTCCGTACACGAAAGGAAGCTCTTGAAATAGGGGAACGCATTGCGGATCGGCATCTTCTCGATGCCGGGGAATACCATCTCGTAGACCGCCTTGGGGAACTGCTCGTCGTCACCCCATTTCTCCAGGTTGGCAACGAACCTGCCCGCGAGTTTCTCCACATCGCGGAACATGACCTGCGCAAACTCTTCGCGCGAAACCTGTCCGGCGACCGCATAGGTTTTGAGCACCGTATGCATCGGGATCACCTTCTCGCCCTCCTTGGCCGGGATGATCAGCTCCTTGGCGTCGATCGCCTCCCCGAACATCTTTTCGGTAATACCGGCGGCCGGATCGACGTAGACCGTCACATCCACCGGACAGGCGAATTCCGACGTGAAGCCGTAGACTCCCTCGATCTTCTGGAGCACCATGCCGAAATAGATCATGTCCATCCGGTCGTGAAGCCCTTCGACGCCGAGCTTCACCACGTCGAGCACCGGCACCTGCTCGCCTGGCATGGCATATTTGCGCAGCGTCGGGGCAAAGATCGCAGCCTGTATCTTCAGCGTATCGGTGGCAGCCGGGTCGTAAAGCACCTCGACGCCATGGCGGCGTACGAAGGTCTTGACGCCGTATACGCCCTGCACGGCCTGCATCTTGGCCGAAAAAGCCTTCGACGAACCGAAGCACTTGATCGTCTGCAAGCCCTCCATCTCGAACGTTTGCAGGTTCTCGACCTTCTCGTAGTCGCCCCATTTTTCGTCGATCGTCGGCAGTTCCATGGTGGAACCCAGCCATATGGCCAGGAAGAAGAGCACCACGGCCAGCAACCCGGGCACCCAGCGCAGCGAACGGCGGCCGTTGACCTGCAAGGCATCCTTGGCACATGCACCGATGCAGTTGCCGCACAACGTACAATCGACATGCTTCACCTTCACATAGTCATGGATCGGAAGCTGGTAAGGACATTTCTTTTCGCACAGTCCGCAATTATTGCAGGTGTTCAAATCCCGCCTGATGTACATCAGGGGGAAGGTGCAACTGCGCATCTTGGCGATCTCGACGATATAGGCGGCAAGACATGCGCCGCCGATCGTCCAGACCCACGCGTTCGCAACGCCCAGCGCACCGAGCGCCCAGCCGCCGAGGGCGGCGATCACGAACAGCAGCGTGAATTTGAAAATGTTGCTGACAGCTCCCAGCGGACAGATGTATTTGCACCAGAACATCTTTACCACGAAGCCGCCCAAGAGCAGCAGCGTAAGGCTCGTGAGCGACATCCAAAGCACGATTTCGCCCTTGAAACCCGTAGCCACGGCATAGAACGGGTCGAGTTTCTTGCAGAACAGCTCGCTCGACGAGAGCGTGAAATAGAGGATCGTGAAGAGCAGCACGTACTTCACCACGCGCAGCAGCTTGTCGACAACGCTCCCCGAAGGGACATCGACCTGCAGGTGCAGTTTTTTCCCGGCACGCCCCATCCACTCGCCGACGGTGCCCAGCGGACAGAGGTATCCGCAGAAAAGTTTGCTGAAGAGAATCACTCCCACGGCGAGCACGAGGCCCATCATGATCTGGAGCATCGACATCGAACAGGCCAGCGAATTGTTCACCAGATAGGTACCGAAGGCCTGCAACCCGCCGAAAGGACAATATGCCTCGACATCGACGGGTTTGTCGCTGAATTTGGCCCAAAGCACCGTGCCGACAATGGCAGCCAGTACGCCCCATTGCAGCAGGTGCTTCAAATAATTAGGTTTACGTTTCATTTATTGTTGTTTGTGTTATGTGTGTTCGTGTGTGCCGGGGGAGGGTCACTCCTTGTCCTTGATACAGCGAACCGGGGCAGCGCCATAACCACCCTGGTAAGCGATTGTCATGCGATTGTAACTCTTGTTGTAAGTTATCATACCGGCATAATACTGGATGTTCTTGATGCCGCTTCCCGGATCGTCGGCCGTATTGTAAGTAACCTTGTAGCCGGTCGAGCTGGGGAAATATCCCATGCCGAACGCCGAAGCGTCGGCAGCCGACGTCGTGGCCATATAGGCCGGGGTCGCCGTGGCGCTCGTCGCATTGATATAGCCGCAGCCCGCAATATTGAAACCGTCCTTGTTGAGCGCGGCAATCGAACCGCCGCCCTGCGTCTTTTCGAAATAGGGCGATGTCGGGTCGGACAGGCTGCCGCTGCCGACACCCGCCAGCTTGAGCCACTCGTCCCTCGTCGGGATATGCCACCCGTCGGGGCAGATGCCCTGCGCACCCGCGTATTGGTCGAAATTGGTGCCCGTCATCTCGCCGGTCATTCCCAGCATCACGGGATAGCTGTACAGCAGGCCCGCGGTCTCGGCCAACGACGGGTCGGCGGCTTTCGAGAGGTTGCAGGGGTACCACACCCCGTTGCCGTCCTTCGGATCGCTCGATATGGTTTTGCCTTCGGGAACATAGCGCAGGTTCTCGGCCATCCACGTGCGGCCGTCCTTGAGCGTGACGATCTTGTACTTCACGCCGCCCCACTCGACGGTCGGGGTCTCCACTTCGCCGTCGCCGTCCGGCAGCAGGTCGTCTCCGTCGACCCAGCCCGCGATCGGGCCGCTGAATTTCACCTGAATGTCAGCCGGCTGCACGTTGCAGTCCATGCGGCGGTTCTCACCCGACTTGAGGTCGGTCGTGCCGAGCGTCTGCGTACGCATCTTACCATCGGCCGTGGTGACCGTAACCTTGAGCTGCACACCGTTCTGCGGCACCAGCAGCGCGTAGTAAACTTTCTCGGCAGTGGCCGTATTGGCGGTCACGTCGGATGCCTCGGCACCCGCCTTGGCCGTAAAATCACCCGTGGCCGGATCGAGCACCCCGGTGCCGACAGCACCCTTGATGACGATGTCCCGGATGTCGAAACCCGATTCGTTCGTCACGCTGATGACGATCCGCGACATTTTGTGCTTGAAGGTCATCTGCGTGGACGACAGCGTGGGCTTGACCCCCGTCTTCACGGCCACGATCAGGTCGGAAGCCGTGTAGTTCGCACCGCTCTGATCCGCCTTTACCGAAAACTCCGCAGGCGCCGCGGCACCGGCCTGGTAGGGATAATAGGCGAAGAGCGTCGAGGTGGCGTTGACATCTTCGTACCAGAGGAAACCCTCGGTCTTGAAATCCGTACCGTCGAACGACATCTCCTTGTTCGCCACGAACGCCGAACCGTCCGCCGTCATCGTGATCGTGAGGCCGACCTTGTCGTTCAGCTCGAAATCGGTGTCCGTCGCCCGCGTGCCGGACGACATGCTTGCCGGCGTCAGCGCAGGATTGGCGATCGTCGGGGTGATGCGCACCTGCTTGTCGCCCGTCCCGGTGCTTTCCTCCTTCGAGCAGGCGGTGAAAACCATCGCCGCGACTGCCGTCAATGTCAAAATCCTTTTCATAATCCTATCCTTTAAATTAAAAATTATATCCTACACTCAGCGTCGCCGCGACCCGGTTGGGCTGCGCGACGTATTCCAGACCGAAGCCGTGTTCGTAACGCGCGAATACGTCGATATAGAACCGTTTGATATTGCGCCGCAGCCCGAGCGCCGTCCCCAGCCGTTTGGCCGTGAGGTATTCGTTTTCGTAATCGTAATAAGCGGTCAGCTGTCCGGGATACTCGCCCGGCTGCACGCCGGGGGTCTCGAACCGCTTTTCGCGCTCCGTGAAACCGCCCAGGCGATAATCCGCCGCAAGGGTCAGCTCCCAGAGGCCGAACGTGCGAATCAGCGAGGCATATATCTTCGTAAAGTGGAGCTTCTGCCCCTTGACATAGGGGTACATCAGCGTCGATTCGCGGTTGAGCTGCGAATAACCGACCCCGGCGCGCAAATCCGTATGCGGTGCCACGAACTCGTATTCGCCTCCCAGGTCAAGTCCCTTGCGCCCGAAAGTTGGCGTCGAACCGTGTATAGTGATGATCTGCACGCCGTTGATGGTCTCGGTGGTGATGATGTTCTCGTCGGTGCCGAGCGTCTGCCAGTCTAGGTTCACGCGCACGAAATGCCTGCGCAGTGCCGTCCCCAGCGACAGGGCGGCATTGGCCGTCACCTGGTGCGTTTCGAACAGGTGCCAGATAATCCGGCTCTCGCCCGTCTCGCCCTGCCTGTTGCGGTAGGCGACGTCGGCATAGAACGGCCCGTATTGCAACTGGACACCCGCCCCCTGCGTATTCTCCCGGACGGGGAATCCCGAAACGCCGTTGGTCGAGAGGTGTATGTCGGTGCTCCCCCACTTCTCCAGCGACCCGTAGAGCAGTCCCCTGTCGAAGAATGCCTCGTACAGGTCGGCACCGGGGCCCACGCCTTCCGCGTCGACCTTCTCGCTGTTCGTACCCACGATATAGCCCCCCCCAACGGCAAAGCGTCCCGCATGGTACATCACGCCGGGCGAAAATTCGAAATCCAGCCGTGTATTCTTGTGGCGCAGGTCTTTGCGCTTGGCATAGTTGCGGGCTTCGAACTCCACGCGCAGGCCACCCGTCCACCGGTTGCCCAGCACGGCCGATACGCCGCCCGTGAACGTGTAATCCTCGCGCACCTTGCGCCCCGGCGTAAATTCGAGGATGTCTACCGGATAATACCCCGGCTCGGTGAACATCGAGCCACACATGTTGCGGCCGTCGAAATAGTCGTAGCCGAAACCGCCCGAGAACGAGACCTTCTTCAGGTGGCGCACCGACTCGGTTTTCGCCCCGGCATTCCAACTGTCGTCCGACGCGGAGTGGCCCGCAAGCCCGCCGTTCTCCTTGGTGAAATAGATCTCGGCATAAGAACGGCTTAGGGAGTCCTGCCGGATACCCGCAGCGTTCAGGCCGCCGTTCCAGGGATTGCGGCGGAAGATATGGTCGAAACGCTCCTGTGCCGCGGCAGCAGAGACGGCAACCAGCATCAGTATCGTTAAAATCCGTCTCATAGGCTAATCACGCAAAGATTGTGTCTCACGCTCATAAAAATCGTTCGACGAGTTATTGGTATCCACGTACCTTTCGAAGCCGGCAGCAGCCGTGGCCTCTTCATCCAGCTTCCGGTGCAGGGTATGCCCCTGCGCCTTGGCCGAGAAACCGATATACCCGGCATCCACATCGGTGTGCAGGCGTTTGTTCTTGGTCGCCTCGGTCATGTTGCATACCTCGACGCCGTCCACGATCCAGTCGTTGTCCCACGGTATCTTCGAATAGGTGATGCTGCCGTTCTGAACCGTCGACTGAAGGTCGTCGGCCAAGTAGGCATCCAGATCGAACCCCTCAGGCGCCCGGAAGAGGATCATGGCGGGCGAATTCTGCGAAATCACATAGACAACGGCCGAATTCGTCCCGGTCTTTTTCAGCACCTTCATGTAATGCGCCTGGTCGATCTGGTCGCCCGGAACAGGCGTGGGGTGCAACTTGTTGCCGGGATAGTGCACCATATCGTAGAGCACGAAATAACCCTTGCGGTTGAGGTTCACCGACTGGGAATAGGTCTGCGTATGATCGACGCCGTAGTAGGCCACCACGGCATCCTCGCCGGGTTCCAGCGGAAAATCCGTCCCCGATCCCGGGAACATCCAGATACAATCGGGGATGGCGGCGTAATCGCGGAAAACGATATTGCCCGAAGGGTCGGTGCTCGTCCACGGATTGTTGGCGTTCGAGTTGTAGGGGGGCGACCATCGCCAGGCACAGGCCGTCGAGGTAATAGGTTTCGAAACTGTTGTTGTGCAGGACGATATATTTGTCGTCGGCATAAGTCCCCGTCGCCGGCGGATCCTGCATGCAGCCGCCCGAGTAGATCTCCTTGATGAGGATCGTACCCGGCTTGGAAAATTTCAGCGCCACATCGACATCCTTGTCCCCGCCGACAAGGTCGACCTGCTCGATCGTACCGTTGAAAACCGCCGAATCGTCGGGCAGGTCGAGCACCGAGAGCCGGTAATGCCCGGCAGCGACGCGGAACCCGGCGTGGCCCTGCGCATCGGTCAGGGCGGTATAGACATTGCCCGTATTGCGGTCGGAGAGTTTCACCGCGACGCCTTCGCGCAGATAGCCGGCGTATCCCTCGGGATACACGGCCGTCACACGGAGTTCGCGCAGCGCACCGTCGTAAGGGTTCCTGTCGAACGACGTGCAACCGGCCACCAGCAGACAGGACAATATGCAAAATATCTTTCTCATCGTTTTCAGAATTTAAGGCGTACCGTAAGTCCGTAATAGAAATCGGGTGTGAAGACCGCCTTGACACCCGTGGCATACGAAGCGACGAAAGGCCGCGAATTGGTGAAGTTATTGGCGTAGAACGAGACGGAGACATGGTCGCCGATCTCCTTCGTGATGCTCAGGTTGGCCGAAAAATAGGGGTCGTAACCGTCGCCGTTGAAAGAGTAGGCATTGCCCGAACGCAACAGCAGGGAGGAGAAGGCCGGGTCGTTCTTCTCGGCATCGGTAAAGGGATGACGATTGCCATCGAGGTCGATGTAGGCCACAGGCCAGATCGCCGTATAGCTGTCGCCGTCGTAGATGCTCCCGCCGGTGGGGTTACGGTCTTCGTCGACGTTGAAGGCATACTCGCGTCCCTTGTACTCCGAAAGGTTCTGCGAGCGCTTCACGAGCGAGGCTTCGAGCCGCAGCGAGATGACCATGCGGATCGAGGGCACGTGCGTCGTGGCCGTGAGATTCATATCCAGCGCATGCAGCTTCCGGCCGTTGTAGGTGACGTTGGAGCTGCCCCCGTTATCGAGATAAACCCCCACATAGGGGTAGAACTCGCCGCCGGTCGAGGTCGAGGGATAGTAACATGCCTCACCCTCGTTGACGTATTTGGTATAGCCGTAAGCCCCATCGAGCCGCAGCTGCGTGCGGATGGGGTTGATCTGCGGGAACTCCACGACGAACTCCAGCCCCATGCGATCCACGGGCGAACCGTTGTTCTGGTAGGTATTCTTGACGAACGTCCGCTTGGTGGAAGTGGTCTGCATGGCGATCCAGCCGGCCGAAGGGTTGTCCTTGTCGCGGACGAAGATTTCGCCTGTCTGGCTGTCGACGCGGAATGCCGGGTTCGCCGGCATCGTGTAGGCCGTCCCGTCGGGCAGCGTGGACGGCACGCCCATCATGTTATAGGAGAACGGCTCGAAGGAGGCGCTCAGCTTGTAGGGATATTTCGTGCGATTGAAATAGCCGACCAGCGAGACCGAGGTGCCCCCGATACGCAGGTCGACGCCGACCTCTGAATTGCGGTTGCGCTGCCACTTCAGGTTGTCGTTGTAGAGTATCTGGTAAGGCTGCGTGTGATAAACATAGGCGCTCTGCCCCGAGCCATAGGTGGTTGCGAACACGGGCGTATCGCGGTATTCGGGCAGCGGATAAAGCACGTTGAACGACGGCAGCTTCTCGGTGATGCCCCAGCCTCCGCGGACAGTCAGATGGTCGTTGATGCGGAATTTCAGATTGAAGCGTGGCGAGAGGCTCGACGTATTCTCGTATTGCGTATTCTTGATAAAGGTCTTTTCGGCACGCAGGCCCGCCATCAGTTGCAGCGTGGTCGCCCCCAGCGGCACAGTCAGCGTCTCCTCCACGTAGGCCGCGAGGTTATGCATATAGGGGATGTCCGTATACGGACGGGGGCGGTAACCGTTAGGCGCGAGGGAGGGAGTCGCATAGTACTCCCCGTCCCCGACATTACCGTTGGCCCGCCACGAAGCGCCGACCTTGGCATTGCTGTGCACGTCGCCCCAGCTGCGCACCCACGTGGCCTTGAGGTTGGCCGCATAGTCGAGCTGCTTGGAATCGACGTATTTGGTCGAATAATAGACCGGAGGGAGCATCTCGGCGATGTAATACCCTTCCTGTTCGGCATGGACGGCCGGAAGGGAGGTCGAATTGAGGTTATAGGTGCGCTTGCGTGCAAGGTTGTCGGTATAGTTGAGCGACGCGTCGAAGTCCAGGCTCGTGATCCACGACCTGTTCAGCAGCCATTTGAGCGAGGTGTTGGCACGCAGCACATTGTCACGCACCTTCTCCCACTCGCCTTTCTGGGCATCGGGGTCGTCCTCGGTATTCATACCGCCGATATTGGCCGTTACGCCGAAATTGAAACGCAGAACCTTGGCGAAGGTATTCTGGTAGTTGAGCGCCAGCCCCGTGCGGGAATAGGAGGTGTAGGGCGACGTGGGGTTCTTCGTGGCCCGCGTATACTCGACGTTGCTGTTCAGCACCCCGTGGTTCCGCCCCAGGTCGAAGCCCTTCGAGGCGGCGATCTGTTTGGTGCGCGGATTGGTGGAGAGCGTCACCGTATAGGGCGTCTTGCCCTTGCGGGTCGAGATTTTCACCACGCCCGACGAGATGTCGCCGTATTCGGCCGAAGGTACGCCGGTCACCACCTCGACCGACTCGATGTTGGTCGCCGACAGGTTACGTGTGCTGGCACCCGTCGGGTCGCCCAGCGAAGCATTGGTGGAAAGGCGTACGCCGTCGACCTCGACGGCCGTACCGAACGCCGCATTGCCGGCCGTGCTCCCGCCGCTGCGCAGCGAAAAGACATTGTCCTTCATCAGGTCGGGATTAACCGTTTTGCCACCCGGCAGCAGTGCCGAGATGTCCGACGCATTGACCATTTGCAGGTGGTCGATGGCATTGCCGCCGATCGTACGCGACGTAGCCATGGCGTTGGGCGCCTCCTTGGCCGTCACCACGACGCTCTCCAGTTTCAGGTTATCCTCGGGGGCATAAAGCCTGACCGGCCCCATCCCCGTACGCACGTCGACCTCGGCTTCGGTGGTAACGAACCCCAGGCAGGAAACGACAAAACGCGTTTCCCCGGCCGGGACTCCCTTCACCGTGAAGTTTCCGTCGGCATCGGCCACGGCCCACAATCCGGACTGCGGCAATTCGACGACTGCTTGTCCGATCGGCTTGCCGGTATCCTTTACAAGCACCCGTCCCGTAACGTCGAGATGCTGCGCCGACACGACAGCCGGGACAATCGTGCATAAAAACAGTAGTAAAAGTTTCCTCATATGCTTGACCTAACGCAACAAATATAACGAAAAAGCATTACCCATCACTACTGTCCCGTAAAAGCGGGTAAGTCGGTCTTTGAAATAGTTGAAACATAG
>ERZ791927.2447-NODE-2447-length-11809-cov-5.963417_pt1 | contig 11809 bp, 9 predicted proteins | sample MGYA00510130_ERZ791927 | MGnify/ENA primary metagenome ERZ791927 (study PRJEB30046, sample SAMN00792055) | human gut metagenome | study: EMG produced TPA metagenomics assembly of the A metagenome-wide association study of gut microbiota in type 2...
GTGCTATGTGCCAGTGGCACATGTTTAGCACGGACCGAAGCGGAGCGGAGAAGTGAGAGTGCGTAGCACGGAGCAATCCGTAGGCATCAAAGTTGGGGGCTTTTGACCCTGACATCATTTACATTAGGGTGCATACAGAGGCTGTGGGCATACAGAAGAAAGTGCCGGGAGGAGACATGAGTATTAATAAATATGACGAACAGAAATTCTGGGAGGAAGTGGATATCCTGTTCCCGGATATTGTAAAAGCCATTACTTCTCTGGCGAAAAAATCCTACATATCCATAACCAACCTGCGGAACGGCGTGACATGGTGGTCCGAGAAGGCGATGGAATATTTTGGTATGCAGGAGAACTATACCATCCGCGGACAAGAAAAATCAAAAAGATCGATTCATTCGGATGATCTGGAGGATTTCCGGAGGGGATTCCAGGAGAGAGTTGCGGGAAAAAATATGGACGAGCCCTGGGAATACCGGGTGCGGGACGGAAGTACCTACAACCGGATCAGTGCCAGGGCGAGAATGCTGAATGATAAGGATGGAAAGCCTTTTGTGATCGTAATACGATATAACAACTACGGTATTTCCGACGAGGTGGATGCAACCACCGGATTGCATACGGAACCGGCGCTGGATCGGGAGATCAGGGAATTCCTGGAGGAAAGCGGACAGGGGACTCTGCTGAAGATCGGACTGGATCAGTTCAGTCATATCAATGTTATGTACGGTGCAGCTTTTTCGGATAAGATTCTGAACTGTGCGGCACAGGAGCTGTTGCGCCTGTTAAAGGGAAAAGGATATGTATACCGGCTCTCCGGTGCGAAATTTGTGATCAGCTTTAAAAAGGTATCCAAAGAGGAGCTGCAGCAGATATATGATGAGATTGTAGAAGTTTTCGAAAATACAGAGGTGGAGGGGAAAAAGATCCCTCTGAAGGTATCTGCCGGTGCAATATTTATGGAACCTTATATGAAGGAGACAAATGCGGTCCGCAGCCGTCTGACCTACGCGTTGAACCATTCCCGGCTTGAGCATCATGGAGAGCTGGTGATTTTTAATGATGAGATCTGTGGCAGTGACGAGAACCAGTTTGAACTGATCGGTGTGATCCATCAGTGTGCTACTCATAACTTTGAAGGCTTCCGGATGTTCTATCAGCCGATTGCTGATACGAAGACCGGCAAGATCCGGGGAATGGAAGCGCTACTCCGTTGGGAACTGGAACCTTACGGGATGGTGTCCCCCGGTGTGTTCATGGAATGGCTGGAACAGGATCCCTGTATTTTTGATCTGGGGAACTGGATCCTTCGGACAGCACTTACGGATGTACAGAAGCTTCGCAAGGAGACGGAAGGCTTTTTCGTTAATGTCAATGTGGCGGCGGCACAGCTGGAGCGCAGAGAGTTCCGCAGTGCGGTTATGAATATTTTAAAAGAGACCGGTGCAAAACCGGAAGAGCTTTGCCTTGAATTGACAGAACGATGCAGAGATCTGGATATTCAATTTCTGCGCAGGGAGGTAGAATTTTTCCATTCCCAGGGGATCAAGATTGCACTGGATGACTTCGGCACAGGCAACAGTTCCTTAAGTCTGGCACTGGAGCTTCCTTTTGACGAACTGAAGGTAGATATGAGCTTCATCCGTGATATTAAGCAAAAACCTCAGAATCAGGCCATGGTGCAGTCTATCGTGGATTATGTCGGAGGACAAACACCGAAACCTGTATTGAGGGTATTGAGGATAAGGAAGTCAGCGACTATATCGAGAAATTTGGATCTACCTGGCAGCAGGGATATTACTATTCCAAACCGGTACCCATCGAACAGTTTGAGGAAGTGCTGCGGAAAAACGAGACAGAAAAGGACAGATAACAGCACATGGAAAAGATCCTGTTATTTCATGGAGATACGGAAACAGAGCGGAAGGTACGAAATGTTGCCAATCGTCTGAAAATGAATATGACAAGCATGTCAGATCCGGATTCGGACAGCCTGCTGGAGGATCTGGCGCAGGGCAGAGAGGTCTCACAGGATGTGTCGGCGAATCCGGAGGCGAGTCTGTTGCTGTTCTGCGGACTTCGTGAGAAAAGGCTGGATAAACTCCTGTTTGAACTTCGCCGGGAGGAAGTGACTGTGGAGTACAAGGCGATTCTGACACCGGTCAACCGTACATGGACACTGCGGCATTTATATCTGGAAATGCAGCGGGAAAAAGCTGCAATCTCAAGAAAATCTTAAGAATTTTTTGTGGACAAACATAGGACTTTAGGGATACAATGTATTTTAGAGTGCCGGTCGAGAGACCGGATAGAACAAACAGATGAAAGGAAGCATTCATGAAAAAGAAAGTACTTGCAGCAATTTTACTTGCAGTAGGCGTTCTGACCGGCTGTGGAAACAGTGAGCCGATCTCTTCTCCGATCCAGACCGTAGAAGCAGAGCCTATTGCTACCGATACCAAGGAGGTAGAGCAGCCTGCCGCAACTGAGTCTTCCGCGGATGAAGTTGCACCGGAGCACTCCTATCGCAGCGAACTTACCAACGAGTGGATCGATGAGGATCTGAAGGATCAGCGCCCCATCGCAGTAATGGTAGATAACGAGAGAACCGCACTTCCTCATTTCGGTGTGGCAGATGCCGATGTAGTATATGAGATCATGAACAGTACCCTGAACGACAGAATTACCCGTTTCATGGTAGTGGTAAAGGACTGGGATAAGATCGAGCAGCTGGGCAGTATTCGTAGTGCCCGCCCTACCAATTTTATGTTGGCAGCAGAGTGGAATGCAGTTCTGTGTCATGATGGTGGTCCCTTCTTCATCAATGACTGGGTGGCAAAGGATTATTCCGCGAACTTCAGCGGCGGCTTTGCCCGTTACAGCAACGGTAAGGCAGCAGAGTTCACCGAGTATATCACTTATGATAAGTACACCAACACCCAGAAGGGCAAGACCTATGATGGTCTGAAGCAGCGTTTTGCAAATTCCAAGTATACCACTACTTACAATGATTACTATCAGGGACCTCACTTCAAATTTGCAGACGGAGAAGTTACCTTTGATGATAGAAGTGATGCTATCAGCGCTACTACCATTGAGCTTCCTTTCAAGCACAACGGTTCTACTCTGAAGTACAACGAAGAGACCGGAACCTATGATTACTATGAGTATGGTTCTGCACACAAGGATGCTGACAGCAATGCACAGCTCACTTTCGAGAACGTTATTCTGCAGGATACCACTTTTGCAGAACTGGGTGAAGGCTACCTGATCTACAATGCCATCGACTCCGGACGCTCCGGTTACTACATTACTCAGGGTAAGGCTATCGAAGTTACCTGGACCAAGTCTTCCGAGAATGCTATCACACATTACTATGATGCGAAGACCGGTGAGGAGATCCAGATCAATACCGGTAAGACCTATATCTCTCTGATCCCCAGCGATGGTTGGAGCAGCCTTGTAATCAAATAAGTCTGATCATGACCGCAGAATTAAGAATAAGATCCCTTCCGCAGGCAGATGCCGTGGGAGGGATTTTTTGTATATAGGAGTGATGGATATAAAAGATAATAAATAAGTATTTTGATGCGGGAAACCCTAAAAATGCCGTGGAAACCACTGAAAAATTAACGTATAATACAATTTAGATTAAGAAAGATATATCTAAGAACAACTTAGGAGTGATGGCAATGAAAACGGCTAAAAAATATAATCCGGATCTGATATTGCACGGAAATCTGATCAGAGCGATCCTGTCTCTGGCAATTCCCGTAGTGATCAACAGCTTTTTGCAGACAATGTATAACCTGACGGATACTTATTGGCTGGGGAAGATCGGCACGGAGCAACTGGCGGCGATCAATCTGGTGACACCGATGCAGAATATCATTACGAATTTCGGCAGCGGTATCACCGTGGCCGGTGCAGTTCTCATTGCGCAGTATATCGGTGCCGGGGAAAAAGAGGATGCCAGATCCATGGCAAATCAGATATTTGCCTGTGCCATGGGATTTGCCGTGGTCTGTGCCACACTGTGTTTTCTGGGAACACCCGCTATCATCAACTGGCTGGGAGCTGACGGAGGAACTGCATATTATGCAAGAGTTTATCTGCGGGTGGTCATCTGGGATATGCCCTTTTTATATATGGTCAACATTTTTTCCGCAGTACATCAGGCACAGGGAGATACGGTGCGCCCCATGTTCCTTAATCTGGGAGGTATTACGCTGAATCTGTTCCTGGATCCGTTTTTCATGATCATCCTGGATCTGGGAACTGCCGGTGCAGCACTGGCTACGCTATTGGCGAAAGCAATTCCGGCCATGGTGGCTTTCGGACTTCTGTGCAGACAGGAAAATGATATCTGCCTGAACCGTGCGTACATGCGATTACAGAAGGAAAAACTGGGAATGATCCTTAAGATCGGTCTGCCTACCGCTATCGGCGGAAGTACCATGCAGCTGGGATTTCTGCTGATGAGTAAAAACGTGTTTATCTACGGGACGGAAGCCATGGCGGCTTATGGCATCGGCAACAAAGTGAATGGACTGATCACGCTGCCCTCCAATGCCATCGGCTCGGCAACGGCCACCATCGTGGGGCAGAACATGGGAGCGAAGCAGTCGGACCGTGCAGAGAAGGGGTATCGTTTTTCCATGTGGATATCGGTTGTATTTTTGTTCATAGGTGGTATGATCTTATCAAGAGATATGATCTCCACGGCTATTGTCAGGATCTTCTCTAAGGATGCGGAAGTCGTGGGCATGGCAGCGGACTTTTTAAGTGTTATGGCATTCTGGTGCTTTACCAATGGCGTATACAATACGACCTCCGGTTTGTTCCAGGGAACCGGCCATACGGAGGTGACCATGGCCATCGATGTGACCAGATTGTGGGTATTCCGTTTCCTGACACTGTGGTTCTGCGAGAGCGTCCTGCATATGGGCGTGCGCAGTGTCTGGTATTCCGTGGTGATCAGTAATGGCATTTCTGCGTTGATCCTGTATGTTTTGTACCGCTGTGGCATCTGGAAGAAGACCAGGATCAAGGTGGGAAAAGAGGAAGCCACTTAAGGAGTACTATGGAGAATAAGAAATCCCATAAGAAAAGTTTTCGAATTTATTTAAGCATCGTTGCAGTTCTTTTACTGCTTCAGGTCGTTGCCTGGAGCAGCAGAAGCCTCAGCGATGCTTATATTGATTATATTTTCCCAATCTGGGTCAATACCTACGGAAGGATTACAGGGTTGTTTCCCTTTTCCGTGGGCGAATGGTTGATTGTGGCAGGGATTCTGGTGGTGCTTGCTGCGGTTGTGCTGGGATGCAGTTTGCTGATTCCGGCGTGCAGACATTCGGAAAAGTACTGCCGGGGAGTGAAGGGATATTTTGGTTTTTTTGCATGGACGTTGCTTGCCGTATTTGCCATTATGACGCTGAATTGTACCATGATCTATCATGGGTCTACATTTTCGGAGAAATATTTCGGTGAAGAGGAAGCGCAGGAGCAGACAACACAGGAACGAACGGAGGAACTGCTTCGGATCTACAATGATATCGTCCGGCACTGTAATGAGCTCAGTGAGGTCATGGAACGGGATGACAGTGGTGCCGTGGTGTACTGGGGTGGTGTGGACAGCCGGGGTAATGCGGTGGATATGGAGGATAAAGCCATCGATGTGATGCAGAGCCTGGGGAAAAGGTATGACCAGCTGGATGGTTATTATCCCCGGCCGAAGGCTATGTTTTTCTCGGATTTTATGTGTCAGATGTATATGTGTGGCTATTATTTCCCGTTTTCCATGGAGGCAAATTACAATGATGTCATGTACATCATGGAAAAACCGGCAACCATGTGTCATGAGCTGGCTCACATCCGGGGGTATATCTATGAGGATGAGGCGAATTTTATTGCATTTCTGGCCTGCGTAGAGTCGGATGACAGTACTTTTCAATATGCGGGTTACTTAAGTGTGCTGAATTATGTGGCAAACGATCTGTATAAGACTAGACTGGCGGATCCGGACAGCTATGCGGCGGCCAGAGAGGCGGTACATCCGTTACAGGTATTACAGCAGGTGCAGGAGGACAATATCTTTGTCACAGAAGAGCAATGGGAGAGAATCAACGGAAAAGCTGTGGTGAATACGGAGACGGTGGACAGTGTTTCAGATACCCTGACCAATGCTTCACTGAAATTGAATGGTGTTTCGGATGGCATGATCAGCTACAACCGGGTGGTGGAGCTTTTACTGCAATGGTACGGGGAAAAAGAGGAGTTTTAACCGTATCATTTGTAGGAGATAGAGGAATAATTGCAAAAATTTAAAATTTTTTTGATAAGGTACTTGACATTTGGACGAAATTTGTGTAGACTACGATTGTTGTGACGCAGAGCAGTCATGAAACGAGATTGCAAGTAGGATTAAGTTGCGGGCCCAGATAGCTCAGTTGGTAGAGCAGAGGACTGAAAATCCTCGTGTCACTGGTTCGATTCCGGTTCTGGGCATTTTCGCAGGACACCATTTCTTAAAATGGCCGCCCTGCTTCATATATAAACATGCGGGTGTAGTTCAATGGTAGAACACCAGCCTTCCAAGCTGGATACGTGGGTTCGATTCCCATCACCCGCTCTATTTTTTTAGCGGGAAACTTGATAAATCAAGGTTTTCCGCTATTTTTGTATTGTCCGGTTTGATACCAGGTGATATCAAAATTTTGAGAAGATATACAAGAGTATGATGGCACGGATGTTATTGTGACGCTGTTGGGACAGCCACAGAAGAAAAGAAAAAGGCCATCTGTTCATTGGGAGACTGAATAAAAAAGTGAATACTTCCGATATACATAGTAGAACAGATCAACCGGAAAACAGGAACGGAGGCGCTTATGCAGGTCGGTGGAGTCGGAAGCGGACATGACACATATTCTCATCATGTAACATCATGCCTTCATGAACATGGGGCAAATACGGATATGGGCAGTATGGGGGCTAAGTCCGGAGCCGCGCAGACGGCTACAGAAGCCTTGCAGGAGAATTCTAAGGGAAACCTGTTGTCCTGGGTACAGAATATTGGGAATAGTGGAAAACAGCTCTTACAGAAGATCTGGGGAGACAGCAAAGAATCCAATGATGCGATAAGTTCACAGAAGGATGGCAGCGGTAATCATATCGCAGGTCAGGAGACGCTTGTTACGGGAAATTCTGTGGGCGTGAAGACTACGTTGAACAGGGCGGCGGTGGAGACGGCGGCGACGCATACCTATTTCCAGCCGATAGAGACACGAGAGGCTGTGCCGACAACACCGTTGCAGAAAGTGCGTTATCAGGTACAGAAGGTAGCCAGAAAACTGATGGACCGACTGCCGGGACGATTCCTGGGATCCCATAGCGGAGATTTCCTGCAGACAAAGCAACAGCATACTAAAGAGGATCTGCGGAAGAGAAGCCAGTACAAAGAGGACGATCAGGAGATCGAATGCATTCTTACGGATGAAAGCTACCTGACAGATTCCTATAATCGAAAGGGAGAATACAGCCATCTTACTACGGATAAATAGGATGTGGTGGAATTTTTCGTAAAATTTCAAAAATTTTCTTGACAGTTTGGCATTCATCATGTAATATAGTCTTTGCTGTGAGACACACAGCAGACATTCATCAGATTGCGGATAAATGTCAACACAATTAATTTCATACCTTCAAGATACAGGTTTTGACCTGTACATTATGCGCGAGTGGCTCAGCGGTGGAGCACCTCCTTGCCAAGGAGGGGGTCGCGGGTTCGATCCCCGTCTCGCGCTTGAAAAAAGAACGATACCAAATCGGTATCGTTCTTTTTTTCGAGCCCTGCCAGGGCTCGAAAGTTCGATGTCTACGCTCCGCTCCGGTCCGCATGGAAAATTTCAGAAGCAAAAGGGAATACGTATTTGTTCCGGTTTGTATAGGAGCTTCATTTTGTATGCGCATGACCGCGGGACCAGACTTTACTTGGCTGTGCCTTATAGGTGGGGCGGCGGAACAGGAGGCTTCGGAGAGCCGGGCCGTTAAAAGGAAAGAGGGGCCAGAAGTAGCTGAAGCCCGCGAAGGTTGGTGTGGTAATCATGGAGAGTGACACAAGCGTCAGACCGATAATAAAGCCGGGCAGACCCCATAATCCGGTGGTGACCACCAGGAGAATTCGATAGATCCGCAGGGCATCGGCAAATTCGATACTGGAGAGGGACAGATTCGCCAGCATGGTGACGGCAGCATAGAAGAGGACTTCCGTGGAGGCCCAGTTAAGACTGACAGCAATGTCACCGATTAATAGTCCGCCGACAATGGACAGAGCACCGGAGACGTGGCTGGAGCTGAGTGCCGCTGAATACTTGAAAAGATCCAGCAGGAACTCCACCGCCAGCACATAGAAAAAAAGGCGGAAGGGTGACAGATCGCTGACGGGTGTGAGCTGTAGCGAGGCAGTAATCTCGGGATAGTAGGAGGAGAGAAGTAAAAATACCGGAAGGAGTAGGAGACTGACCGGGATGCACAGAAAACGGATCATGCGGAAGTAGGTTCCGGTCAGGGGATTGTTGTAATAGTCCTCCGGACTCTGGGTAAATTGGAAGATAGTACCGGGAAGCAGCAGAACGGCAGGGGAGTTGTCCACGATGAGCAGAATATGCCCTTCGCACAGATAGCTGCAGGCCACATCGGGCCGTTCCGTCAGCTGGATACTGGGCAGAGGATTCCACCAGCGTTTTTTGATCAGGAGTTCTTCCAGACTTTTGCTGCCCATGGTCAGGGAAGTGATCTGTAATTGGGAAAGCTTTTTCTTTAAGGTATCTAATAATTCCTCATTGACCTGATCCGCCAGATAGGCGATAGCTACATCCGTGCGGCTTTCTGCACCCAGAGAACAGATAGAGAATGTCAGTTTCGGAGAACGCACCCTCCGGCGGATCAGATTGGTATTGAACAACAACGTCTCCACAAAACCGTCCCGGGCACCCCGGGTGATCCGTTCGGTGTCAGGTTCGGAAATGCTGCGGACAGGATAGGTACGGACATCGATGATCACGGCCTGTGCAAAACCTTCTACCAGAAGGACAGAGGGGCCACTGAGAATATTTTGCAGAATCGTATCTATAGAGGAAGTCAGTGACACCTGGGCATACCCCAGTTTGCTCTGCACATAGCGAGGGAGATCCCGGATTTCGGAATCCAGTGTATAGAGGGGGTCCTGCAAGTCGGAAAAAATTTGTTGAAGGATCTCCGTCTTACAAAAACCATTGACACCGATCCAGTAAGCCGGCGTATTTCCCAGCTTCAGGTCACGGGTGATCAGGTCAAAACTGTCATCCAGTGGCAGCAGAGCGTGGAAAAGTGCTGTATTTTTGGATAGATTTGTGGATAAGGAGCGTTGTACCATAGTGGGGAATCCTTTCTGATTACTTGCATAGACTGCCAAACAGGTATATGGTATTATTATTCAGATAGATTCCCCAGGTTTTTCGGAACTATACGGATCAGTGGTATAATTGACACAACCCCAGCAGGATCAACAATAAACCTGAGACGGGATCCGTATATTCCCCGATCTGCTGCAGGAAAGCAGACCTGCCCAGACGGCTTCCGAAAGCCAGAAATCCGAAGGAGCAGAAAAAGGTGGACACCGATGCCGGAAGGAAAGGAAGTCCCGTAATACTGGCGGAGAAACCGATGCCGATATTGTTCATGGAAAGGGCACAGCCCAGCACCAGTATCTGCGACAGGGATAATTCCCGGTGCCCGGCAAATTTTTTCTTTTTCTGGCACAGATTATTATCCGGGGAAAAATTGCAGCGCCATCTGGAAAGCAGCCATTTTCCCACGTAGTAAAGACCGAAAAGGATCAGTACACTGCTTCCGATCCGGGTACCGATGCCGATGGGAAACAAGGGTAACAACAGGTTGCCAAGACCTATAGAGATCACAGTCCCGATCAGGGTGACTGTGCTGATCAGCAGATTATGTCTGGCAGGCAGAGGGACTTTCTGGAGGCCCAGAGCCATACCTACCAGAAGGGCATCCAGACTGGCTGAGATGCCGAAGAGCAGAGGGGGCAGAATAGACATAACATGCTCCGTAGAAAATATTCTTAATTTTACTATATTCCTCTGAAATTATTTTGTGAGGTTGTGGGGCAAAGGAACAAATGAGTATGGAAGTAAAGAGAAAACTGAGTGAATTCCTAAAAAGAGAGACGGTTCTGACCGTAGCGATCCTGCTGGCAATAGTGTCTGCGGTGATGATTCCGCCGGACAGAGAATATGCAGGATATATTGATTTCCGCACACTTTCGATCCTTTTCTGCCTGATGACGGTGATGGCAGGCTTGCAGAAACTGGGTGTTTTCCGTAATATTGCAAAAACGCTGTTGCGACATACACAGAATACCATACAGTTGGCAGAGGTATTGGTACTATTGTGTTTCATTTTCAGTATGATCATCACCAATGATGTGTCATTGATCACGTTTGTACCGTTTACCTTCATTGTGCTGCGGCTGACAGGCGAAGAAGCTGTGAAAAAACTGGCAGTACCTGTGATCGTTCTGCAGACGATAGCTGCCAATCTGGGAAGTATGCTGACGCCGATCGGAAATCCGCAGAATCTGTATTTATATGGGAAAACACAGATGTCCGCTGGAACATTTATACTTTTGATGCTGCCTTATTCTCTGGTGTCACTGCTTTTACTGATGATCTGTGTGGTAATTGTGGCAAAACGAAGCGGAATCGAAGTCCGGGGAGCAGAAGTTTTGCTGACAGAAGATGAGAAGCTGGAACAAAAGAAATATTTACTTCCGGCATATTTGCTGTTATTTGTGTTGTGTCTGCTGACTGTGGCTCATATGATTCCTTATCCGGTGACATTGGGAACTGTGGCATTGGCGGTTCTCCTTTTAGATCGTGGTACTCTTATAAAAGTGGATTATTCGCTTTTGCTGACGTTTGTGGGCTTCTTTATTTTTATAGGAAATATGGGAAGAATGCCTGCTTTCTGTGATTTCCTGCAGAAGATCATCGGAGGTAGAGAAGTGATGACAGCCGTGATTGCCAGTCAGGTGATCAGTAATGTTCCGGCGGCCCTGCTGTTATCCGGATTTACGGAAAATATAACGGCATTGATCATCGGTACGAATCTGGGAGGGTTGGGGACGCTGATCGCATCCATGGCCAGTCTGATCTCTTATAAACAGGTGGCCAGACAGATTCCGGGAGAGAAAAAGAAGTATTTTGGATGGTTTACCATAGCAAATATCGTTTTTTTAATGATATTGGTATTGGAAAACTGTCTGCTGTAACTATGGAAAGCAGTCTATCTGCCGGGAAAGGCAGAAAAGATGGCAATAACTAAAAAATAATCTGGGAGGTATTCGTCATGACAGAAGATATGACAATCATTGCAGAAGAGGCTTATCTGGCGGCCAAGGAGATCTTGGAAAAGGCGAGGCTGGAGCAGGGAGAGCTGTTTGTGGTAGGCTGTTCTACCAGTGAGGTGGGAGGTGCTACTATTGGTACCTATTCCAGCCCGGAGCTGGCGGAGATGGTCTTCGGCGGTATTTACCAGGCCACGCAGGAAGCCGGGGTATATCTGGCTGCGCAGTGTTGTGAGCATCTGAACCGTGCACTGATTCTGGAAAAAGAGGCTGCGGTAAAATATGGTTATCCCATGGTAAATGTGGTACCTCAGCCTAAGGCAGGCGGATCTTTTGCGACGGCGGCGTATAAAGCCTTCGAGCATCCGGTGGCTGTGGAACATATTCAGGCGGCAGCAGGAATGG
>ERZ791927.2448-NODE-2448-length-11801-cov-5.307339_pt1 | contig 11801 bp, 7 predicted proteins | sample MGYA00510130_ERZ791927 | MGnify/ENA primary metagenome ERZ791927 (study PRJEB30046, sample SAMN00792055) | human gut metagenome | study: EMG produced TPA metagenomics assembly of the A metagenome-wide association study of gut microbiota in type 2...
TGCTGCATCCCATCGCCCGCAACCTGACCGACGCGCAGTTTTGTGCGGTGCGGGAGCGCGGGGGACTGGTGGGGCTGAGCCTTTGCCCGGAGCATTTGGGCGCGCCGACGCTTTCGCGCATGATCGCGCATTTGGAGCAGTTCTTGTCGCTCGGCGGCGAAAAGACCGTCGCGCTCGGCTGCGATCTCGACGGCATCGAGATACCGGCGGCATTCGGCGGTATCCGCGTGGTGGGGACGCTCTATGAGCAGCTATTAAAAAGGAACTATGCGGAAAGTCTTGCGGACGATATTTTCTTCGGCAATGCTCACCGCTTTTTCACAAAACAGTGTATATAAAAAGGATGAAAAAGATGAACTACGTAAGTACCCGTGATCACAACAAAACCGTGACCGCCGCACAGGCGATCGCTGCCGGTATCTCATCGGAGGGCGGACTTTTCGTGCCGGAGAGCTTTCCGCCGCTGACCGTCGACGAGCTGCGCACGTTGGTGCCGATGGACTATCGGGCGCGCGCCGCATTTGTGCTCAGCCGCTTTCTGACCGATTTTTCGGCGGAGGAAGTAAAAGCGTGTGTCGACGCTGCCTACACGGCGGAAAAATTCGGGGATCACCCCGCGCCGCTGCACACCCTGCACGACAATGCCCACGTTCTGGAGCTGTGGCACGGTCCGACCTGCGCTTTCAAGGATATGGCGCTGCAAATTCTGCCGCACCTGATGCGCGTATCGGTGGCAAAATCCGTGCCCGGCAAGGAAATCGTCATTTTGGTCGCCACTTCGGGCGACACGGGCAAGGCGGCGCTTGAGGGCTTTAAGGACGCGCCGCACACCCGCATTCTGGTGTTCTATCCCGTCGACGGCGTCAGCCCGATGCAGAAGCTGCAAATGACGACCCAGGAGGGAAACAACGTCGCCGTCTGTGCCATTCGCGGCAACTTTGACGACGCCCAGTCCGGCGTCAAGGCGATCTTCACCGATCCCGCCGTCAAGGAAAAGCTGGCGGCGCACGACATGCTGTTTTCAAGCGCCAACTCCATCAACTGGGGACGGCTGGTGCCGCAGGTGGTGTATTATATCTCCGCCTATTGCGATCTCGTGAAAGGCGGCAGGCTGACGCTCGGCGACCCGATGAACGTCGTGGTGCCGACCGGCAATTTCGGCAACATTCTGGCGGCATATTATGCCATGAAAATGGGGCTGCCGGTGAAAAAATTCATCTGCGCGTCCAATAAAAACCACGTATTGACCGATTTCATCAAAACCGGCACCTATGACCGCCGCCGCGATTTCTTCACCACCACCTCGCCGTCCATGGACATCCTCATTTCTTCCAACCTGGAGCGGCTTCTGTTTGATCTGACCGACAGGGATGACACGGCGGTTGCTGCCATGATGGAGAGCCTGCGCCGCGACGGGTGCTATACCGTGTCGGACAGCGTGCGTGAAAAGCTGCAGGCGCTTTTTGTGGGCGGTTTTGCCGACGATGAGGCGGTTGCTGTGACCATTCGCGACACCTTTGCCGATCACCGCTATCTGATCGACACGCACACGGCGGTGGCGGTGCACGTCTATGAGGACTATCGCCGCGAGACGGGGGATGAAACGCCCACCGTGATCGCATCCACCGCCAATCCCTATAAATTCTCCGCCAACGTGCTTGCCGCACTCGGCGAGGAGCATCCCGACGCGGATGAATTTGAAAAGGTGGCGCTCTTGCAGGCGCACACGGGCGTGCCCGCACCGCAGTCGCTTTTGTCGCTGCGCGAGAAGCCGGTGCGTTTCCCGCAGGTGTGTGACCGCGACGGCCAGCGGGATGTGGTGTATGCCATGCTGGGCATAAAGGCGTAAACGATGGCACTGTATGTAATCGGCGACCTGCACCTGTCCTTTTCCGCCGATAAGCCGATGCACATTTTCGAGGGCTGGGATCACCACGAGGAGCGTCTTAAAAAAAACTGGCGGCGGCTGGTGAGACCCGAGGACACGGTGGTGATTCCCGGCGATGTTTCGTGGGGCATGTCGCTCGAAGAGTCCAAGACGGATTTTGCCTTTTTGAACGCGCTCCCCGGCAGCAAGCTGCTGCTCAAGGGCAACCACGACTATTGGTGGACGACGCGACGCAAAATGGATGCGTTTTTTGCCGAGAACGGCTTTGACACCCTGCGCATCGTGCACAACGATGCCGTGGTGGTGGGGGAGATCGCGGTCTGCGGCACGCGCGGCTGGTTCTATGATGCGGAGGCGGATGCCGACCGCAAGATCCTCATGCGCGAGGTCGGCAGGCTGCAGACCTCGCTGGCGGCGGCGATCGCCACGGGAAAAGAACCTGTCGCCTTTTTGCACTATCCACCTGTGTGGGGCGGCAAGACCTGCAAGCCGTTTTTGGATGTGCTGCGGGAAAACGGCGTGAAGCGGTGCTACTATGGGCATGTTCACGGGCAGGGCATACGGCAGGCGTTTTGCGGAGAGATCGACGGCGTGACGCTGCAGCTGGCGTCTGCGGATGCGCTGAAATTTGCCCCGCTGCACATTTTTTGCGGAAATTCCTGAAAATTTCAAAAAAATGCTGGCATATTGCCAAAGGGTATGCTATAATACCATGGCATATGTAAAAGCAAGTAGGAGGAAGTTACACATGAGCCTGAAAAATGCAGAAAAGCAGGAAAACAATCGCGTAAAGCTGGAGATCGAGGTGGACGCCGAAACCTTCAAAAAGGCGGTGGACGCTGCGTATAAGAAGGACATTAAGAATATGACCATTCCCGGCTTCCGTAAGGGCAAGGCGCCGCGCGCGTTTGTCGAGAAGATCTACGGCACCGGTGTGTTCTATGAAACGGCTGTCAACAGCGTATATCCCGACGCGCTCGATGATGCGATCAAGGCGTCCGGCTATGAGTATGTGGAAGACAAGATCGATTTCGACGTGACCTCGGTCGGCGAGGACGGTCTGAAATTCACGGCGGTCATCACCGTGAAGCCGGAAGTCACGCTGGATGAGTATAAGGGTCTCAAAGCGACCAAGAAGATCGCGCCTGTGACCGATGAGGACGTGGAAAAGGAACTCACCATGCTGCAGGAGCGCAACTCCCGCATGGTGGCGGTGGACGACCGCGCCGCCGAGATGGGTGACACCGTGACCTTCGACTTCGAGGGCTTTGTGGACGGCAAGCCGTTTGACGGCGGCAAGGCGGAAAATCACGCGCTGCTGCTCGGCTCCGGTCAGTTCATCCCCGGCTTCGAGGATCAGCTGGTCGGCAAGAAGAACGACGAGGAGTGCGACGTGAATGTCACGTTCCCTGAGGACTATCATGCCAAGGAGCTTGCCGGTAAGCCCGCTGTCTTCAAGTGCAAGATCCACGAAATTCAGAAGAAAGAACTGCCGGAGCTTAACGACGACTTTGCAAAGGACGTCAGCGATTTCGATACGCTCGATGAGCTGAAGGCGGACTCCAAGAAGAAGCTCGAGGAGACCCGTGCGAAAGCGGCGGACGACGCCGTGACCGATCAGCTGGTGGACGGTCTGCTCGGCATCCTGCACGCGGACATTCCCGCTGCCATGTATGAGAACGCCATCAACGACGCGGTGCGCGATTTCGAATATCGTCTGCAGTCGCAGGGTCTCAACATGGAAATGTACATGAAATATACCGGCGCGGACGAAAAGACCTTCCGTGAAAACTTCCGCGAGCAGGCGGAGAAGCAGGTCAAGATGCGCCTGATTTTGGAGCAGATCGCAAAGCAGGAGAACATCACCCCCACCGAGGAGGATCTCGATAAGGAATATGCCCGCTATGCCGAGGCATATCAGATGGAAGCCGACAAGGTCAAGCAGTTCATTCCCGCGACCGAGCTTTCCAAGGATCTGGCGGTGCAGCAGGCGATGGATCTCGTGAAGAACGCGGCTGTTATCACCGAAGAAAAATAAGCGTCACCGATTAAGCCGACAATAGGCTGCCAATACTGGTGGAAAGGATGGCTTGTGACGCCTTGGCGCATGCCGCTGTTTCGTTTCGGGACAGCGGCAGTTTGCCACAGAACAGTATTTTACCACTTGAACGGAGGTATCCCGATGCAAAACAGTTTGGTTCCTTATGTGATCGAGCAGACCGGTCACGGCGAGCGCAGCTATGACATTTTTTCACGCCTGCTCAATGACCGCATCATCGTGCTGTCCGACGAGGTGAACGATGCGACCGCGTCGCTGGTCGTGGCGCAGCTTCTGTATTTGGAAGGTCAGGACCCCGACAAGGACATTCATCTGTATATCAACAGCCCCGGCGGTTCTATCACGGCGGGTATGGCGATCTATGACACCATGCAGTTTATCAAGTGCGATGTCTCCACCATTTGCGTCGGTCTGGCGGCGAGCATGGGCTCGTTCCTGCTGGCGGCGGGTACAAAGGGAAAGCGTCTGTCGCTGCCGCACAGCGAGATCATGATCCATCAGCCGCTCGGCGGCGCGAAGGGGCAGGCGGCGGACATCAAGATCCAGGCGGATCACATTCTCTTTATCCGCAACCGCATGAACGCCCTTCTGTCGGAAATGACCGGTCAGCCGCTCGATGTCATTGAGCGGGACACCGACCGCGACAACTGGATGACCGCAGAGGACGCGGTGCGCTACGGCTTGGTCGATAAAGTCATCACCCATCGCTGACAAAAGACACGGTAAGGATTAGGAGGCGATAGTATGCCGAAATATGAGGACGGTCAAGAGCCGGTGTGCTCCTTCTGCGGCAAACGGCAGGACGAGGTATATCAGCTGATCGGCGGCAGAAACGGCGTTTGCATCTGCAACGAATGTGTGGAGCTGTGCCGTACCATCCTGGAGGATGGGGAAGAGGCTGTCGGTCGGCGTGCGGCGGAGACGGCTGCATCCGAAGCACCGGAGCAGCTGCCGACACCGAAAGAGATCAAGGCGGCACTCGATGAATATGTCATCGGGCAGGAGCGCGCGAAGATCGCGCTGTCGGTTGCGGTGTATAATCATTATAAGCGTATTTATTTCGGCGGCACGGTGGATGCCGAGCTCGGCAAGAGCAACGTGCTGCTGCTCGGTCCGACCGGTGTGGGCAAAACGGCGCTGGCACAGACGCTGGCGAAAACGCTGCATGTGCCGTTTGCCATTGCCGACGCCACGACGCTGACCGAAGCGGGCTATGTCGGCGAGGATGTCGAGAACATTCTTCTGCGCCTGATTCAGGCGGCGGACTTTGACGTCAAGAAAGCGGAGCACGGCATTATCTATGTGGACGAGATCGACAAGATCTCCCGCCGCAGCGAAAACCCGTCCATCACCCGCGATGTCAGCGGTGAGGGCGTGCAGCAGGCGCTTCTCAAAATTCTTGAAGGCACGGTTGCCAATGTGCCGCCCGGCGGCGGTCGCAAGCACCCGCAGCAGCAGTTCATTCAGATCGACACATCCAACATTCTGTTCATTCTCGGCGGCGCTTTCGACGGCATCGAAAAGACCATTGAAAAGCGCGTCGGTTCGGGCGCTATGGGCTTTGGCAACGAGATTCGCTCCAAAAAGGAAATAAAGCGTTCGGAGGTCTTGCGCCGTCTGGTGCCGCAGGATCTTGTGAAATACGGGCTGATTCCCGAGCTGGTCGGACGTATGCCGGTGGTCACAACGTTGGACGCACTGGACGCCGACGATCTCGTGCGCATTCTGAAAGAGCCGAAAAACGCTGTTTTGAAGCAATATCAGGCGCTTTTCGGACTGGATCATGTGCAGCTTGCTTTCACCGATGATGCGCTGCGCGCGGTGGCGGAAGAAACGCTAAAGCGCGAAACAGGCGCCCGCGGTTTGCGTTCGGTGATGGAAGAGCTGCTCACAAAGCTCATGTTCGAGGTGCCGTCCGATCCCACGATCGAGAAGATCACCATTACTTCGGACACCGTGAAAAAAGGCGCACAACCGGAAATTGTTTACAATCCGGAAAGAAAAGCGGCGCGCCTTATGCCGCAGGCAAAGGCAAAGCCGCAACGGCGCAAGGTTAACGCATAGACAAATGCTCCCATTGTCCCAAAGCAGTTGACGGCGTCTTTCCGCCGCCGACTGCTTTTTCTTCAAAACGGAGCAAAGGAGATGATAGAGTATGGCAATCACAACAAGACGTATTGTGAAAACAGCGACGCTGCCGCTGATACCGCTGCGCGGTATGGTGGTTTTTCCGCGTATGCTGCTGCACTTTGAAATAGGCAGGGAAAAATCCGCACTTGCCCTGCGCGGTGCGATGGACACGGATCAGACGGTCTTTTTGGTCGCGCAGAAAAATCTTGCCGACGCCGATCCGTCGATCACGGGGCTGTATGCCACCGGCGTGGTTGCAAAGATCTGCCAGGTGCTGAAGACCTCCGGCGACACCATGCGGGTGCTGGTGGAGGGACTGTATCGCGCCAAGGTTACAGAGGTCATAAAGGAAGACCCGTTCATGCTGGTGACGGTGCGGGAACGCCCCGAGCCGTCGCATCTTGACTCGCTGCAGGAGGAAGCGCTTGTGCGCCGCTGCCGCGTGGCATTTTCGAACTATGCCGATCTGGCACAGGAGGATCTTGTTCCCGATGTCATGCTCGGTGTTGCTGCGGCGGAAAAGGCGGGGTATCTCGCTGATTTCATCGCCGCAAACCTGCCGATGCCGGTGGAGGAAAAAATGGCGGTGCTGCAAACGCTGCCGACGGCGCGTCGTGCGGAGCTGCTCATTTCCATTCTCAATCGGGAAACAGAGGTGCTGCGGCTGGAAAAGGATATCCAGTCCCGCGTGCAGGAGCGCATGGATCAGAGCCAAAAGGAATACTATCTGCGTGAACAGATGCGCGTGATCGCCGAGGAACTCGGCGACGCGGACAATCCGCTTGAAGAGGCGCAGGAATATGCCGCGAAGATCGACGCGCTGCATCTGGACGAAAAGAGCAGCGAGGTGCTCCGAAAGGAAGTGGACAAACTGGCGAAAATGCCGGTCGGGTCCCATGAAGCGACGGTGGTGCGCAACTATCTTGACACCTGTCTCGCGCTGCCGTGGCACACGGCTTCCAAGCTGCATCTCGATATGGACAATGCCCGCCGTGTGCTGGATCATGACCACTACGGGCTGGAAAAGGTCAAGGAACACATTTTGGAAACGCTGGCAGTCGGCAGCCTTTCCAAGGAGGCGCAGGGACAGGTGCTGTGCCTTGTCGGCCCTCCGGGTGTCGGCAAGACCTCGGTGGCAAAGTCCGTCGCAAGGGCGACCGGCAGAAAATATGTCCGTGTGGCGCTCGGCGGCGTGCATGACGAGTCGGAAATCCGCGGCCACCGCCGCACCTATCTCGGCTCGATGCCGGGGCGCATCATCCGCGCCATTCAGCAGGCGGGGGTGAACAACCCGCTGATCCTGCTCGACGAGATCGACAAGATGGGCAGCGACTTCCACGGCGACCCGACTGCGGCGATGCTGGAGGTGCTGGACACCGAGCAGAACAATACCTTCACCGATCACTACATCGACCTGCCGTTTGACCTCTCCGGCGTGATGTTCATCACGACGGCAAACGACGCAGACGCGATCCCCGCGCCGCTGTATGACCGCATGGACATCCTACGGCTGCCGAGCTATACGGCACGGGAAAAGTTCCACATAGCAAGAGATTATCTTGTGAAAAAGCAGTTGAAGCACAGCGGTCTTTCCGCAAGGCAGTTGCGCATCACCGATGAAGCACTCACAACGCTCATTGAAAACTACACCCGCGAGGCGGGCGTGCGCGAGCTGGAGCGGCAGATCGGCAAGCTGTGCCGCAAGGCGGCGAAAAAGCTGGTCGCGGGCGAGTGCAAGAGCCTGACGGTGAAGGATCCCGAAGCGCTGCTTGGCCCGAAGAAATACCGCGACGACGTCACCCAGCTGCAGGATCAGGTCGGCGTTGTCAACGGACTTGCCTGGACGGCGGTGGGCGGCGAGACCATGCCCATCGAGGTCGCCGTCATGGACGGCACGGGCAAGATTGAGCTGACCGGTTCGCTCGGCGATGTCATGAAGGAGTCGGCGCGAACGGCGATCAGCTATGTCCGTTCCTGCGCGGACGCATGGCATATCGACAAGGATTTCTATAAGAATAAAGACATCCACATCCATGTGCCGGAGGGCGCTGTGCCGAAGGACGGTCCGTCCGCCGGGGTGACGATGGCAACGGCGATCATTTCCGCCCTGACCGGTATCCCTGTCAAGGGCGATGTGGCGATGACGGGTGAGATCACGCTGCGCGGCAGGGTGCTGCCGATCGGCGGGCTGCGCGAAAAGACGATGGCGGCATACACGCATCACATGAAGACCGTCATCATCCCCAAGGACAACCAGCCGGATCTTGCCGAAGTGGACGGCGAGGTCAAGGAGCATGTGCGGTTCGTGCCGGTGGCGGAGCTGTCCGCCGTTTTGCAGAACGCGTTGACGCGCCCCGCACCGTGAGAGGAGCAGGACTATGAAGATTGAAACTGCCGTTTTTGAGACGGCGGCGGGCACTTCCGGACAGCTGCCGCCGGACATTTTGCCGGAGGTGGCGTTTTCCGGCCGCTCCAATGTGGGAAAATCCTCGCTCATCAACCGCCTGCTCGGGCGTAAAAATCTCGCGCGCACCAGTGCAACGCCCGGCAAGACCGCAACGGTGAATTTCTATCGGCTGGATACCCTGCGGCTGGTGGATCTGCCCGGCTACGGCTATGCCAAGGTCTCGGCGGCGGAGAAAAAACGCTGGCAGGAGCTGATAGGCGGTTATTTTGCCGCCGACAGAGATATGCGGCTGGTGATGCAGCTTGTCGATATGCGGCATGACCCCACCGCCGACGACCGCCAGATGATCGATTTCATGGTGGAGAAGGGCATCCCGTTCATGGTGGTGCTCACCAAAGCGGACAAGCTCAACAAGACCGAATTTGCCCGCCGCAAAGAAGCGTTTGACGCTTTCTTTGCAGACTATGAGGGCATACAGTATCTGCCTTTTTCCGCCGTCGACGGCAGAGGGGTGGAAACGCTGCGGGAAATTTTGGCGAGCGTCACAGAGGATGCTTGACAAACACAGTGAAACGGGGTATACTGAACCGTGTAAAGCGTTGAAGGGAAATCAGCGATCGGATGTCGGCTGACAGAGAGAACGGTCACGCATTGCGTGCTGGGAGACCGTTTGAGCGGACGGATCGCGCGCCGTCCCCGAGCCCGCCGAAAACGGCGGCGTTCTTCCGCGTTAAGGAAAAGAGTGGCACGGTTCTTGCCGTGCAAATTGGGTGGTACCACGGAACCTCCGTCCCATGTTGGGGCGGAGGTATTTTTATTTTCAGAAAGGAAACCGATCGTATGCAGTGGACTGGATTAAACGAACTGAGAGAGAAGTATCTGAGCTTTTTTGAGAGCAAGGGGCATCTGCGCCTGCCCAGCTTTTCGCTGGTGCCAAACGGCGATAAATCCCTGCTCCTCATCAACTCCGGCATGGCGCCGATGAAAAAGTTTTTCACCGGCGAGGTGACGCCGCCCCGCAAGCGGGTGACGACCTGCCAAAAGTGCATCCGCACGCCCGACATTGAGCGCGTGGGCAAGACGGCGCGCCATGGCACCTATTTTGAGATGCTCGGCAATTTCAGCTTCGGCGACTATTTCAAGCATGAGGCGACCGCGTGGGCATGGGAATTTTGCACAAAAGTGCTGGAGATGCCCGCCGACCGCATCCACATCAGCATCTATCAGGACGACGATCAGGCGTTTGACATCTGGACAAAGGAAGTCGGCGTCGCACCGGATCACATCGTGCGTCTCGGCAAGGAGGACAACTTCTGGGAGCACGGCTCCGGTCCGTGCGGCCCCTGCTCCGAGCTGTATTTTGACCGCGGCGAGAAATACGGCTGCGGTTCGCCCACCTGCGGCGTCGGCTGCGACTGCGACCGCTATGTGGAATTTTGGAATTTGGTATTCACGCAGTTTGACAACGACGGCAACGGCAACTATACGCCGCTTGACCATCCCAACATCGACACCGGCATGGGACTGGAGCGCCTTGCCTGCATCATGCAGGGCGTCGACAACCTGTTTGAGGTCGACACGGTGCAGAACATCATGAAGCATATCAGCCGTATTGCGGGCGAGGAATATCACCAGGATCACAAGACCGATGTTTCCCTGCGCGTTATCACCGACCACATCCGCTCCACCACCTTCATGATCGGCGACGGTGTTATGCCCTCGAACGAGGGGCGCGGCTATGTGCTGCGCCGTCTGCTGCGCCGCGCCGCACGGCACGGGCGTCTCCTCGGCATCCATGAGCCGTTTTTGTATGAAGTGGCGGAAACGGTCATTAAGGAAAATCTGTCGCACTATCCGGAACTTGCGGAAAAGAAGGACTTCATCAAAAAGCTTATCCACACCGAGGAAGTCGCTTTCGGCAAGACCATCGACAGCGGCTTGGCGCTGCTCGACGAAACGCTCAAAAAAATGCAGGGAACGGTGCTGTCCGGTGCGGACGCTTTCCGTTTGTATGATACCTATGGCTTCCCGCTGGATTTGACGCAGGACATCCTGGAAGAAAAGGGCATGACGGTGGATGAGGAAGAATTCCACCGCCTGATGCAGGAGCAGAAGGAGCGTGCCCGCAACGCCCGCAAGGACGCAGGCGCAGATGCCTGGAAGGGCGGCGCAAGCGTGGCGGAGCACATGGACAAGACCGCGTTTGTCGGCTATGAAACGACAAAGACCGCCGCAAAGATCGTCGCGATCATCAAGGGCAACGAAGTGGTCGAGAGTGCTGTGGCGGGCGAAACCGCGGCGCTGGTGCTGGATACGACATCGTTCTATGCCGAGAGCGGCGGACAGGTCGGCGATGTCGGCGTGATCACTGCCGAAAACGGCGTTTTCGATGTGGAGAACACCGTCAAAACGCACAATGGCGTTATCGTGCACAGCGGCACGGTGCGCGAAGGTGCGGTCTGCGTACAGGACGCGGTGACGGCACAGGTGGACGACATGACCCGCGCGGACACCATGCGCAACCACACGGCGGCACATCTGCTGCAGGCGGCGCTGCGTCAGGTGCTCGGCACGCATGTGCAGCAGGCGGGACAGCTGGTGAACGACAGCCGTATGCGCTTTGACTTCACGCATTTCTCCGCCATGACGGCTGAGGAGCTGCAAAAGACCGAGGATCTTGTCAACAGCTGGATTCTTGAAAATATCACGACAAACATCCGCGAAATGCCGATCGCCGAAGCGAAAAAGCTCGGCGCCATGGCGCTGTTCGGCGAGAAATACGGCGACATCGTGCGCGTGGTGGAAGTGCCGGGCGTTTCGGTGGAGTTCTGCGGCGGTACGCATGTTGCTGCCACCGGCTCGCTGGGGCTTTTCCGCATTCTTTCCGAAAGCTCTGTTGCGGCGGGTGTGCGCCGCATCGAAGCGGTGACCGGCCGCCATGTGCTGGCGCTGCTGCGTGAAAATACGGCAACGCTCGAAAAGGCTGCCGACACGCTGAAAGCCAATTCCGCCGACGACGTGGTGCGCCGTGCCGCACAGGTCATGAGCGAATGGAAGGCGACGGAAAAGGCGCTTGAGGACATGAAAGCTGCCGAGAGCGCCGACAAGATCCGCACCATGCTCGACACCGCCAAAACGGTTGGCACGGTGCGTCTCATCACGGCAGCGTTTGACGGCGTTTCCGGTGATGCGCTCCGTGCGCTGTGCGAGAGCTGCCGCGACACGGTGGGCGAGGACACGGTTGTGGTACTTGCCGGTGTCGGCGAGGCGAGTGTCACGCTCGGCTGCTTCTGCGCTCCTGCTGCTGTCAAGGCGGG
>ERZ791927.2458-NODE-2458-length-11754-cov-2.288401_pt1 | contig 11754 bp, 9 predicted proteins | sample MGYA00510130_ERZ791927 | MGnify/ENA primary metagenome ERZ791927 (study PRJEB30046, sample SAMN00792055) | human gut metagenome | study: EMG produced TPA metagenomics assembly of the A metagenome-wide association study of gut microbiota in type 2...
CGTTCCTTAACTGCCTTATATCCCTGTGCAACTTCCTGTGATGAAAGAGGTGTTCCACATCTTGGGCAATAAGGTACAATCTTAAAACCTTTGTATAATAATTTCTTATCCCAGATAGTCTTTAAAGCCCACCATTCAGATTCAATAAAATTATCATCATAAGTTACATATGGGTTTTCCATATCTGCCCAGAAACCAACTGTTCCTGAGAAGTCTTCCCACTTTATATTTCCATACAGATTCCTTACATTTCTTGATGAAAGGTTCCATACCATATTCTTCAATCTGTTCTTTTCCATTTAAACCTAATAATTTTTCTACTTCAAGTTCTACAGGAAGTCCATGTGTGTCCCATCCTGCCTTTCTTGGAACCATATATCCCTTCATTGTTCTGTATCTAGGGATCATATCTTTAATTACACGTGTTAATACGTGTCCTATATGTGGTTTTCCGTTAGCTGTTGGAGGTCCATCATAAAAAGTATATGTTGGTCCTTCTTTTCTATTTTCCATACTTTTTTCAAAGATGTGATTGTCATCCCAGAATTTTTCTGTTTCTTTTTCTCTGTCAACAAAGTTCAAATTGGTTGATACCTTCTTGTACATTTCAATCTCCTTTCTTTTTTGTCATCAGATGTTTGCGAAAATAATGTATTCCCGGTATGCGACAGATTTTTCTACCGCAAACACGTTAATTTTCTTATTTTGCTCCGCCGCCTATGGTACAGCGAAAAACTAAACTCGCTTTGCTCAGGCAGTCGTTTTATCGCTGTACACTATGCTCGCAAAATTACGAAAATTTGCCTATTGTTTGCTTGCAGAAAAATCTGTCGCATATCCTATCTGCATTGTTTTCGCAAACATCCAATGATATCTGTGTATTTATTTTATTGTGCGTCCACTATGGAGCACTAAATAAAAAGGCTCCCGCCCTGTAAAGGACGAAAGCCTGTATTTTCGTTAACCACCTTTTACAGCATACGCAGGATTTCTCCCTTAATATGTGTTCCCTTTAACGGTGGATACCGTCAGCGCCTACTAAACTTTATACGTTCTTTGGGCTGCAACTCCAGAGTGATGTTCATATACCTGCTACTTGTATTCGGCTTCCACCTTATCCGAACTCTCTATAACGTTCACTATGCATTATTTATGCAAGGCAACTACTGTCTCTATCAACGCTTTTATTATTTTATTGTCCTTTTGGACTTTTTCTTACCTTGTTATTCTAATCTAACGAATATCAGTTGTCAACTTTTTTAAATAAGTTCTTCAGCTTCTTTTATATTATTTACCCCAATTATATTGATTCCAGTGATTTCTGTAAGATTTTTCTTGGATACAGCAGGCATTATGCACGTTGTAAAACCAAGTTTCTTAGCTTCCTGTACTCTTTTGTCTGCCTGTGATACCGCTCTTACTTCTCCTGCAAGCCCTACTTCACCGAAAACTATTGTCTTTGGGTCTATTACTCTGTTCTTAAAGCTACTGATTAATGCCATTACTAATGCAAGGTCTAATGCCGGTTCATTGATTTTCATTCCACCTGCTATATTAACATATGCATCATAATCGCACATCTGAACCCCAATTCTTTTTTCGATAACTGCCATTAAAAGATTAACTCTGTTATAGTCTGTTCCCACCGCCGTTCGTCTCGGCATTCCAAAGTTGGTGTGGGATATTAATGCCTGTATTTCTACAAGAATCGGTCTTGTTCCTTCCATTAAACATGCCACAACTGAACCTGAAGCATCCTCAGGTCTTCCATCTAACATAAATTCTGACGGATTTAATACTTCCCTAAGTCCTTCTGAACTCATTTCAAATACTCCAATTTCATTAGTTGAACCAAAACGGTTCTTAACTCCTCGGATTATTCTATATGCTGCATGTCTGTCACCTTCAAAATATAAAACCGTGTCAACCATATGTTCCAAAACCCTAGGTCCTGCAACAACCCCTTCTTTGGTTACGTGACCTACAATAAATATTGGAATGGTATTACCTTTAGCTAACTGCATAAGAAAGTTAGTTGACTCCCTAACCTGACTTACACTGCCTGGAGCTGAGCCTATATCCTCTCTTAGCATAGTCTGTATTGAGTCTATTACTACTACATCAGGTTTTGTTTCTAAAATAACTGACTCTATTATATCAAGACTTGTCTCTGACAAAAGACTTAAATTATCGGAAAACTGTCCCATTCTGTTTGCTCTAAGCTTAATCTGCTTAAGGGATTCTTCTCCTGAAATATATAAAATCTTCTTGCCATTATTTGACATATTTCTACATACCTGAAGAAGTAATGTGGACTTTCCTATTCCCGGATCACCGCCTACAAGTATTAGCCCGCCGGGAACTACTCCCCCTCCTAATACTCTGTCCAGTTCTCCAAAACCTGTTGTGATTCTCTCCTCATCATCTGCCGTAACCTGATTTATTGTTACCGGTTTATTATTAATTAATCCCCTTCTAATGTTATTGTTGGTCTTTGCCCCCATCGGTTCTTCTACAAAAGTTCCTACCTCTTTACATCCCGGACACTGTCCTAACCATTTACTTGACTCGTAACCGCACTCTTTGCAAAAGAAAACCGTCTTTTTTGATTTTGCCATGGCTCTCCTATTTTGTTTTGTAGCTTTATTTTATATCTTAATTTAAAATCTTAATTATTATGCTGTTACAACTTTTACAGTAGTAAGATTTCCGTTTTCTAAATCTACATCCAATGTAATCTTTCCGCCAACGTCTGTCTTAGATACTCCAAGGTCTCTGTCTCCAACAAAAACTCTGTATTCCTTGTTAGATTCTAATTCTAATGTAATCTGTGTCTGACCTTTTCCGTCTACGAAAAAGCTTACTTCATCTGCTGTTTCCTTAAAAACGCTTACTGCTGTTCCCGGAATTGATTCATAAACAAAAGTTCCGTTCTTTTCAAGTTTTGTAATTTCCTTAAATGTTTTTACTTTATATAAATCTCCATTAACTTCAAAGTCTGATAACTTTGTTTTCTGTGGTAATTCATAATTACCGAAGCTGATTGAACCATTATTTTCTTTTCTGATTAATTCCTTAATTACTGCCATTTTGTCCTCCTGTTATTAAATCATCTAATGTGACTTTATCTATTTTTTTTGGTAGTTCTAGTATAATACATTTTAAACTATTCTGCCACAGAAAAAGTTACGGATTTGTTCTTGTATGACACTGTAACTTTATCTCCCTGCTTAACTTTTTCTGCAAGTATTTCCTCTGCCAGATTGTCTTCTATTTTGTTCTGAATCATCCTTCTTAAAGGTCTTGCACCATACTTCTTATCGTAGCTTTCCTTTGCAAGGGCACTCTTCAGTGTTTCAGTATATTTAAGCTCAATATTCATCTGTTCCTTAACCTGTTTTGCAAGATTTCTAAGCATAATGTTAACTATACTCTTTACTTCTTTTTCAGTTAAAGCATGGAACACTATAATTTCATCAATTCGATTAATAAACTCAGGTTTAAACATTAACTTAACTTCTTCCATAACACTTGCTTTCATCTTTTCATAATCCTGCTTCTCTGTTATGTCTCTGCTAAAGCCTAAATGTTTAGGGTCTATTATTCTGTTTGCTCCTGCATTTGATGTCATAATAATAATTGTATTTTTAAAGCTAACTTTTCTACCCTTTGAATCTGTAATCTGGCCGTCATCAAGAACCTGTAACAATATGTTAAACACATCAGGATGAGCTTTTTCGATTTCATCAAAAAGAACTACTGAATATGGATTTCTTCTAACCTTATCACTAAGCTGTCCGCCTTCTTCATATCCAACATATCCCGGAGGTGAACCAATAAGTTTTGATACACTGTGTTTTTCCATATATTCTGACATATCAACACGAATCATTGAATCTTCTGAACCGAAAACTGCTTCTGCCAATGTTTTTGAAAGTTCTGTTTTTCCTACACCTGTAGGTCCCAAAAACAGAAATGAACCAATTGGTCTATTGGCACTTTTTAGTCCCACTCTTCCTCTTCGTACAGCCTTTGCCACGGCAGTTACAGCTTCTGTCTGGCCTACAACACGCTTATGCAATATTGATTCTAACTTTAATAATCTCTGCTGTTCGTTCTTTCCCATTTTTGTTACCGGGATTCCTGTCCACATTGATACTATTTCTTCTATTGTATTTTCATCAATAACAGGTCTGTATTCTTTCTCTGTTCCCTGCCACTTTGCAATAGCCTTATCAAGAGCTGCCTGTGCTTTGTCTAAATCCTTTTTGCGCACTGCTGCTCCTTTGAAATCTCCGTGTCTTACGCACATTTCAAGTTCAAGATTTAATTCAGCTACATCAAGTTCTTTATTTGTTACTGACTTTGGCTTTGGTTTTTCCTTAATTCTTACTTTTGAACATGCCTCATCTATTAAGTCAATTGCCTTGTCCGGAAGATTTCTGTCATTAATATATCTTGTTGAAAGTTTTACTGCAGCTTCCACTGCTTCATCTGAAATATTAACCTTGTGAAATTCTTCATAAGCACTTTTTAATCCATGCAAAATCTCAATAGTCTGGGCTTCTGTAGGCTCCTCAACAGTAACCGGCTGAAATCTTCTCTCAAGGGCTGCATCTTTTTCAAAATACTTTCTGTATTCTGCAATTGTTGTTGCCCCTATAATCTGAAGACGTCCTTTTGTTAATGATGGTTTCAAAATATTTGAGGCATCCATTGAACCTTCTGCGCCACCGGCACCGATAATTGTATGAATTTCATCAATAAAAAGAATAATGTTTCCTGAATTTTCAACTTCATCCATTATTCTTTTTAATCTTTCCTCAAACTCGCCTCTATATTTTGAGCCTGCAACAGTACCTGAAAGATCAAGACTTATTAATCTTTTTCCTTCCATTGTTTCAGGAACAAGTCCCTGTACAATCTTCTGGGCTATTGCCTCAACTATTGCTGTCTTACCAACACCCGGCTCTCCTATAAGACAAGGATTATTCTTTGTTCTTCTGCTTAAAATCTGAATAATTCTTCTTATTTCAACATCTCTTCCAACTACAGGGTCAAGCTGACCTGCCTTTGCTGCCTTAGTCAAATCTCTTCCGAACTGGTCTAATGTTGGTGTTGCAGAAACGTTGTCATCTCTTTGACGCTTTTCTGTCCGGATGTACTGTCTTATCTCTCTTGGATCTCTATTTGTAAGTTTTAAAATATCTGCACAAATCTTTTTAATATTTACCCGAAAACTTGTAAGAATACAATGTGCCTCACAATCAGGATCTGCAACTATGGCAAGAAGAATATGCTCTGTTCCAATCTGAGGCAATCCCTGTTTTGATGCCTCTACATAAGCTCTTTCCAATATTGCCTTGGCCCTTGCTGTTGTTTCCAGATTTCTGCTTCTGGATCTTGTACGCACTCTGCCTTCTATTCCCATATCCTCACTAATGGCTTTCATTATATCTGCATAAACAAGATTATAGTTATACAAAATATTTGCTGCCACACCTTCTGATACTTTGGAAATGCCTGCCAATAAATGTTCCGTGCCGATATAATTCATACCAAAACTTATAGCCACTTCTTTAGCATATTCCATAGCTTCAATAGCCTGTCTGGTAAAATTACCTCTTTCCATTACCTTTCCTCCATATTTTTCTGCTAACATACCCCAGACCGAAGTCTGGGGTATTCCTAATTAATCTAAATCAATAAATTCAAAATCTTCATCATCCTCATCGTCATCCGGAAGCATGTCTTTTAATGTTTCTTTCATATCTTCTTCCGCTTCTAACTGAGCTTTTTCAGATTCTTTCTCTATTTCATCTTCAGTTGTTTCTGCCGCATCTTCTATGTCATCTAAATCTAATACAACATCCTGATTCAAATCAGTAGCTTCTTCAACCTGTGGAATTTCCACATCATCTGCTTCAGGGAAATCTTCAACAACCTCATCTAAAACTTCTGGTTCTTCAACAGTTTCAGGAATTGAAACATCTTCAGGTTCTTCTATTTCTTTAACCTGTTCTTCCATAGGTTCAATTTCATCTGATTCTTCCACGTCATTTGATTCTGTTGAATCTTCTTCATCTTTCTTGTCTTTTCCATTGCCATTGTTTTTGTCATCATATTTTTTCTGCTTGGCAAGTCTTTTTTCTTTTCTGTTAAGCTTAATATTTATAATAACAAAAATAAGAATAATTATAACAATTACAAGTCCGCATGCAATCTTAAGAAGCATATTGTATTTTGATGCTAATGTATTATATTTGTTCTTTACATTGTTGTATGCCTTATTTGCTGCTTCAATCTGAGTATTTACATCATCTTCTGCAATATATCTCTGGAAACATTTTTCATTGTCATCGTAGCAATAAAGGTTTGTATCGCCATTCCAGTTCATTGCATATAGAAGATATAACCCCTCTTCTTCATTTAAAACCCAGGCATTAACTTCCTGATCAATTACAGTAATCTGTTTCTTTGTGTACTTCTTTAAGCAAGATGCCTTTTCAGAAGGGTTAACTACTGTATACATTCTGCTGGCAATCTTAATATTTCTTAATGAAGAAAACTTCTTTGTTTCATAATCATAGATGTAAAATCCTTTAGTGCTTCCCTTCTTTAAATAGAAAGCTGTAATGTCTTTCTTATCACCTTTGATTGCTTCATACTGCTTACCGTCATACTCAGCTTTTGTTCTTGAAAAACCTTCAGGAATAAGATCATCCTTAAAATCTTCTACTATCTTGTATTCACCTTTGCCAACTGTAATGTCTGACTTAGAAGCCTTCTTTGATTTCTTACTGCTTGTTGAACTGCTGTCTTTAGCAGTTGTTTCATCTGTTGAACTTCCGGCTTTGTATGTTGCCTGTTCAGCCTCTGTAAGCTTTGTAGTATTAATTTCATATTTGTTTTTTGCGCCTGTACTTGATGTAACAACTACTGCTGTGTAGTTTTTACCAAAATCCATTTTAGTATTAATTCCATCTTTCTCTATAGCCCATGTTGAACCTGAAGTTGCAGGACTTGCAACAATCTCAATAGATTCTGTATCTGACATAACTGTTATGTCATATGTATAAGTTGTTGAACTAAAATTAAGTTCTGCCTTTGTCTTCTTTCCTGCTGCATTTACAGCATAAACTTTCATAGACTGTAAATCTGTTGTCTGGTCAGCCAAAACACTTACCTGAACGCCCGTTGTAAGCATTGCCAAAGTTAAAATCAGCATAACCATCTTTCTTAAATTTTTCATTTAAATACCTTCCTTATTTTGATATTTTAAGTATATAACTATGCCTCATCAATAGCCTTGCCAATATCATTTCTCATATATTTATTTTCGAACTGAATTAATTTTGTAGCTTCATAGGCATTTGCTCTGGCTTCCTTTAAATCTTTTCCTTTTGCAGTTACCCCAAGTACACGTCCACCGTTAGTAACAATCTTGTCACCTTCAGCCTTTGTGCCTGCGTGGAAAACATAATATCCTTCTTTGTTTTCAAAGTTTTCAAGGCCTTTGATTTCAAAGCCTTTTTCATATGAAACAGGATATCCGTCACTTGCCAATACAACACATACTGCTGCATTGTCTTCAAACTGTAAATCTATCTGATCTAAGGTTCCGTCAACACATGCTTCAAAAACATCAATAATATCATTCTTCATTCTTGGAAGAACTACCTGAGCTTCAGGATCACCGAATCTTGCATTGTATTCAAGAACCTTTGGTCCGTCTTCTGTTAACATTAAGCCAAAGAAAATAACTCCCTTAAACTCTCTTCCTTCTGCTGCCATGGCATCAACTGTTGCCTGGTAAACATACTTCTTGCAAAATTCATCAACTTCTTCTGTATAAAAAGGACTAGGTGAAAATGTTCCCATTCCTCCTGTATTAAGACCCTGATCACCATCTTTTGCTCTTTTGTGATCCTGTGCTGATGTCATAATCTTTATAGTTTTTCCATCAACAAATGAAAGTACTGAAACTTCACGACCTGTCATAAATTCTTCTATTACAATAGTATTTCCTGCATTACCAAACTTCTTATCAAGCATTAATTCCTTAACGCCATCCATTGCTTCTTCCTTAGTATTGCAGATCAAAACACCTTTTCCAAGAGCAAGTCCGTCTGCTTTTAATACAATAGGATATTTAGATGTTTCAAGATACTTCATTGCTTCTTCAGGTGAATCAAAGTTCTCGTATCCTGCTGTAGGAATATTATATTTCTTCATTAAGTCTTTTGAGAAAGCTTTTGAACCTTCAAGAATGGCTGCATTCTTTCTTGGTCCGAATACCCTAAGTCCTGCTTCTTCAAACTTATCAACAATACCGCCTACCAATGGATCATCCATACCTATAACTGTTAAGTCGATTTCTTTTTCCTTTGCAAAATCAACTAATTTATCAAATTCCATTGCTCCAATTTTTACACATTCAGCAACCTGACCGATTCCTGCATTTCCCGGTGCACAATAGATTTTATCAACCTTAGGGCTTTTTGCCACTGCTGTTGCAATTGCATGTTCTCTTCCGCCACTTCCAACAATAAGTACTTTCATTTTATATCTCCTTGTCTTACTATCCTTAATGGATTCTATTCAATAAAATTATTCTCCAATTGCTATTTTGCCATTGGCAATATCGTTAATTGCCTGTGGTAAAATCTTCCACTCTGCCTGCTCCATAACTCTCTTCTGAAGGATTTCAGGTGTATCACCTTCTAATACCTCAACAGCCTTCTGATATATAATAGGACCTGTATCTGTTCCTTCATCTACGAAATGAACTGTAGCTCCTGTAATTTTAACTCCACGCTCCAATGCTTTTTCGTGAACGTGTAATCCATAAAATCCGTTTCCGCAGAAAGATGGGATTAATGATGGATGTATATTTATAATTCTGTTTCTATATTTATTAATTAATTCTTCCGGTAAAACCACAAGAAAACCTGCAAGTACAATCAGGTCAAGATTGTATGAATCTATTGTTCTGATTAACGCCTTATTAAATTCATCTCTTGTAGCATAATCCTTAATACATACGCTTTCTGCCTTAATTCCGTTGTCTTTTGCTCTGGTTAAAGCATATGCATCTTTCTTATTGCTAATTACAACTTCTAACTTAGCATTTGTAATTACTCCACTATGTACACCGTCTATAATAGCCTGTAAATTAGTTCCACCACCTGAAACCATTACTCCTACCTTTAACATAATTCCTCCTATTAAGTACCAAAAAAGTTATTGATACTAAGCAGTATTTATTTTCTTTAGAAAAGCATATAGGCTAGTTGAAAAACTAGCCTTTTCATTTAAATATTTACTATACTAATTCTGCACACTTTTCTCCGGCTTCTACCTGTCCTAATTCGTAGCATGTTTCTCCTGCTGCCTTTAAAGCTTCCATTGTCTTGTCTACGTCTGCAGGATCAATTGCCAATACCATACCGATACCCATGTTGTAAGTATTGTACATCATTTCTTCTTCAATATCTCCTGTCTTTGCAAGAAGTTTGAAGATTGCAGGTACTTCGTAGCTGTCTTTCTTAACTACTGCCTTTACTCCGTCAGGAAGCATTCTTGGAATGTTTTCGTAGAAACCACCACCTGTAATGTGGCTGCATCCCTTGATTGTTACTCCTGCTTCTTTTACTTTCTTTAACGCCTTAACATAAATTCTTGTAGGTGCAAGTAACGCTTCACCTAAAGTCTTTCCTAACTCATCATAATATGTATTAAGAGATTCTTCTGTCATTTCGAATACTTTTCTTACTAAAGAAAATCCGTTGCTATGAACACCTGAAGATGCAATACCGATTAACTTATCGCCAGGCTTAATGTTTTCACCTGTAATAAGGTCTTTCTTGTCTACAACGCCTACTGCAAATCCGGCAAGATCATATTCGTCAACAGGCATAAGTCCCGGATGTTCTGCTGTTTCACCACCAACTAATGCAGCTCCTGACTGCTTACATCCTTCAGCTACACCACTAACGATTGTTGCAATCTTTTCAGGATAGTTCTTTCCACATGCAATGTAGTCAAGGAAGAAAAGAGGTTCTCCACCTGAACATGCAATGTCATTTACACACATGGCAACACAGTCAATACCGATTGTGTCATGCTTATCCATAATATATGCTAACTGTACTTTTGTACCACATCCGTCTGTTCCTGATAATAATACAGGTTCTTCCATCTTCTTAATTGAATCTAAGCTAAAAGCACCTGCGAAACCGCCAAGACCACCTAAAACTTCCGGTCTCATTGTTTCCTTAACATGCTTCTTCATAAGCTCTACTGATCTGTAACCTGCTTCAATATCAACGCCTGCCTTCTTGTAATCCATAGTATAATCTCCTTAATTCTATATGTACTTTTCTATTGCTTTTATATTATTTTATATGATGCTTAAACATCTTTTACACTTTTTAATTCTTAGTAGTTCCTGTAACCTACTTCTTTAAGTCTTGCATCTTTTTCAACTACTGAATCTTTCATTTCCTTGCTAAAATCTTTAAGTTTTGCAAGTAATTCAGCATCTGATGTAGCAAGAATCTTTGCTGCAAGGATACCTGCATTCTGACCGCCATTAATAGCTACAGTTGCAACCGGGATTCCTGAAGGCATCTGAACGATTGAGTAAAGTGAATCTACTCCACCTAAATCTGAAGTCTTCATTGGTATTCCAATAACAGGCATTTGGAATAATGCTGCACACATACCCGGAAGGTGTGCTGCCTTTCCTGCTCCTGCAATAATAACTTTAACTCCTCTTTCTTCAGCTCCTTTAGCCCATTCAAAGAAAATATCAGGCTCTCTGTGTGCTGAAATTATGGTCATCTCATAATCGATTCCCATCTGATCAAGAAAATCTGCTGCTTTGCTCATTACAGGCATATCTGAATCGCTGCCCATTACAATTGCTACTTTTGCCATTTTGTTCTCCTTTTCACATAAATTCATCTTAAAGCGTTATAAATTTAACATATTCTACATTGTACCCATAAAAATAACTGTAGTCAACATTAGATTTCTTCCAACGGTTCATTTAGAAGTTCTGTTCCTTCCAATACGAAACGTCCGTCTTTTATTATAGTAATTTCGCTGCCATCTTTTCTTACTGCCGTTATTTCACCAAGTTCATCATAAGGCATTGTAATGTCGGTATGACAACCAAAATATGCTTTCTTTATGTCTGTCTTTCTAAGAGCTGACACTTCATTCTCTCTTGCCACTATTTCCTTGCCGTCAGGATTATATGTTTTAATATCCTCCTCAAAGCTATAGCAGGTATCACCCACTGCAAAATGTGGTCCCATTTTTTCAACAATAAGAATAGGAAGCTTGTAAACCACATGGTACTTCTTTGCAACCATATAAGCTGTTGTGTTAGTACCTATGGCAAACTCTCCAATAGGAAGTGTTTCATGATTAAACATTACATTCTGCTTAATAAATTTCTTATTCTCTTCCTCAGTGTCAAAATTCTTACAAGTGTAATCTTTTATTTTTCCATCTTCAAATGTAATCTGCAAATCATTATACTTTAAGTCATTTAAATATACCTGACTTACGTGAAGGATTCCCTCTGTTCCCTTTAACTTAGGTGAAGTAAAAACTTCTCCCAAAGGAATGTTTACATCTGCAAGACAGTTTTCAAAATTAGTTTCCTTTAAAGGATTCTTAAGGTCATGCATCTGAACTTTCATGTTAGTTTTGTTGTCGCCTTTTCCAAGAACCTTTACATAT
>ERZ791927.2477-NODE-2477-length-11680-cov-5.320000_pt1 | contig 11680 bp, 14 predicted proteins | sample MGYA00510130_ERZ791927 | MGnify/ENA primary metagenome ERZ791927 (study PRJEB30046, sample SAMN00792055) | human gut metagenome | study: EMG produced TPA metagenomics assembly of the A metagenome-wide association study of gut microbiota in type 2...
ATGTTCATATTCTGTTAATAATCTATTCATATTCTGTTCATAAATTATTAACAAATTAAAACTTGACAAAATATAAGAAATATGATTGACTATAATTGTAACATTAAATATAGCCATTGAAAGGAGTAAATAATTATGGCAAATGAAAGAATTGAATTTGTGCAGAATCTTATATGTAATGTAATTGCACAGACAATGGGGGCAGATTATTACCCTGAAACAGGAACAGACGCAAACCATAAATTAGCGGCTGTTGACACGTGGAAACTCGTTGACGTTGGTAAGGACGTTGAAGACCAAAACAAGAAAGACGTGTTTACTAAAACTTTAATGATACAGTTAGGAAAGTATTATTTTGATAACAGACTTTATGACGCCGAGTTACCACCTATTTTTCGTGATGTAATGGAATATGGCGGCTATATTCTTAAGACACGTCTCGGTCTTTATGAAGTTGAGGACGACCCTAAGTGGAATCTTACCAGTGGAACAGATTACAGTGCCGATGAACATACACCTGTACTCCCTAAGACATACGCAAGAATCTTTGAAGAATTGAAAGCATTAAGAATTAAATATACTATGTATAACGATACTCTTATGGAATCAATGAAAGATTGGGAAATGATGTCAAGGTTCATTACACAGATTGAAACAGCCTATCAAAATACAGTGACAGTTATGTTTGAAGCTGTGTCAATGCAGTTAATAACGGCAGCAATTGCTATATCTGACAAGGCAACAGGAACAGCGAGACACTTATTAACAGAAGCTAAGTCTCACGGGTTGCTTGAAGCTAAAGCAACAGCAGCCGATTTCTTAAAAAGTGCAGATTGTATTAAGTATGCACTTATGGAAATTAAAAAAACAAGGTCTTATATGAAGAAATTCACAGTAGCTTTTAATAATAAAACAACTCCGTCATTTACGCCAGAGGAAGACAATGAACTTTTAATGCTGACGGCATTTACTTCACAGGCTTCAAATTTATTGGCAAGTGTATATCATAACAATGAATTTGATTTAGGTAAGTTTTATGAAACACCATGGTGGCAGGCTGTCGCTGGTGATATTTCGAGCGTTGAAAAGTTTAACGATATTGAGATTAATTCGGCTATTGAGATTACGGCTGACGCTTCTAATAAGTTAGGAATTGGAGCAGACGCTTATTCATCTAAGTATATTATTGGTTTAATGTATGATAGGTTGGCAATTGGAATTGCAGAGCGTGCAGGCAACAAGGTTACATCTTCTTACACAGCTTGTGCAGATTTTTGGAACATGTTCGACCACCACGCATTAAATGCATGGGTAGATTCTAATTACAATATTGTAGCGTTTATCATTGATTAAAGTTAATTAAACCCAGTTCACAATTTGAACTGGGTTCAATTTTAGAAAGGAGTAATATGCATAATTATATGTTTTGGAATAGTTATGGGTGCGAGTGTAAAGACGCATTAGAACTATGGTATTATATAACATTAGAGCAAATATTAACGTCCATGTTCGATTATAATAATTTACCTAAGGGGCTAGATAGAAAGTATATTGAGCATTGTTTAATTCGCTTTGGGTGTGCTGGAATTGTGAAAATTAATGATGAATACTTTGTAGGAATCCCAGCAATTACGCCACCATTGAATAATTATGGAATAGGCACTAAAATAGTAGTCACAACATTTAACGGACAACATCAAATTACTGGTACAATCGGAAAAGATTGCGTTCTGATTTGGAATAATTCTGAATTTGTAAATGATTATATAATTAGTTGGTTTGCTAAAATGTTTAAAGAAATAGATAAATCAATGGAATCTAACGTCTATAATAGTAGATTGCACCCAATTCCCATTGCAAAAAACAGTAAGATTAAATCGGCTATAGATAACATTTTTAAGACTATAAAAGGTGAAAATGTAAAGAATGAAACATACAGTGTTTTGTCTGAACAGGCATTTGAAGATGTGATAAGTGGTAAGAGTACACCAGTAGACGTAATTAACTTAACAGACGTTAATAATGTAGATAAAATCCAGTATTTATCAAAATTCCATGACGATTTACTTAGACGATTCTGTACATTGTACGGACACGCAATGCAGACAAGCGGAAAAATGGCACAGCAGACAACAGAAGAATTGCAAGGATATAATAGTTTTAGTATGATTATACCTAGCAATCGAATGGAAGAACGCAAAAAAGGAATTGACGATTTCAATAGAATTTTTAATGAAAATGTTGAAATAACATACAGTGAAGCTTGGGATTATGGGTTATATAGTAAAGATAATGAAGAGGAGGTAAGAGACAATGACAATGGCAACATTTAATAATATAAAAGCCTATAATAAAAGTGTAGGTGGTTCAATTAAATTATTACCGGAATCTACGTTATTAGATAACGTATGGTGTAACTTTTATAAAGCTAATTATAAAAGTATAGATACACTTGCTTATAAAATGTTCGGTTCGTATGTTTTAGAAGATGTAGAAAACCCACTAAAAACACTTGATACCACTACATTAATAGAAGAATTGACACTTAATGCTGTTATGTTTTTAGAAACTAACGAAACTTACTTAAATCGTCTATGGGAAATTGAAGCACTTAATTTTTCACCAGTTGAAAACTATGACAGATTTGAAGATATTAAAGATATAAGAAGTGGTGACGAAGTTACAACATTAATTAAAACAGGCAATGAAAACGAAGTTAATACAACTAACGGAAACATATCAAATGCTGTTAAAAATAATCAGAAAGAAATTAATAAAAGTGAGCCTACGTCATATACAACTAATCTCATAGACACAACAACGACTGAATATACAGGCGATTCAGATACATCAACTACAACTTACAATGCCTTAAAAAATGAAAAAAATACAACATATAATAATGTGAAAGATGATAATACACATGTATATAATGACGTAACTGATAGTCACACAGCGCACATACATGGAAATATAGGCGTAACAACTTCAACTGCAATGGCTACTGAATATGTAACATTTTATACATCATACAATTTTTGGGTTAAATTTTGGAACATGTATATTAAGTTTAATTGTCGTGCTGATTTTTGCACAGAAAGCGAGTAACTTATGAATGTAAACTTTTATAAATATACAGGGGCTAATAATGTTATTAATAAAAATCTTGGTGAGCCAACATTGATTGAATGCAATATGGAAGTTGCCACAACACAGATTAACCCTGTTGTTCGAGTTACCTTTGTAGATGATACTGCACCAAGTACAATAGATTATAATTATTGTATTGTAACCCTTGGAAACACTAATTACCCTTATTTTATAGATTTAAACAATGTCATAAATATTGGTAAAGGTGTGTTTAATGTACCTATGACATTAGACTTGTTAGAATTTTATAAGACTAAGATTTTAGATAGTACTGCAATTATTGAAAGAAGTTCGTCCGCATATAATATGTATTTGCGAGATGATTTATATAGTGCTTACGGATACCCTCTTGTAGGGTGTAAGGAATTTCCGAATGGGTTTACAGATAATTATACATATATATTAAATGTTTGTAATAGCATAGAAATGGGGTGAAGTTATGAAAGCTATTGTCGATAAAAATGGTAATATATATAACAGATTTGATAGAAAAAATGAAATTGAATATTTAAAAAAAGATTATAATTATATGCCAGTTACTGCTTTACCAAATAAGCCAATAACTAAAAGCTTTTGGGATAATTTGTATGCTATAGATTCTCTTGATTTAAAACAACCTGTTATTAATGTTAATAAAAGCCACACATTTAATTTTAATGGTTATGATGTAACAATAACACTTAGTTGCGTTAAAGAACAAAACAAAAATGATGCAAGATTGATAATTAACACGAATGGAACATTAACAACAGGAACTAATTTGACTGTAAGTGGTCTTAGAGATACGTCACAATTTAGTGTTTATTCTGCTAAATTAATACCCTTTGCATGGGTTAAAGATGATGAAATAGTAGCACTTTCCGTTGGCTGGTCTATTTTTAACGAGGGTACACCATACAACATTGTTACTCCAATTGGATACGAAGAGAACAGTGCTGGTGTGATTTTTGGTAAAGACTACAATGGTATAACTATTAATAATGATAATTTTGTAAGTGAACGAGATTTTGACAATTCGTCTGACACATCTCAGGGTGGCGGATATGGCACAGGTACAATGCCTACCGATAATATTAATATACCGAATCTTCCAGCCATTAACATGAGTGACACAGGTGCAACATTATATAGTTTAAATGCACTACAAATGAAAGCATTTAGAAGTTGGTTGTGGACAACTGACTGGGTGGCAAACTTAAATAAAATACGAACCGACCCAATGCAAAACATTATCGGTATATCTATTACTGATATACCTATTCCAAGTGGGTTAAATGCCTTAATATATGTCGGAAATGTTGCTTCAACAGTGGAAGCAAATGTGATATCTAATTCATTCGTTGAATTAGATTGTGGCTCAATATCATTACCCGAATATTATGGAACGTTTGCAGATTACGAGCCTTTTTGTGCTACTACTTTGTATTTACCTAAAGTTGGATTTGTTCAGATTCCAGCTGATGTATGTATAAACAATACAATTCATATTATTTATCATATTGAATTATCGAGTGGGGAAGGTCTTTGTTATGTACAACTTATTAGCAAGAGAGACGGATTTACTTACATATGGAATACTTATTCTTGCCATGTTAATAGTTTTATAACTTTGTCTGCACAAGACCATTCACAACAATTAGTTGCTTTAAGCAATGCAATTATTAATACAAGTACTAGCACAGCGGGGGCAATTGCAAACCCAGCTACATCAACAAATGCTGTCGCTTCTGTTGCTTCTAATTGCTTAAATATTGCTACAACTAAAAACCCTACACAAACTAAGGGTAATATTGGTAATATGTCAGCTATAATGTGCTATAAAAAACCTTATATATTAATTAATAGAACTAATTTAACAAAGCCTACTAGCTTTCAAGAAAACAATGGTTATATGATTAATTATACTGCTACAATAAGCGGACACACTGGATTCTTAAAAACAAGAGATTATCATGCAGAGTTTGAAGCACCATACAATCACCGAGTGGAAATAGAAAGACTGTTAAATGAGGGGGTATTCATTAATGAATAATCGTTGGAAAAAAATAGAAAAGGAAGTTGTCAAGGCTGGGGTTATCCCAGCCGACATTAATACACCACTGGGGTTGAATGCAACGTGGAATGTGTACATATCTGATAGAAGTAATGGTAAAACTACAAGTTGGTTATTGTATGCAATAAAGGCATATGACATGTATGGAATTGTAACACATTATATAAGAAGTAGTCGAACAATGATTACGCAATCTGCAGTTATGACAATATTTAATGTAATATTATCGAATAACTATATTACTAAACTAACAAAGGATAAGTGGAACAGTGTTTGTTATATACGACTTGAACATAAATTTTATTTATGCAATCGTGATGAAACTGGTAAGATTATTGAACAGGACATTGCTGGCTTTTTAATGTGCATGAGTATAGACAAAGCTGATGAATATAAGAGTGGTTATCAGTGTGATACTGGCGACTTAATATTATTTGATGAATTTATTAATTCTTTTTATAAAAGGGGTGAATTTGTAAAGTTTTGTGATTTGATTAGTACTATAATTAGAAAGCGTTCCGATTGTAAAATTGTTATGTTAGCAAATACTATATTACGTACATCAGAGTATTTTGATGAACTTGAATGCAGGGAGTTTATTGACAAAGCGGAGGGCGGTGACTTTATTGACTATGAAATCCCTTGCGAGACTGGTGGAACTACTGCTGTTCATGTGGAAATTCTTAGTCCACGACTTAATGACAAACGTAAGTTGTTCAATGCCAAATATTTCGCTTTCCACAATCCACTATTGTATTCTATTACAGGTAGTGGCTGGGCTGTTAAGAATTACAGGCACCCAACAGAAGATTTTAAGACAATATACAGAAATATTTTTCTTGAATACAAAGGAAAAATGTACGGCTTAAATGTTGTGCAACTGGAATGCGGCAGATTCACAGTATTTATGCGACCACATACACATGAACCAAAGGAAGACGCATATATATATTCCGATTCTTACAATCCTTATGACAGCCGGCATCATTCACTTACGCATGATAGAAATACATTTGACACATGGTTTTTTAATAGATATTATTCAGATGATATCATATATGCTAATAATACATGTGGCTCTATCTTGCATGATTTTATGGCTAATTTAAGATAATGTTTAATGTAAAACATAAAGGCGGTATTTAATACCGCCTTTTAAATATCTCTTTCATACATGTCTATTACTTGTTTAATATAATCATTATATTCTTTGCTTACCTTTATAGTAAAATCAATGTTGTTAATTGCTACGCTTGATTTAGATACCATTAACTCGCCATTAATTATATCTGCATGCTCGTTGTCGTTATATGTCGCCCCAGTTTTACAATTAGAAAATGATTGTCCGTCTTTTAATAATTCCATGACTTCTAAGGCTTTTTGACTATTTGTATAGTACTTTTTATTTTTGTCTGGATTAATTCCTACAATTTTTTCTAATGTTCCTTTTGGCACTCCTGCAATAGTTACAGATAATTTATTGTTTTCATCAAAACCGATATACCGCTTACAACCTATAGTTTTAAATAACTGATATGTTGGTTCTGAATCCCAGCAACCTAATTCCTTAATCAGTTCAAAGTTTTTATTGTATTTTTCACATAACTTTTTATTCTTTTCAATCTGTTCTGCATTATAATTATTAAAGTAGTCGTCTGACATGTTATGCCCCTTAACACTGTCGGTATCACCATATACAACACAATCAGCATTTGCATAAACTGCAGATAATTCTTGAAATCTCGCCCAGCTAGTGCACCATATTCCCCAAAAAGGTGATAGAACACTACTTCTAATTTGTTTATAATAATCATTTAATTCTTTTGTAATGCTTCCGTCTTTAAATATATAGTTAAATTTATGTATCTTAGTTACAAAGCAACCATAAAACATATTAACAAAGCATTTTTCATTAAAATAGTCTTTGTCCTGTAACTTTAATTCTTCTTTTCGTTCGTATGCGTCTAACATTGTTGATACAACATAAGACGGCAGTTTTCCACGAACTGCAATTTTAAAGCTGTTAATTATAATTTTAAACTTATCATAATCATAGAATTTATTAAATATATCCCAGTCCAATTCTGTCATTAAAAGTCTAACCTTTTCAACTTCTGCAATTCTTCCATTATCTACAAGAATCCTACCAGTATCAGTGTTTACTATTTTAGACGTAGAAATTATGGTATGAATAGTTGTCTTTTTAACATTAAATAAAGTAACGTCTAATATACAACAATATCTATTAAGCATATTATTAAACATTTGTTTACTGTCAATTTTAATAGACTTAAATTTTGATACAGGATAATATCTGTGTGCTATTTGTGCAGGATATGAAGAAGTAATATCCTTGCACTTAATGTTAGATAAAATTTTACCGAATGCGTCTACTGAACTTTTTACCCACCCACCTGCAAAAAGATACTCCATGTACATTAGATACTCATTAAATGACTTTGGATACATTTCAAAAATATCTTGCTTTGTTAACTGTTTCTGTTCTTTAAATGCTTTTTTAAGGGTATGTCTAACAATGCTTGTTTCTGTATATATTAATTCATTATTACTTATATATTTATTGAAATAATATTCTGCAAACTCGCATAATATTAGTACGTCATTTTCACAATATTTTTTTTCTTTGTCTGAGAGATTCTTTCCGTCTGTTGCATTTCTTAAAATTGTATAATCTATATCCCCAACCATTTTTTGAGTAGTACAATACCGCTTTGCTAGTTTTGCAAGTGACATATGCGTTATTTGAAAACTATCTAAAAACTTAATATTATCACTTTCAAAATATAGTGGTTCTCTCAAAGACTTTAAGAATACATCTGTAACAGGAATTTCTTTTCTTACGAACTGCCATTCAAACGTTATGTTATGTATAAAACATATTGCCTGTGCTTTAAATTCTTTCTTATGCTTTTCTTTTGCTTTTTGTCTATTTAAGTAATCAATATAACAATTAATAATATTTAAACAATCGTTAAATTCTTCCCAAGTGTTTCCATAAAATGCTTTGTTGTTAATACCTATCTGCCATATATACATATAAGCCCTATCTATGTATGTAGTTGTTTCGATATCAAAACCGCATTTTAAATCCCAGTAATTATTAGAAAACTTTCCTTGTTTAATAGTATACAATTTAACTTCTTGACTATATAACCAGTCTTTTAATTTTAAGTAATGCTCCATGCTTTACTCCCTTGCCAGTGATATTATGCTTACTCCCCCTAAGTCAAGGTCTGTTGAATAGTCGTCTACAAGTTGTTTATTTCTTTTATATATTTCATCTAATTTATTTTTTAACGTACCTTTGTCAATTTTTCTTATACCACTGTCTAACATATTAATCATTTCTTGGCTATCTGCATTTGATTGTTCCTTATATGCAAAATAACGTAATTTATTAATTAGTGATTCTAACTCTAATTTTTCAAAGTCTTCGTCACCTATTTTTGTATGCTTTGCATACTGTAAAAGTTGTTTATCTGTTGCCAGCGGATTTTGTAACAATCTTTCTGCCTGCTGATAAGTACTTGTATATTGTAACTCATGCCGTTCTCTGAATCTTTGTTCTTTCTCTAAGCGTTCTCTTGCTGTCAATTTCCGTTTAGGTGTATTATATTTTTTTAACTTAGTAGGCAATTCATTCTTTTTAGCCTTTGTGAAAGATTTAATTGTTTGTGTATGCACTATAGCCCTAGTAGAAAGATTTCCACTTGCTGTCATTCCTGCTTGTTTAACAAATTCTAATAACGTCTCTTTCTCTAATCCAGTCGCTTTTTTTAATCGCCTATTAAAAGCCTTTACTGCTTTCTTTCTTGCTTCACTAATCATATAATAACTCCTTTATAAATAAAAAGGGCGGTTATACCGCCCCTCCCCTATTGCTTTACATGAACACATTAATTAAATGGAATCACCTCATCATCGTCAGATTCAGCAATGTCATTCTGTTCTGTAACTGTAATTACTGGAACGCACTTGTAGCATGTTCCCAGCTTAGCCTTAACTGCTACAATACGCATGCTGTCGCACTCTTCCCTGTAATCTGTAAATCCCTCTTCAAAAACATCTGACGATGTATGAATAACACCATATTCTTTAGTATCAATTAGAAGCCTGTCAAATTCTTTATCAGCCGTTTTAATGTGAACAGTGGCACTTCCAGTAGGTGTAAATACCTTGCCAACTAAATCTTTCACAGGCGTTGATGTAACATCTGCCTTGTTAATCATCTTCTTAAATAATGCTGTGTCACATGTTCCCTCTGAATTGATTAATGTAATTTCAAATTTCTTTTCTGCTTTCTTCATAATTAAAACTCCTTATAATTTTATTCTCTGATTTGGATATATCATGTTTACGTCTTCCAAATTATTCTTTCCAGCAACTTCATGTACTTTGTAATATATATCTGTTTCATTATCCAAGCGGTAATATTTTCTTACAATAGCCCATAAACTTTCGCCACTCTGAACAATGTGTATATGCGGTTCTTCTACTGGCTCTGCTGGCTCTGTTGGCTCTTCTACTGGCTCTGTTGGCTCTGTTGGTTCTTCTACTGGCTCTTCTATGTTATTAAACATAGTGAGTTGATATGCATTAATAATACTTATTAACTTATTAGCGTATTCAGGGTCGGTAGCATATCCGCAAGCCTGTACCATTCTACACTCTTCTTCATAGTCAATACAAGAAGTTGCTCTGTCGTAATGTTCCCACTGCATTAATTCATATAATCCCTGTACACTTGCTGATATACTAGGGTAAGCCTTGAAGCTATCCTTAATATTAATGTACTCGCCGTTAATGTATTCTGTTGTGTCAAGAACAACTCCGTCACCCTTGATTCCAAACAGTGTTGTTGCATTAAGATTATATCCGCTTTCAAGTGAAGCCATTGCAAGAACAGTAGATGGGAATAAGCGTTTCTGTCCTTTTCGTCTTATGTATTCATTTACTACAATCGGTGCAAGCTGATTAAAGAATAAATTAACGTAATCATATTTACTTGCTACTATCGGGAAATTCATCTTTCACACTCCTTTCTAAAACGTCAAGTGCCTTAGTAATTATTGTAGGTATTTTTATGCCTGTAATTGCTATGTTTTCAATAATAGAAAGAATTTCTTCTACTATAAATGCAATTATGACTATATGTCTAATTACATTCATTGCGAGTAGCATATCTAATTGATACGCAATTACCACTATTACAAGTGTAAAGAATTTCTTAGTAATTCCTTTAAACATAACAGTACTTGACAGCTTACCGCTGTCTGTTTTACTGCTTTTCTGCCATATAGCAGAAACCAAAAAGCCTACTATTAAATCAATAATCATTAAAACTATTAAGATAATAAGGTCGTCTGTTGGTTTGCCTATTAAATTAATTAGTAGGCTTCCTATTGTGCCTGTTACAATAGACACAATGCTTTTTAGTTTAATATCAATCACTCCTTTTCTTTTATTCTTGGCTTGCCAATGAACATTGACGCGTCATTATTCCTAACTGTTCAACGCGTGTGTTCTCATCAGACGCAAGGTTGCCGCCCTTGCGTGACGCTACGATTATATCGTAGCGTTTCGGCTATTACGCATTATTTTAAGATATGTGAAAAGCTGCTTGCATGCATCAAAACAGCCTTCAAATAATCTTTCTTCACTGTCTCTACTCCATACAGAATAGACATATCCTCTTTTAATATAATTAAAGCTATATAATACAATGCAATCTCTTAACACTATAATCTTTTTAATGTCTTTACAACACTTTTTTGTTGCTGGGATAGTTCTCATTTAGCATTCCCCCTTTTTTAAATAATCGTCAATTTCAATTGAGTTTATAAAAGCAACATCATACCAATAATAATCAATATATTTTAAAACCAAATAAAATATTAAGTGCTAATTTTGTACTTATTTCTTCTTCTGTAAGTGGCTTTCTGTTCTCTGCCCCAATCACATTATCAAGGCTTGCGTCTATGTCAGCAAGTACCTTTTCTCTGTCATATCCTAGTTCAACAGCTTTGTTTAATAATTCAATAGTTTTCATACCTTTTCGCCTTTGCCTTTCTAATTGTTAAATCTCATTAATCTTAATATAAACATCAATGTCAGTGCTATCTTCTAATTCTATAACATACCATGCATAATCTATATAATATGCACTCTGTCCAAGGCACTCAACAAATGTTACATGCTCACTTTCTTCAAGTTCATTAAGTTGTTGCAGAGATACTTTTTCTTTATCCAATGCCTTAATTTCGTTCATTGTCATATCTTTCACCATTTACCTTTCTAATTTGCTTATTGCCTTTCGACATAATTATAATAACATAATGCTAACTATAAGTGTTGTCTAATCTGTAAACAATTTATGAATAAATTATGAACATGATTCATGAACAAATTATGAACAAATTATGAACATAATATGAATGAGATTTCGGCAGCACTTGA
>ERZ791927.2478-NODE-2478-length-11679-cov-39.189264_pt1 | contig 11679 bp, 15 predicted proteins | sample MGYA00510130_ERZ791927 | MGnify/ENA primary metagenome ERZ791927 (study PRJEB30046, sample SAMN00792055) | human gut metagenome | study: EMG produced TPA metagenomics assembly of the A metagenome-wide association study of gut microbiota in type 2...
AAAGGGCGGTCGAACACAAGTCCGGACTACGTCCGAACTTTTTGTGTCCGATGTTGGTGCGCCTACGTCGCACCCTAATCTCTCCCCGCTACATACCTTGCTACTTTGATTCCTATATCATTATTACTATACCATATTTGCCTTGCTTCTATCTTACCTATTATCCATTTATCTAACTTGCTTCCTTCTCCAAGGTGATAGTGCAGTCTATCATCTCCGCATTCCATCGTGTGTGTATATATATATGTGTCTTTGTGTTCCCTCTTTGGTTCGTTCGCCTTGTGTGCGTATATAGCTATTGTTCCATTGCTCAAACTTACCGGTTCAAGCATTATGTATATGCCTCTTGTATATATATATATATTATTGGCTAGTGTTGTATATTTAATTGCTGGGTTTATGTGTGGTACGTCTTCCACTTGCCATCCTTCGCCCGTTATTGATTCGATTCCTTTGGTTTTGAATCCGAAGTATTCTTTTAATATCGCCTTATTCTCTCGACTCTCTCTCTTGTCAAGCAATTCGCAATATACCGTGGTGCCTTTGCTAGTCTTGATCGTGGTGTTGTCTCCGGCGTCTGAGCATGATATGAAGTCCCTTAATTCAAGCTCATCAAAGTAATCATGGCCTTTATCTATCGTATTTGACAATAATATGACCTTACATCCCAATCGTGATCTAAAGAGTGTGCTCAACAGATTATTTAGTCTAAGAAAATCCCCGCGGCGCTGTGCATCATTTTGGAACTCGTCATAGATTACTAAGTCGGCATCAGGGCAAGCATAACCGCTCTTGTAGTCATCGCACTCGTCAACGTCCATCACTCGACAGCATGGCTTTATGTCCTCGTCTATGATGCTCTCCCCTTCGCGTTTACATAAGTACCACGATCTTTTCATCCTCTTATATATAATGTCGTTCCACTTTCCGCACGTCAGTGCGGAGATATATCCGCACTGCTTAATTGTATCATAGATTGTTATGATCTTAGATTCCGCTATCATTGGGCGCGTAGTTCTAATATAGTGTGTGATCGTGCCGTACCGCTGATATGCCGCCATTCCGATTATTAGCCATGTTGTAGTCTTTGCTCGGTTTCTTTCAGACAAGTATACATTCCATGTTGCCTTGATCGCTCGCGGTAAAAAATACTCATGTGACAACGCTCCGGCGCTCACGGCGTCTTTGATCGCTTGATTAATATTTAACTTGCTTTGAATGGTTTTACTCTGATTCAAGGTGGTATACCTCCCCTTTTAGCTTGCTCTTATAGATAATATACGCCCCCCTGGAGCTTTTCTTTAATATCTCTTTCTACCCATTCGGGGCAGCGGAAAGTAATCTGCGGATACCGCACCACCGAGAAGCCGCCGAGTGCGTTGAGATACGCCCACGTGCCAATCTTGTTTCCTACATTGTCTCGGAAACCCTCTGGGATATATGCTGGAGTTGAATATATTATTAATGCGGGGCTTTTCATCCCCATAAGTCCAGCCATGTCCGATAATCTTCCAGACTGCTGCACATGATTTTTTGTCAATGCCGTATCAACGCCGCCGCCGATTGCTGACACTGCGGCTGCTGCACCGCCTTTAGTAGCAAGAGAGATAGCCGATGACATTATAGTATTAACATATGCCTGTGTCTTGGCCGTGCTGTCATATGCTGAAAGTGGGATTTGGCTGTACACCGAACACGGATATGTTTTGTATACTTCGCTAAACTCTGGGTATCGATTCTGTTGAATCTCGATACAACATAATCCTTGACCGTCAAGCAAGCATATATAATATACTATGTGTATTGTGTTGTTTTGCACAATGTCATTGTCTATTTCTACGAATCCTATGTGAGGGAGATATAGTTGCGCCTCCTTGAAAGGGCTATAATCAAGATACGAACCGTACTCTTCCGCTAGAGTTATAGATCCACAGTCTACAGTGGTAAACATCTGAGTAATTGCGGCGGCGGAGACTCCGGTATCTACATTACCACAAACTATCTGTTGGCGATCAGTCGTAGGCAGCGGGCAGTCAGTAAGATATAGCCCGCATACTGCTTGCATTGGATCCTGCTGTATCTTTAATATGTTATCTGCAAAAGAATTGCTCCACAAGAAATTGTTAAATGCTTTAACCTCTTCTGTCGATGGATTAGTTAATCTAATCCCGCTACCAGATACCGTGATGTTAGGGAGCGTTGGGAGCCCGACAGGGTCAATTTTTGGCGGTGTTGGGAGTCCGCCTTCATCTTCATCGCCGTCCTTGGTTGGTGTCGTTGGTGCTCGCTTCTTGCCGTAAAGCTGACCGCCCGTTGTAATGTTGTTATAGTTAATTGCCGTTCCCGCAAATAGTCGGACATGCTTTGCGGACTCGTTCGAGAAGTAGTCACTCAACCATAGCACTACCCCAAAAGCGTTTTTCTCACTAGTAGCGTTTGCCGGGCGATGTCTTAATACTGCAATTTTAAGCCCGTGTTTAAGGGCTCCGCCTCCCGGATTAGTCCAAAATGCATCATAGTTGGCATTGTTGATTGGAGTTTTATTGCAATACATTGCCATACCGACCTCGGTTGTTGGGGTGCCGCTATCAACCCGGTATTGCCATCTAAATTTTACATTCATTCCGGGCGAATCGTCAAAAAAAACTTCCCAATCTTTATTTAGTTCCAAATCTCCGCCTATTCCTGCTTTAATGTCATATACTACTGCGGCCGCAGGTGGAAAGCCAGCGTTTTTATCACGACCCGGCCACGAACTGTTACTAAATCCATACGTCCACTCTGGATGGCTTGGGTCTGGGATCACAAGCGAAGGATTAATAACTATGTGTGGTGGAGTATCGTAACTACGTTCATCTACCAAATAATACTTTCCATTCACTCTTATGTATTCAGACATATTACACTTCCTTTCCGGCTGTTGCAAGAACATAGTTATAAATATTGCTAAATCCTTGACCAAACTTGCTACTATACATGATAGGATATGTCCTTGCATACTGTGCATTATCGCTAATGTACATATTGAAGTGCTTACTATTCCTATCTACTATGAATGGCTGATGTGTGAGCTCATATTGATATGTAGTTATACTGTCAAGCTCCAGATCAAATATATATCTACTCTTGCCAACACTTTTAATGTCGCGAACAAAATAATATTTGGTCTTATCGCGCCACCCAACTGCATTAAGGGGTGCAGTTCCTATCTTTAGATAGTTATAATCATCAAGGGTGAAGTCGTTAGTATCTCCGACTGTCAGAGATATAGACGGTGTATATTCCGATGTATTTGGTATATAGTTAACGTCTACCTCTTTGGCATTCTGCAATTCAGAGCCCACGCGTTTGTTAATCACTCTTGTGTCCCCTGATCTGTGATATAGAGTTGCTTTCATGTTATTTAGTCCTTTCTCAGATCCAATCTGAATAATCAGCTATGTCTGTACTGAATAGTGGACTGCATGCGTATGCTACCCAAAGCCTCCAAAATTCTTTCCAAAAGCTGTAGTGAATATAATAGTCTTTATATTCAGTCATCATCGCTGTGGCCGTAGTCACTCCGATATTTCCCTCGGTATTTTCCGTGGTCTTGTCGGTAACATCATTATATATCTTATCTGAGATATCTGAGCGATCATCGCTATATGCTTGTGTGTCTGTATGTGTTCTTTCGCCCGCCTTAAGGGTGGTCTCGTCACTGGCTGCATCTTCTTTCTTTGTGGTGCTGTCTTCGTATGCGGTTCTTGCACTGGTTGCTGTGTTTTTACTTGTGTCCTTGTCCGCATCTCCGCTATACTGTACCTCATCTGTATTGATGAGATTAGTATCGTATGATGTATCGTGATGTTTGCTTACTTGCGTTTGATTATTCTTGCGTGTCTGCTCTCCCGTGCTTGTCGAATTTTCAGTATATGCACCATGCGATTCAGTACCGCTCATATTCCTAGCACCGATCTTGTCGATGCTTACGTCGGTATATGTCTCTTCCTTGTGTGTTTTTGATTCCCCACCTTTGTATTTGGTCTGGTTAGACTCTGACCCGCTTCGCACTGTTGTAATAGTGCTGGTACGATCGTAGTTATAGATAGGGTTAAACTCTACACTCTCAAGTTTCCAAAGCTGTTTCAATGCGGTTATGTTTTGCGACAAAAAACCTTTCGTTATATCTCCTAAAATGCTCCCGCATTCAAACTGCGGAGACGTTCCGGACACTTCGTCAGGATCAGGACACAGAGGCACTACATGACTATACCAACTATATCCAAGTGATCTGTCTATATCAGCATGGTGGGCTTCGTACTCGTCCCACCATGCTGCCGGATAAGCAGTATATACTGAATTGATAATTATCCGATTATATATCGGATCCATGGGACGGGTTAAGTACAACTTCACAAGTTTTCCCACAGTGGCATAATGTTCTACTGGCATTACTTGCCCCCCTTAACTATTAAAGTCTTATATCCAATGCTATTGTTACTTTGTGTCTCCATCCATCTTATCAATCCTCCCCCTTAACTATTAAAGTCTTATATCCAATGCTATTGAGCTTCTTGGCCAGCTTAACCGCATTGGATCTGTTAGCATATGCTCCAACCTGCACACGGTATATAGTTTGTGCGGGCTTTGATGGCGTACTAGGCCTTACAACATTGTCTACTATTCCTAGGGTTTTTAAAACGCCTTTTGCAATGGCGATGCCAAACGTAGTGCATTCTGCGTCGGTATCTGCCTGTGCTGCGTCTGCTGCATTGTCAACAAATACTGCTTCGGTAATTACCGCCGGCATATCAGTAAGGCGAATAAACCCAAAATAATCAGCGCCATTTTCCTGTATTGTCTTAGCGCCTCTTACATTCTGTCCGATCTTTTCAAGCTCATCTAATATATTATCCGCAAGTCTCATGCCCGTGCCGCCGTTTATACTATGATATACCTCTGCACCGTCTCCACCGCCTGCATTGTTATGTATATCAAGTGCTAAATCAGCACCCCAGCTGTTAGCAGCGGTCACCTTCTCGGTGATTGAACTGTCTCTATCTGTAGTTCTGCTGATTTTAACGGCAACGCCTGCCGCTTTTAAGTAATCACGGCAGGCAAGCGCCATTTTTAAGTTGACATCTTTTTCGACCAGATATTTAACGGCGCCGCTATCGCTTCCGCCGTGTCCTACTCCTATATATACTTTAGCCATTATTTTTCGCCCTCCAAATCTTTGATCCTGTGATTGATTACTTTAATTTGTTCCTCGAGAACCGGAACACGCTGTGCAAAGTTGTTATGTTCCATTACCTCGCGTGTAAGCTCGTCTATCTTGTAATCTGTGACGGCTTGTGATGTTTCTAAGCGGTGTTCAATCTTTCTATTGCTGCCGATATTTGATACTATAACACCAAGCAATGCTAAAAATCCGGTAATGGCAGCCGCTACGACTCCCGCCATTCTTTATACCTCCGTCTCGTCTGTGTTCGTGTTCGTGTTTGGTGTGCTATCTGCCAAACCTTCAGCGACTACATAACCGATCACGCCCGCACCTGCCATTATCAGTGCCGCCACCTGTGTGGCGGTACTCTCTGAATACTTACAAAAAACAAGAAGCATAGATATAAAATTTGCTATGCTTGCCCACATTTTTCTACTTGTCAACTTGCGCTTCCACATCTTCATTTATTTCATCTCCTTCCATTCGTTCAACCTCTTCGGTCGCTTGCTTATCTTGTATGCACCAGCTCCATGCTGGGCTGAAATGATAATTGAACTTCGTGCCAAAACGCTCATTAATTTGGCACGCCCAGTCCTGACGGCACTTGAGCATATCACATGGCTGTATCATGCTATAAGCCTTATAACCTTCTAGCTCAATAGTAGTCTGCTGTGCCATCTTTCCGGTGCTCTGCATATCCATGCCATACAAGTTCCACCAGCGCCGCAATAAGTCATCGTATGCCTTGCTTAAATATTGTAACCTTTCGACTCCATCCGGATCTGTGAGGGTTAGCACGTCAATGCTAACCCCTTTTTCATTCACCTGATCAATAAATGGTATGTCATTAATCACGGTTTCCGTCTTATCGGCGTCCTTATTATCTTTAATGATTTTGTCAATAGCCTGTTTCATCTTGCTGTTTTTCGCCACTGGTACCGGATGCATCCGGCTATATATTACATTGTTTCGCCAAGACTGTTCCAGCTCCCTAAATAATTCCGCATATCTGTATAAGTCAAAAGTTGGGACACGCTCGCTATTGTTCCAGCCTACGACTATATCTGTCCCTATCTTACCGCGTATGGTTTCCTTACCATTGCGGGTTATTATTTCGCCCTGTGTGCCATATCCGTATATATCAATATCACCGCTAAGCGTGGCGACGTCTGCATATAATGTACCGTTCTGAAGCAGTCCTGCGCCGCATTCTCCATATCGGATTAGGCATCTTTCAACCTGTCTGAACATATTATTAGGCATATTATCGCACACAAACATTGAACACAGCTGGTTCTCGAGTGTGGTGATGTAATGCAATATAATTTCATCGCCACACGCCCACGGCAGCTTCTCCATAATGAAATCATAATTGTAATGCATTGGAACTGCCACGATTTATACCTCCTGTCTTTGTCTTAATCAACAATAAAAGCTACCATATTATACGCTGAGTCTACCCACGCATTCAATGCAATGTGTGTGAACATATTCCAGAAATCTGCACAAGCTGTGTATGAGCTTGTGACCTTATTTCTTGCCCTCTCCGCTATTCCGATTGCAAGGGTATCATAGATAAACGCTACTACGTACTTGCTTTCATACTTTTCTGTTCCAATTCCAAGTTTGTTTGTAGAATCTGCGCTGATCTGAACTGCTGATGTAGTCTCTAATTTGCCATACTCCTCTGATCCCACATCACCTGATCTGATCGCCTGCCACCAGTTGATTTTTGAATACTCCCCTAGATCCATTTTATTATCATGGTACAATGTAGCCTGTCTCTTAGCCACCATTCGCTCAAATGCTGAGAGAAGAACCATGTGTCTGTCTCCGTCCGGAGAGAATGTTGGGCTTGTCTTATTGTTGAAAGCGTCTGTATACTCTCTCATATAGCTATCAGTAAGTATGATCTCATTGATAGCATAATCAAGACATTCATCCGACTTGAAAAAGTCATCAGCTGTAGCTTTAGCATCAAGGTATCCATGAGCTTTGGCCTCAGTCAGCAAGTGCCTTGCCGTCTTAGTAGCCTTGTCGGATATCGCTATTCCTGCGTTGAGCAACTGCTTAGTAAGTACCCTTGTGTAGAGTCTAATAGTATTTTGTACTGTAGACTCCATACTTGCAATATACCTAGCTATCATGTCCCATGATACCATACTTTCCAGCAATGTATCATTATATACCGTGTACTTGACTCTTACCGCCTTGAGCTCATCAAATATCTTAGCATACGTGGTTGGAAGTACCGGGGTATGCTCATCTTCGCTATAGTCCTTTCCTGATGTGAGTGACCACATCGGATCATCCTCAACCTCGTATAAGCCCAGTCTAACCTTGAGCAGATATCCGCCGTACTCAAGATACGATTTATATACGGGTGGAAGGTCGGTATTCTCGAATATTCGCTCGTCCATGATGTACGCCGCAAGCTGTACCATCAGCGTCTTTGTGAACACATCCGTCTTGTTCATATCCGCCATATCCTTGCCGACATCAGAGAGTTTGTAAGTGTCCAAGTCTGCAAGACTTCCATTATTTGTTCCTGCGCCCGGAAAGTAGTCCGCTCCCATTGTCTGAGCAATTGCGTTGATTACTAAATCCTTGACCGGGGTTGTTCTATCAGCCATTTTTTTCTCCTCCTTATTTGTTTTTTGTGATGTATTAATATAAAAAAGTGCTATATATTATATATAGCACTTTAGTGTTTTTGTGTCAAATTTTTTTAGTCATCGAATACGGTTAAAACTTGTGCTGCATACCATGCGCCATTCCGGCATATTCAGCTACTTTCTTAATTTCCATATTCTTCGCCCTCCACACTTCATATTCCTTTTACCTTTCTTTTTTCAAAAAAACCATATTCTTCAGCCTTGACTGCATCACCGATTGATACGGTTACGATCTTATATCTTATATTACCTTTTTCATCCTTATATAGATATTTCCGTGCGTTCGGCACTTGCAGTTTTTCGCAAAACTCGTTAAATGACGGGTGGAGCGCCTGCATCGCCGCCGAATTAATTCCGCTTACGGTGTAGTGGGTCTCTCCGTGTCGATCTATATACATATACTGCTTTGCGCCAATCGCTCGAAATTCCCTACACCAGTTTAAATCCCATGTTCCAAGTTCGGTCGGAAGTCCGTTTTTCTTATTTTCTAAAACAATGTGTTCGTTGATCTCGTTGATTGCCTCGGCAGTTCCGCACCTCAAGCCACCATCAGTGTATACGCTATCTGTATCCCCATACACCAAGCGATCACCTTTTATGATCGCTCGACATATTAACTCTATCTGTTGTAGTCGTGTATATGCGCTTGTCCAAATCGCCCAAAACGGACTTAATTCCTTGTGTGCAATCACTTTATTGTAGTCTTGTTTGCGCACCGTGCCATCTGGGCTCAGGGTAGTCATATTTAATTTTTGGGCCATGGCACCGTAGCATATGTTAACACGGCGTTTCTCTTTTATATAGTCCTCACCCCTTTTTTTCTTATTTGCCTTGTCAGTGTAGAGTAGTTTGACTGTATTTCTTACGTATGCCGGGAGCTTGTTTTTTTTAGCAATCGCGCAGTAATGCACTATTGTACTACTCCACGTGTACATTTTTTGATAGATCGCTAGATCTATCTCAGTAAGTAACACACGCATTCTGCGTGCCGACTTAATGCGCGTACCATCAAGCCGGACATCTTCAGCCGATATGGGTTTAGTTTCAATCCCAATATCGTAGCGCGATTTAATTTCTCGAAATTCCACATCAATAATTGTAGCATAGCCCTTGTTGATGATATTTTGACACTCATCAAGAGTATGTGCGTTTGATATTTCAAACGCCGTTGTAGGATATTTTTTACTGCACATCTGATAAATGTGTGCTGATGTGATATCAGCCATAAGCACACATTTTTCCTGTTCCTGCGACTCACACAGGCACAAACCGCCTCTATAGAGCTTAGACATATATATCTTGTATATACTTTCTGATCGTGGATACATAGCGGCGATGCGCTCATGTGTCCATATATTCTGATCTATGAATGCATTGTGTAAGAGTGCTCTAACTTCTCCAGCCGCGTTATAACACAAGACTCCAAGCTCCTGCGCCGTGGTTATTATGTGAGAGTGTCCAGCGCAGGAACATTCTCCTTGTATAATGCGCATATTAGCTATATCTATGTATAGCGGCATATCTGAGTCGGTGAGGTATGCTGTAGCTTCCGAGGTGTTCTTAATGCGTGCCCACAGTAGTTTGATATCGTCCGTTACGGCAATGTATTTTTCAGATCCGGCATATCTGCGCCCATTGTTATCATGCCTCTGCAAGCTCATAGTAAGCCACGCAGAGAGATGACCTATCACACCTGATACTTCGCGCTGAGTGTCTGCGCGAAGTATCTTATAATAGTCTATAATATTAACATCGATATATCTCTCTGTTGATATCAATATCGGAATGGCTCTGATAGCATCCGTCCATTTTCGATGAATGTTTAACTTGCACCGAAACATTTTATATGACACGATCTCATGTTCAAGTTCCGCGCTATTAATCATATGTATTCACCCTCTCTCATCTGTGATATGAGGGAATCATAGTCCTCATACTGTGCCTGCTGCGCAGCCTTCACTGCTCGCAAGTTATTAAGTATCTGCGAACGGCTTTTTTCAGCCCCCCACACGTCTCCACCCTGCGGCGTCTTGTCTGGGCTTACCCCATACGTTTCTACAAGCTCATTTGTGAGAGATTCAATCTCACGATTTTCCCTAACTGCTTTGTTGGCTCCCTGAGATCTCAGCCCCTCTTTAACCTCTCCGAGTGTCTCAGAGATCTTTTTTGTGCCGCCCTTGATATCGTCGAGGAGCGACGCAAATTTTTGGTATGCCCGAGTGTATTCCCAGCCGGATTTTCTCCAATATCTAAGACGCTCTCTTGCGGCTTTATATACTAGACGCTCACTTCGCGTCATTTTTGGAGTTTTTGCCATCGCCATTACCTCCCATCTCGGTATATTTACTTTCCACTTTATCCATTTTCGGAATTCGCGGTGTGCATATGATTTCTATCCCCACGACTTCATCTTCATCATATTCTAGTGAGTACGACGCCTTACCGCCTACCGTAGAATTGATAACCTTGATAGTATTATCAAAATCACGGTTACGCTTGCGGCTGGTGTCTATGAAACCTATTTCATAAAGTGATGTGTCGCCCCATATATTTGCACTCCATATAATGTACGGTACTACCTTGAGGGATTTGATCCCATTTAACTTCAGATCCTTCAAATCATCTAATATCTTTCTATACATGTTACGCCTCCTTATACAAGCGTATATAATATATACGCTATTAATGTGATAATGTTAGCCAATATTATAGCCTGAAATATTGTCATTCTTTTACCCCCCATTCTTTATCCCATTTTTCGCTATTCATCTCCGGAAGCGGGGGAATAGGGTCGTTATAACAATAATTTTCGCGTAACGCGGCGCACAACAGTTGGGTAAATTCGGCAAGTTTTTTGCCCTTCTTACGAGGAGAAGGGCGCATAGCACTGCGCAAAATTTCGGCTACATCGTCAATGTCGCATGGTGCAGAATCGTCCCGGAATACGGCTAGCGCCGCACCATACGACATTGATGTAATATTAGATCCGGTAAGCTTTCCGATCAGTACAGCAAGCTCATAATTAGATATTACCATATGTGTCTCCTTTCTATAAAAAATACTCAATGATATAACGTTGATAGTTCCAAGTGACTACATCCATGTCCCAAAATTCAAGGTAGCCATCCGGAGTACTCTCTAATTCGTGTCTCAACCTCTCGGCGCTCCACGGTTCCAATTCGATTGTATATTCATCGAAGTTCAGCATGTAATCATCATACTCATATATATTCACCGTGCCGCGCTCAATCATCCTGTTGGCCTCAGCAGGCGTATTGTGTGCAAATAGCAATAATGATCTAATATCAGGCTCTAACATTCTATAGCCTCCTTCCAGCCATTAACAATACGGTGTACCATATCAGACACCCATGCATCAGATACAATGTGATCCTCTTCGTCAGGCGTGCGGTCAGCGTCAATGTCGGCTAGTATATCACTAAAAGATACCGCACCATCCAGCTCAGCAAAAACAAGTTGAGCAAGTCCTACATTACTAATCTTTCTCATATTAAGTACATCCCAAAAATAAACGTTGTTCTTAACTACAAGTATATATTAACACATACACACAAATAAATGTAAACAAAGAATAAAAAGTTTATAGTGCACATTGCACAAACGAAACAAGGGACAAGGTATAAGATATAAACGATGTAGTAAGCAAAACTATGCGACACAACAAATGAATACATATAACGTAGTAATTAAAACTACATGACGTGACAACAAGAGAAGTATAATGTAGAAATAAAACCAAGATAAAGTAGAGCGAATAATAAAACCCCCCCTACCTTT
>ERZ791927.2479-NODE-2479-length-11677-cov-3.323524_pt1 | contig 11677 bp, 8 predicted proteins | sample MGYA00510130_ERZ791927 | MGnify/ENA primary metagenome ERZ791927 (study PRJEB30046, sample SAMN00792055) | human gut metagenome | study: EMG produced TPA metagenomics assembly of the A metagenome-wide association study of gut microbiota in type 2...
TCAATTTCACTTCATAAACTTTTAGATGATCAATTGCCACCTTTGATATAGGGATAATACATATAATATTTATCACTGTCATAATTCCCAAACCAAAATCTGCTAGAGACCATACAAAGAAGTTTTGTTCAATTCCACCAACATATACCATCCAAACTACAAGGATATGATAAAGTTTATCAAAAGTTTCATTCTCACTTAAAAAACTCATAGCATTTTTACCATAATATGCTACTCCTAGTATTGTACTCAACGAGAAGAAGAATAATACTACCACAGTAAATGGTATTCCTATCCAACCTACATGAGTTTTCATAGCCTCTTGGAAAAGTGTCATTCCTGAGAAACCTGCAACTTTATCAGCATCTGCTAATAGGATTACAAAGGCTGTTGCACTACATACAACTAAAGTATCAACGAATACTCCTAAAGCTTGAACCATTCCTTGTTTTGCTGGATCTTCAATATCTACAATTGCTGCTGCATAGTTTGAGTTTCCACTTCCTGCCTCATTTGAGAAAAGTCCTCTTCTAACTCCTTGCATTATAACTCCACCAACAGCTCCTCCTAAAAACTCTTTTCCTCCAAAAGCTTGGTAAAAGATATTTGTTATCATTTGAGGTATTCCAGTTATATTAGTTATAATTACATAAGCTACTACTAATAAATATAATATCGCCATTACAGGCACAATTTTATTTAAAGCAGAGATTATCGCATCTTTTTTACCTTTACCAAAAATTATACATGTAACTATTGTAGCTAAAACTATTGAAACAAATCTTATATCAGCTCTTTCACCATAAATATTTGCGATTCCTGTTGATTGTAAGAAAGAGTTTATTCCATTTCCATAAGCACTTAATATAGACTCTGTTACTGAGTTTGACATTACTTGAATAACTCCAACATAACATATGATAGATGCTATTACATATATTGCTCCTAACCATCTCATATTTAATCTCTTCTCAATTATCCAAGGAGTTCCACCTTTATATACTCCATCTTTCACTTTTGTTCTGTAGATAACTGCTAAACTTGATTCAACAAAAGATGTTGATGCTCCTAACAATGCTACAAGCCACATCCAAAATAGTGCCCCTGGACCTCCTATTGAAACAGCTGCTACAACTCCAGAAATATTTCCTGCTCCTACTCTACATGCTGTTCCTAAAAAGAATGTCTCAAGTGAGCTTACTCCATCTTTATCATTTGTTTTATTATTTTTTAATATTCTAATTATATCCCCAAATAATCTAAATTGCATAAACCTTGTTCTAACTGTAAAATATAATGCTGTTCCAATTAGCATTACAACCAATATATTTTTCCCCCACAATAGATTATTTACCCAATCAATTACCATTCTAATACTTTCCACAAGTCTATCCTCCTATACTGCCTTTTGTTACGATAGGTATATAGTATCACTATTTTATAAAAAAATAAAACCTCCAAAAAAAATAATTTTATGTTCGGATTATTTTTCTTAAAGGCTTATTTATTAAGGTTTTCTATTTTATTTTCTTTTAATTTTTGTTCGGTGTAATAAAATTATTACATCATTTCTTCTGCTTCTTTTTCTCTTTCTTTCTCTAAATAGTACTCTACAATCTTAATATCTATATAATTATCAATATCAGTAGAATATCTATTTTCCATTATATAAGCTAATTTTCCATCATTTAAGCTTGTGTCATTATTAAAGTCCTTATCTAACTTTTGAATATAGATTGCTCCATCAACCTTATAGAATTTTGGAAAATCCTGTCTTCTCATTGTACTATTCATATGTAGTAGATTTTCCACAGTATCATCTTCATTTAAAGTTCTCATCAATATTGGGTGTTCTTCTACCTCTGTAACACTTACAAGACTTCTTTCCTCACTTGCAAAAATCTTTTCAATAGCCTCATCTACATGCCAACTTTTTCTCAATGGAACTGTATTTTGTAATAAAACAACGTAGTCATATGGTCCATCCATCTCATTCATTGTATCTACTGCATGAACTAAAGCATCTATTGACTTAGAAGTATCCTTTGCAAGCTCTGCTGGTCTCATAAATGGAACATCTCCTCCACATTCTTCAGATACTCTTTTTATTAAAAGATCATCTGTTGAAATAACTGTTCTATCTATATACTTTGATCCTTTAGCACACTGTATTGAATAGTGAATAAGAGGTCTACCTCCAACATTGATTATATTTTTTAGTGGTACTCCTTTGCTCCCACCTCTAGCTGGAATTACTGCTAATATCTTTTTACCTTTGTACATTTTTCCACCTCGCTATAATTTTTTTCTAAGTATCTCTATTAAATAAAAAGAGTTAAATGATTTTAACTGTATAACTGCTTGTTCTCTATACTCTTTAATAAAGAAATCTATTATAAAAATTGTAAATACTTGAGTTATTGCAGTTGCCATTGCTGCTCCATTGATACCAAATCTTTTAATTAATATATAATTTAGTATAGCATTTATTCCAAGCCCTGCTGTTGTCTTATAAAAGCTTTTCTTAGTTATCTCCTTCAATGTCATATGCCCAGTTTGTAAAGCTCCATTTGCCTTCATTAAAACTGCTAAAGTCAAAATACTATACACCATAATTGCTGGAAGATAATCCTTTGAAAAAATATATGGGAACACTATTCTAATAACAAAAATTGAGGAAAAACATCCTAATATATATAGTTGTGTTATCAATACATTACTTTTCAAATAAAACTTAATATACTCTCTATAATCCTCTTTAAAAAGATTTATCATCTTAGGGAAAAGTGAAGTCTGCATAGGTACAATCATTATTGCAAAAATATCAGCAAGTTGCACTCCAATAGTATAAATTCCTACCTCTTCTTTTCCTAATAAAACTCCTAACATTATTTTATCTAACTGAGTATACATTAAAAAAGAAATATAACTAGCCCATAGATAAAAACTCTCTTTCATCATGTCCTGCAATAAAGTTTTATCTAACTTCCCTTTTTTATCTTTTTTATACTCTTTAATATACATATATTTCAATAGTGCCATTCTAATCAAGCTACCTATACATCTTATTACAGGAACTGCAATAATAGAGTATTGCATCACTATTCCTAAATATTGCAAAGTATATGATACAAGCTTTACAATATTATTTGAAACTACTATCTTCCTAGCTTGTAACTTATATTCAAAAAAGTTTTCTATTCCTGTTGTAGAGGTAGTTAAAATATTATCAACACATAATAAAACTAAGATTATATACAATGTCCTATCTATATTTAAAAATTTTCCCACTACAAGAGCAAAGAAAAATAGTACAATAGCTATCATATTTCTAAAAAAAGTAACATTATATACTACTGAATGATAATTTTCTTCATCATAATACTTCTTTATAACTCTACTATTTAAAATCTCAAAAAATATAGCTGAAAATGCCACTATTGACACAGCAAAACTATATATCCCATAAGATGAACTTCCATAATAGTTAGCTATCTTTACCCCTATAAAAAATTGTAGAACCAGTATAAAAATTCTATCAAAGATCAGCCAACCTATATTTTTTATTATTTTTCCCATGCCTACCGCCTATTTTGAATTTAAACTTTCCAATGAAATATCTCCAAACTTATCTAAAAGCTTTTTATTTATCTTAGTTCCATAAAAATCAACTTTGCAATCTTTTCCTATTCCCAATGCTGCTGTTGAAAAAATAGTGACTGCCCTTTTAAACTTTATTCCCATTAACAATAAAATCTCAAAAGGAAAAACATTATCTAAAATCAGAGCCTTTGGAAAATGTTTTCTATAATCTGTTTTCTCCCTCGGATGAGTCTTTATTATCATATTTTCACTGTTGTAATTTTTCATAATCTCTTTGTAAATGTCTAATTTCTCATCCTCTGACATTATCTCATCTTCTGATAGTGGTTGAGTTAAAAGAATTTCATCTCTACCTTTAATTTGATTTAAAATATCTTTTTCAAAGCCAAATATCTCTAATATCTCTAACTTTTCCTCTTCTGTTTTACTATCCCATAATTTTTGAAGATCTATTATTTCAACTTTTTCCTCTATGCTTTTAGGGATCTCAGCTATTCCTGTTAAATATATTTTCTCTATATTCTTAGACTTACCAAAAGGGATATAAGTTGAATACATTCCTCTAAAAAATAGTTTTATCTTCTCTTTTAGAGTTCTCTGTGGAGCTTGATAATCAATATAGTTAATTGTTCCATCTTCGATTAAATATCTAAATTTATCTATGAATGGAAGAGCTATATCCATACTATCATTTCCATAGATCTCTAAATTTTTCACTGTTAATTTTAGCCATAAAGCATAGATATGCCAATAAAAAATCTCATAATAATATGATAAAAATTGATATACTTTTCCCTTTCCATCTCTAGTCAATGATTTTAATACCCCATAACCTGAATATCTACATTTACTTTTCTTCTCTAAATTTGAAAAAATAGCTCTAGGAAACATCTTTCCAAATAAAAAATATGTATCTTTCCAATCTTTTTTTAAAAGCAAATATAGAAAAAAGCTGTAACTTGTATTTACAATTAAAATTTTCATCTGTCCTCCAACGAAATTTATTTATGAGTTATTTTATCATTATTTAGAAAAGTTTCAAATAGAAAAATAAAAATATTTTTCTATTTGTATTCTACTTTTATTCCAAGTTTTTTTAATAAGTTTTCATCAACTTTTCCAGTAACCTTCATTCCATTAGCTTTTTGAAACTCTTGAATTGCCCTTTCTCCTCTATATCCTTTCCATGATAAAACTGTATAAAGATAATCTTCTGAATATACAAGTTTTTTACCCTTATTCTCAACTTTTTTTATTGAAATATTTTTTTGATTGTTATTACTATCTTTCTTTTCTGTTCCTATAATTTTCTTTTTTAAATTATCTAAATTTTCCTTTAAAGTATTTTTTGTTACATTGTTCTTTTCCTCCTTTTTAATATCTTCTAATTTAGTATTTTTTTCTTTGCTTACCTCTTCAAGTTTTGTAGTTTCAATCTTTTCTTTTACTTCTCTTTTCATAAAAAATGTAGAGAAAATACTATAACCTAATAATATAACAATAATAAACATAAAAATAACATTTTTAGTTTTTGCACTTCCTAATTCTTTTTTAATATTTTCAGAATATATACTATTATATATTTCTAGAAAACCTATTCCTAATCTTGTTGGTGTATTATAGTTAGCATCTGACAATTGTGATAACAATAGATCATTATCATTTGTATGCCCTATTGCTGTAATAAAAGGTACTCCTAACTCAACTATTTTCTCACAAAAAACTATATCATCAAAATAATCTAAATCATTTCCCCCACCTTTTATAAACACTAAACCATCTATTTTTTTATTCTTTTGTTTCTTTCTAATTTCGCTTAAAACTCTTTTTTTATCAAAAAATTCACTCGTCTCTAATTTCATTCTTATGATATTACTTTCATTTTCAAAATCTAATCCAAAGTTATATTTTAAATTCTTTTTTTCGCTCTCGTTCAAATATAAATCATTTAAAATATCTCTTTTTTTATTATTAAGAATAAAGTTCTTACTCACTATATATAATAAATTTATTTTTTCTTTTTTAACTATTTTTTTCTTTATCACACCTAATATATCTATTTTTTTTCTTTTTAAAATTTCTTCTTTCCTTTTTAAAGTATCTAAGTATATATTTTCATCCTCTACTTTTTCTATCTCTTTTACTTTTAATTGATTAGATCCTTTTGGATTTTCTAAAGTTTTATATTTTTTTAATTCTCCTATTATTTTATAAATTTTTCCATTTTCTAATTTTATTCTATCTTCATTATTAATTTCTTTCAAAGCTACTATTTTCATATTAATATCTGCTAAATATTCCCAACTTTTTTCTTTTCCTTGAACTTCAATATACTTTCCTATTAATGTTATCTCTTTTATAGTATCTCCATCATTTATATTTTTCCAAAGGTTTGCCTCTTGAAAGTCTATTATCTCTTTTATCATTTTCTACCTCCAAAAAATAAAAAACTCTTGATTCTTAATTGATTATTCCTCATAATCTATCAATCGTCAAGAGATATTTTTTACAATTGTTCTATTCTTTTCTCTATTTAGTTATAAATTTTTTACTCATTTCTTCTATTTTATCAAATACATAATCTGGATTGATCAAATTGTATTGCCCTTTATAATCTAACCCCTCACAATTTCCTACATCATTAGGTTCTACTCCTTGATGTCTCTCATTTGCATTAGATAGCCACTCTTTTTTTGACGCACTTGGACTAAAAATAGCAAAACTAGGGATATCTAAACTTTGAGCCAAATGTCTAGGTCCACCCTCATTTCCAAAGAAAAAGTTGCAATTAGCTATAACCATTGCTAATTCTCTAATACTCTTTGTATTAATATTTACAAAAAGATCTCTCTTATTCTCAAATTTTTCATAAAATTTCATTATAAAATCTTTTTCATCTGGTGAATAGAAGAAAATAACCTGCCCTTTTAATTTATCTCTAACTCTTTCTACAATTTTCTTCATCTTTTCTGTATTGTATATTTTAGATTCTCTTCTTGAATTAGCTGCACAAATATAAACTGGTCTACTGAAATCTATCCCAGCATCTAACATTCTCTTTCTCATTTGAGATTTTTCTTCAAAAGTTAAAGTAATAATATAATTATTATCATACATCACCTTATATTCCTGCTCTAAAGGTTTTAACATCTTTAAAAATTTATCTACCTTATCCTTTGCATCTCTAGGTTCATCAATTTTATAGTTGTATGTATACCCTCTCTTTGGTTTTCTTCTTCCTATTCTATATCTACTTCCTAAAGAAAATAGAGTGAAAACTTCACTTTTTGGAGTTGACATAATATCAATAACTATATCATATTTTTTTCTTGTAACCTTCCACACTTTTGCTAGATATTTAAAAGGATTTTTTTGCTCCTCTTTAGTTATAGATATTACATTATCTATATACTTATGATTTTCAAATAAAGGTGAGATATGTTCATATACTACATAATCAACCTCTGCCTCCGGAAAAGTTCTTTTTAATGTGTTACAAATTACAGAACTTAATATAGCATCTCCTATCTGTTTAAATCTAACTACTAAAATTTTCATTTTTTGCCTCTTGTATTTTTTTAAAATATTCTTCTTTATTTAATATTTCCTCATATGAAATATACTCTCTCCATTCTCCTATTTTTTCACCATTTAAATCATACTCTCCAACATAATATTTAGACTTTCCTTTTGATTCTAAAGCTTTGCCAGTTTTTACATATTTATCTTCAACATAAATATATTCAACTATTTCTTTTATTTGTCCATTTTTATAATATTTTTTTTCTTTTTTAATAGTTCCTTTATTCATATAACTTATTTCTGCCTCAATAGAACCATCTTGATAATATTTATTATAATTCCCTACTAATAGTCCATTTATATATGTTTCTTTTTCTCCTGTTATAATATTCTCCCATATTCCATTCCGTTTATTATTAAGATAACAACCTATTTTATTTTCTTCAAACCATTGTCCTTCTTTTTTACCTTCTATATAATCTCCTGACTCTATCAATTTTTTAATATTTTGATCAAAAGAATATCTTTCCATTTCTCCATCTTTTAAATCATCTTTATATTTTCCTATTTCTATTACATTTCCATCAGAATCATATATCTCATATTTTCCTTGTAAAAGATTATCTTCATAATTCATTACTTTTTTATATATATAATATCCATATCCTTTTTGTTCTATAATCTTCTCTATCCACTTTCCTTGTTTTAATCCATTTTTATCTTTCTTCCATTTTAAAAAACTAGACTTTATATTAGAAGTTATATCTATTATATATTCTTCTTCTAATAATTTTCCATTTTCATAATTTTCTAATTTGTAGCATTCTTCTGAATTCAATAAATAACATTTCCATTTTCCCTCTTTTTTATTATTTAAATATTTTCCTATTTCTTTTGTATACTTAAATTCTTCTTCCCATTTTCCTTGTTTTAATCCTAAAATATCTTTTTTATTAATTTTCTCTTCAATTTTTCTTTCATCTTTTTTAGTTAATAAAATTACTTTTTCTAAATCTTCTATTCTTTTTATTAAAGATGTTGCTAAAATCTCTAACTTTTTTTCCAACTCATCTTTACCATCATGTTTTATTATTTTATATCCATTTGTATGATAAAAAATTCCATCTCCAACTATTCTATTATTAATATATTTTCTTTCTTCATAATCACCATTTTCATAATAGTAAATAGAATCTCCTTCAATTATATTATTAATATAGTTTATTTTCTCTTTTGCTCCATTATTAAAATACCTTATTGCTTCACCATATTTTCTTCCATCTTTATAATTTCTTTCTTCATAGCCACCATCTTTCCAAATAAAAATAGATTTTCCTTCCTTTATTCCATTATTATAATAACTTTCTTCTATACAACCAGTTATATAATATGCCTTCATTTTTCCAATAGCTATATCATTTTTATAAGTTCCTCTAAAGACTCCTACATTTCTATCCCAATTTACTATTTCTCCTTCTCTTTTTCCATTTATATATGTTCCCCATTCTCCTTTACTACCATCACCATATTTAAACATTCCTATTCCTGTATAGTAACTCATTCTTCTTTCTGTTACTGACTCCATATAATAGCAATTTATTAAATTTTTTAATATTTCTTTTTTTATCATTTTCTTTTCCTCTTCGTTATTGCTAATATAAAATTGTTACCCTTTTTTAACCCTAGCTATTTCAAGTATAAATATTTATTTTATTCTTACATTTCTTAGCTTTATTATTTGTATCTTTCTTCATAGTATTTTTGATAATCTCCACTTGTTACACTCTCTAACCACTCTTGATTATCTAAATACCATCTTATAGTCTTTTCTATCCCTATTACAAATGGTGTTTCTGGATACCAATCTAACTCTTTTACTATCTTACTTGGATCTATTGCATATCTTGCATCATGTCCCAATCTATCTTGAACATAAGTTATCAGATTATAACTTATATTTTCTAAATCTGTTTTTAATATTTTTCTATACTCAACTTCATTTTTCATTACTCTTGAAATTGTATCAATTATCAATTTTACTATATTAATATTAGTCTCCTCATTGAATCCACCAATATTATATACCTCTCCTAATCTTCCTTTTTCAAGAACTATATCTATTCCCTTACAATGATCCTCTACATATAACCAATCTCTTACATTCATTCCATCTCCATATACTGGAAGTTCTTTTCCATGAAGTACATTATTTATTATCAATGGAATCAGTTTCTCTGGAAATTGATATGCTCCATAGTTATTTGAGCATCTAGTTATATTTATTGGCATATGATATGTTTCCATATATGCCATAACTAACATGTCTGCACTTGCCTTTGATGTAGAATATGGTGATTTAGGCGATAATGGAGTTTCTTCAGTAAAAAATTTAGTTCCAAAAGTTTTTACTTCTCCTCTATTTTCAAGTAAAATATCTAAATCCTTATCATTAAAAGTAAGCTCTCTCCCTTCTGGTATATCCTTTTTTAAGCTTCCATAAACTTCATCTGTTGATACTTGTAAATATTTTTTACCATCTTTATATATAGGATAACCCTTTTCATCTTTTCCTACTGTCCAAAATTTCTTTGCTGTATCTAAAAGAGTTTGTGTTCCTAGAATATTTGTTTCAAGGAAAAGTTTTGGATTCTCTATACTTCTATCCACATGTGATTCTGCTGCAAAATTTACAACATAATCAATATCATATTTAGAGAAGATATTTTCTACCAATTCATTATTAGAAATATCTCCCTTTACAAATTCAACTTTTTTATCTTTTAACTCATTTTCTATATTTTTCAGATTTCCAGCATATGTCAATTTATCAAGGATAACTACAAAAATATCTTTATGCTTATTTAAAATATATTTTAAGAAGTTTGCTCCTATAAAACCTGCTGCTCCTGTTACTAGATATATTTTCATTATATCTCCTCACTTATATCTAATAAATATTTTCCATATTCTGTTTTTAACAATGGTCTTGCTAGCTCTTTCAATTGCTCTCTTGTTATCCAACCATTTTTATATGCTATCTCTTCTAAACAAGCAATATAGTTTCCTTGTCTTTCCTGTATAGTTTCAATAAAATTAGAGGCTTGCAATAGATTTTTATGATTTCCTGTATCTAACCAAGCAAATCCTCTTCCTAAAAGATTAACTTTTAAACTTTTTTCTTCTAAATATAGTTTATTAAGATCTGTTATTTCTAACTCTCCCCTTTTACTAGGCTTTAAACTTTTAGCTTTTTCTACTACTGTATTATCATAAAAATATAATCCTGGTATTGCATATTTTGATTTTGGTTTCTCTGGCTTTTCTTCCAATGATAAAACATTCATATTTTCATCAAACTCTACAACTCCATATTCTCTAGCATCTTTTATAAGGTAACCAAAAATCTCTGCTCCTTTTTCTAATTTTGCTAATCTCTTTAATATAGGAGAAAATCCCTGTCCAAAGAAAATATTATCTCCTAATACTAAAGATACACTATCTTTTTCTATAAATTCTTCACCTATTATAAATGCTTCTGCTAGTCCATTAGGTCTTTCTTGAATAGCATAAGATATATTTAATCCTATTTTACTTCCCTTTCCAAATAATTCTTTAAAACAATTTATATCTCTAGGAGTAGAAATTATTAAAATATCTCTTATTTCTGCTAACATTAAAACTGATAATGGATAATAAATCATTGGTTTATCATATATTGGTAATATCTGTTTTGATATGCTTATTGTTAATGGATGAAGTCTTGTTCCACTTCCTCCTGCTAATACTATTCCTTTCATATTTTTCCTTCATTATAATATTTTAGCTATATATTTCATGCTGACCATATCAATAAAATTTTATTATATATTATTATTTTTTTCCCAAAAATAACTGCAACAAGTTAAAGAAACCAATAGCCAAACTAACATGGGATCCCATCCACTTCTCCAAAGAGGCCAAACTATTCCAAAGACACAATAACTAATTAATCCTCCCATTATTCCTAAACTATAAATATACTCACTGTTTTTTAATAATATATAAGGTAATATTCCAAATATAAAAATAAGTTGTGGTATCAATAAAAGTCCATTATCCGTTAAAGAATTAAAATACATACTATGTGCATCATCAAATCCTTCCTTAAATGCTTGTTTATATACTCTCTGAATTTCTGTTGCTTCTGGCATATTATTAACATATTTCTTATATAGTTTCTCATCTTGTTTAGTTCCACTTCCCATAATAGGGTGTTGTTTAAATCTCCAAATAGCATTTTTCCACATTTCTACTCTTATTCCATTGGACATATTATTTAAACTTACTTTAGCATTAAAAGTATTACTTTTAAATCTAGCTGAATATGGTGTTTGTAAGAAACCAAATAATAAAAATCCTCCTAAGATACAACTAGTAATAATTATTTTTATATTTCTATTAAATAATAATACTCCCAATACTCCAATAACAAAAGCTAATAAAGCAGCTCTTGTTTGAGTAATAATTAATAAAAAAATAGTAAAAAATAAAATTATTCCATTTAAAAATTTAT
>ERZ791927.2488-NODE-2488-length-11645-cov-2.618292_pt1 | contig 11645 bp, 9 predicted proteins | sample MGYA00510130_ERZ791927 | MGnify/ENA primary metagenome ERZ791927 (study PRJEB30046, sample SAMN00792055) | human gut metagenome | study: EMG produced TPA metagenomics assembly of the A metagenome-wide association study of gut microbiota in type 2...
TGGACCTGCTTTTAATGCTGCGTATGCCGCTGTTGGAGACAAGACCGTTGTTTCTTATACAACTACAGAGACCGCTTTGGGCAATGGCATGACATTCTATTTAGGAGCGTCAAATACTACTTTGTATGCAAAGTATACGAGTAGTGATATCTTAAAATTGAAGGGCGATAAGGAAGTTGTTTCTTTAACAGCTACAACTGCTTCTGCTACGAATGAAACTGCCGCCGAATTTACGATCCGTAACTACTCTTCTCGTACTTTCGAGTTGTGGGTAACTATTGATGGTAAGGAATACCAAGTTATAACAAAGGGCGATGGTACTGCCGTTACCGGAGATCAGTCAACGAAAAATCTTTCAGACTTCAACACGAAGTTTATTGTAAAAGATGGTAAGCTGAAATTTAAAGGCTTGTTTACGGCTGCATTGCCTGCTAGCGAGGTTGGTAGTAATTTACAGGCCTTCTCTTATGCTAAAGAGATCGGAGATGAGTATTTGACTGAATACAATTCAAAAGGTACAACTTTGTCCTTCGATTATACGACTAGCGAATTGGTTGGTAACTTGTTTGATTCCGTAACTCCGGTAACTGTTAGTGCGGATATTACTGCTGCGGATGCGAAAATCCAGACAGGTACTTATTTTGTGAAAGGTGACGCAAAGAAGGTAGAAGCATTTGTTGCTGAAGTTGAAGATGGTACAAATAATGAAGCTGCCATATCAGCTGCAAAAGAAATCTCTTTCTTAGCCGTGGATCCTACTCAACGTTACAACATCAATGGTAAACAAGATGGTGAAGGTTACGCTTTGTATTGGATGAAAGGTGAGGTCGCTGCTAAAGACTCTAGTGCAAACGCAAGCTTTACGATCTCATTGAAAGATGCCTTTAATGAGGATGGTAAGTTGATTTTAACGATGAAACCTTCTGTCAAAGAAGGTAATACTTGGAAATCTTATGATGTAAATGTAGCTGCGGTTAAGCCTTCTGTTTCTGATACGAAGACTTATGTGACTACTGTATTATCAGGAAGTACAAAAACGAACTATACTCCTATCCATCCGCAACTGGGTGCGAATTCTTATCTTGACGCTTCTGTATTATTGAAGAAGAACGCTGAGAATGTGGTAAATATTTACTTTACAAGTAATGATGAGGACAAGAGCTCTGAGGGTAAGCCAAACGCTCAAACAGAGTACCATAAGTATTTAACGGTTGATCCTGCTACAGGTGACGGTTTAAGAGTGGTTGCTTATAATAGTGCGGATTTTACGATGCCGGTATCCCAATGGATCGTTTCTGGTTTTGATGGCAAATATAATTTTACATTGACAAACCGTGAGACAGGTGAGGATTTGGTATTACGTTTACAACCGGATGGAAAAGAAGGTGGCTATAAAGTAGATAAAGCAACTTATGATGGAGAAGAAGTAACAATCAAAGGAGATGAAAAAGCTTCCAAAGGTGTAACAGAAGATTTAGCACTGAATACAACTTCCGTTAAGTTCAACACGATCGCTACAACTCGTACGGACGGTTATAAAGTATTCACGGATACTCAGATCGCCGAGGGCTTTAAGATGACATTCAATGGTAAGAACGTATTTGGTGACAAGACTCTTTATGCAGTTCTTTCTAATGATAAAAAGAGTATGAAGGTCTCTACCGATGAGAAGGCGACAATGTTGACCCTTTATCCGGAAAGAGTAAAAGGTGCTGAAACTTTGGATAAATCTTTGCAAGGTGTAGCTGATTACATCTTGAATACGAATACTTATGCTTACTTAAATGATAAGAATGAGGTTGTAAGAGTTGCGGATAAGGATACTTTGGTTGTTCCAACTTATATCTTGCGTACGACGGAAGTTAAGGGTGACGATGCTAGATATTTAGGTGCTGCCGCTGCTACTGATAAAGAAAAGGATGCCGCTACAGAGTTCGCTATCATTAAGAATGCCGCAGGCGGTTATTCTTTGGTTTCGTTAGCTGCGACTTCTGGGGGTACGCTTGATTATGCTGCTTCAATTGATAATACTTCTGCGGTTAAAACTGCGAGCGTTAATAGCACAAATTTAACTGTAGCTTATGATAAGAAGCGTTATGTAGCAGCTAGTGACTTGAATGATGGTTACGCAAACGTTGAGATCTTGGACGCTAATCCGTTCAACCCGTCATTGGCCTCTCAACCACGTCACGCATCATTTGACAATATGTTAGGTTCTATCAACTATCAGTTGAATAAGAATGGTATCACTGAAGGTATCCTTTCTGCGGAAAGCATGATTTTCTGGTTGGATACGGCGGATAGCAAGGCTAAGACTCCTTCATTCTATATCTCTAAAGGCATTGAGGTTGCTGAAGGCGAAGAAGCACCGGCTGAGAGAATGTTCATGTTCAATGCTCAGGATTCTTTGAAATATTTCGTAGAAGGCTCTGCTCAAGAATATACAAATGAGGCATATTATTTGGAAGGAACAGAGGATACTAAGGTAATCTTCCGTCCGGCTATCCTTGAGGGTGTTGATACAATCGCTACTACCGTAAATGGTGAGGCTGTAAAAGTTGTTAAGGAATTGGAGTCTGATGGTGAGACTGTAAATTCTGATAGACTGGATGCGTTCAAGTTTAATATAACTTTAGCTAAGGATTCTGAGGATGAGTATGTTATTTCTTCTCAAAGAAAGATTGATGGTAAGACAGTTTATGTTTATGCCTTGAATGGAAAACTTGGTTTGACTGCTGACAATGATATCGCTATGGTCTTCACATTAGGTACTGACGTTCCGACTTCTAACGGTTCTGTTGAAGATGCTGCTTCCTCTATCGTTGTAGTAGGTGGCAACGGTGTCGTAACGATCCAAGGCGCTGCTGGTCAGAACGCTTATGTACGTACTGTATTAGGCCAGTCTGTAGCTGAGACTGTTCTTACATCCGATAACGCTACAATCGCTGTACCTGCCGGTATCGTATTCGTTACGGTTGGCGAGGAGACTGTGAAAGTTGTCGTTAAATAATTGAATATTCAAAGTAAAGGAATAATGAAATAAGATAATCAACAATTCCCGTGAGGGTTTCGATCCCAAGTAATCCGTGACGGATGAACAGGCGGGAGTTGGATTAATATTAATACTAAAGTAATAAATTAAGAGGTCCGTAAGTACCTCCGTGAGGATGGAGTACGGATAAAGAAACAAGTCTCCGGCAGGCGTAAGCTTTGCTGGGGACTTCGTATTTTGCGACCTTATTTATGTGTAACTAATGAAAAAAGAACTGTCTAATAACGTGAAAGATGGGGCCTTTTTGTATTTTTGCGGAAATTAGGAGTAATAGTAGTATCAAAAATAAGCTCAAACAATTAATGTCAAACTCAAAAATCTCAGCGGCCGCATTTGCGGACACAAAACCTCATTATGACCTTCTTGATGGATTGAGAGGTGTCGCAGCGTTAATGGTTATATTTTATCATGTATTCGAAGCCTTTGCTACGAGTCCCATTGATCAACAATTTAATCACGGTTATTTAGCCGTTGATTTCTTCTTTATCCTGTCCGGGTTCGTGATTGGTTATGCTTATGACGACCGGTGGAAAACCATGACGACAAAGGATTTTATCAAACGTCGGTTGATCCGTTTGCATCCGATGGTTGTCCTTGGAGCCGTTTTGGGAGTTATCGCGTTTTGTATACAAGGGTGTGAGAAGTGGGATGGTACGCATGTCTCTATATCCATGGTGATGCTAGCTTTGCTTATCAACCTTTTTTTGATACCGGCTGTACCCGGTTCCGGGCCTGAGATCCGTGGAAATGGTGAGATGTTTCCTTTAAATGGCCCTAGTTGGTCTTTGTTCTTCGAGTATATCGGGAATATTATGTATGCCTTGTTTATTCGTCGGATGTCAACGAAGGCGCTTATGGCACTTATTGTCTTGGCGGGAATCGGATTGGCTTCGTTCGCTATATTCAATTTTTCCGGTGCGGGGCACCTAGGTGTGGGGTGGACGATGGAAGAGTACAATTTGATCGGTGGCTTTTTACGAGTGTTATTTTCTTTCTCGATGGGATTGTTGATGTCGCGCGTCTTTAAGCCCATTCATGTCAAAGGTGCTTTTTGGATTTGTAGCTTGGCGATCGTTGTTTTACTTTCCATGCCCTATGTCGGTGACGGTGAGGCTTTATGGATGAACGGTATCTATGATTCTGTATGCGCGATCCTAATATTCCCTATGCTTGTCTATCTGGGGGCTTCCGGGAAGACAACCGATAAACATTCCGCCCGTATTTGTAAATTCTTGGGAGATATCTCTTATCCTTTGTATATGGTACATTACCCTCTTATATACTTGTATTTTGGGTGGGTGAAGAAGGAGAACCTTACATTTGCGGAAGCATGGCCGGAAGCGTTGGCATTAGTGATCGGAAGTATAGTATTGGCTTACATTAGTTTGAAACTTTATGACGAGCCGGTTCGCAGATATTTGACAAAGCGCTTTTTACAGGTACGCAAATAACCTGCCATAACCGTATGTGCCACCCAACACATACGGTGTATCGGTGAATAAGCGGATCAGAATGGGTATTAGTAGCGATTTGCCCATTCTAAGATTGTCGGACTTTCGACATCAACCCCGAACTCTTTGGCTTTTCTCAAGATATTATGAGCTAATTCCGGCTTTTGCTGATCGGTAGCGTATCGAAAATAGGATTCGGCCGCCCGTACGTGTGTGGCGTCCGGCATAGGATATTTTCGTTCTTCGGGTAATCCGAAATCAGAGTCGTTCAACTCTTTGCGTTCCTCCGTGTCAAGTCGGTCGGAACCTTGTTCTCTTTCTCTTTCCATCGTGATAATTTTTTAATGATCTGTTTATGAAACGTTTCGATGGAAACAATCACTTCTCGCTAAAAAGTGTTGGGAAAGAATTAATGTTTATCAAATAGATCTGATTCATAAAGAAAACATGCCTCGCAAAGCTCATAAGAACACATCTTTAGTTTCATCCTTAGAATCGGAAACGGATTGCCTTGCTCATCCGTCTCATCCGTCTTTATCCGCTATACGATCTAAGAGGATAGACACATGTCTGCCGTCCATCAAGCCATGATGAGCCGTTACGGAGATAGGGAGCATCCGATGCCCGTTCTGCTCGATCAGCTTTCCGGTGGAGATACGGGTAGCGGAATCGCTTGTACGGAAAGAGGAAGCATGTTTCATCTCCGTGAAGGCGATCCATGGGACCGGGGAGAAACGGACTAGGTCTTGCCGGTCAGATTCCCTATCTTTGCAAAGGCCTGTGAGAGCTTGCACACGTTCGATCTCTTTCTGTGCGTTTTGAAGGAACAGTTGCCTGTCCGGTGTATATTCGAAGAAGCCGAAGCCGAATGTTCCGTCTTCTCGCCCAATCGTTGTTCCCACGTGGATTCGGTCGAAGCAGACAGGGATGTTGTCGATGATCCGGTACCGGAACTCTTCCACCTCATTAACGGCTGTCATAATCTTATGTAAGGAGTAGAGGAAAAAAGAGGCATGATCCGCTTTCGCCTCTTTATAGATGGAGGTCACGTCTATCTGGGTGGTCAGTCCAAAGAAAGGGTCGTCCATAGAACCGAAAAACAGGAAATGTTCTTTCCGGTTCCAATGCTCTAGGTCAATAGGATGCTTCATGATTCTTTATTTGTTGGGTTTACTATTTTGTGGAAAGCGATGCGTTCCGTACCATTCGCGATGTAAATGATACCGCATTGCTTGAAGCCATGCTTTTTCAATAAGTTTTGCATGACAATATTATCCCGGTGTGTATCGATACGGATATTATCGCAATGAGCGAATGCCCATTTTAGACATTCGGTCGAGATCCCCTTTTGCTTACCGTTGGAGGCCATGCGATGGATCACGGCATAAGGTTCATCGTTCAGCCATTCGCCTTCATAGATCTTTAGGTAAGTAGGGTCGATTCCCTCGATGTAACAAAAGGTCCCCACTAACTCGCCCTGCTCATTTTCGCATACGAAACTATGGCTGCCTTGATCTCGTTGGAGATCAATTCCTCGGAAGGATATCCATTGATCCATTGATTGCCGTTGCCATGCTCTTGCATGAATCTGCGTGCATAATCGTACATAGCCATTACCTCGGCCAGATCTTCTTGTCGTGTTCGTCTGATATTCATGATCGGTAGAAAAAGTTATCCCGCAAAAGTAGTATATTATTGTTATCTTTGCGAATCTAGTCGAAAAATATATAAACCAATTAAATCAAAATATCATGGAACCATTAAAAATTGCTACCGTGCAGTTCGAGACACGGGATAACGATAAAGTGTATAATCTTTCTATCATCCGGGAGATGTGCCGGAAAGCGTCGGTAGAGGGAGCGGATGTAGTGGCTTTTCACGAATGCTCGGTTTGTGGATATACGTTTGCCAAGGACTTGTCTCGCGAGGAATTGTTGGCTATTGCCGAACCGATCCCCACGGGGGAGAGTACGCAAGCCTTGATCGCCATCGCCAAAGAGTTTGGTGTCACGTTGCTGGCCGGATTCTTTGAGCGGGATGGGGATCGTATCTATAAAGCGCAAGTTTGCGTGGATGGCAATGGCTTGAAGGCAAAGTACCGCAAGCTACATCCGTTTATTAATCCGAATATCTTGCCGGGCGATCAATATGTGGTTTTTGAGATCAAGGGATGGAAATGTGGCATATTGATTTGCTACGATAATAATATCATAGAGAATGTCCGTGCCACGGCCTTATTAGGGGCGGATATCATTTTCATGCCTCACGTGACGATGTGTACCCCTTCCCCTCGCCCCGGGGCTGGTTTGATAAATCCTATGTTATGGGAGAACCGGGCAAACGACCCGACTTCCTTGCGACAGGAGTTCGATGGCCTGAAGGGACGTGCTTGGCTTATGAAATGGCTTCCCGCTAGGGCGTACGACAATGCGGTATATGTGGTATTCTCCAATCCGATCGGGCGTGATTATAATGAGATCAAGAACGGTTGCTCGATGATTCTGGATCCTTTCGGCGATATCGTGGCGGAATGCCGTAAACTGGGTGATGATTTCGTGATCGCTACGGCTATCCCTGAGAAATTGAGACAGGCTGGAGGATATCGTTACCGAAATGCCCGTCGTCCGGAACTTTATGCGGATATTATCGGCCAACCGCATGAGTCCAATCAAAAGGTAGCATGGTTAACAGAAACAACAAATAAATAGTATGCAACAAACAACAATCTCTAAGTCACCTCGTGTAGAGGTGGTGGATGCGCTACGTGGATTCGCTGTCTTGGCAATCTTATTAGTGCATAATGTGGAACATTTTATCTATCCGGTCTATCCGGACCCGGCTACGCTGCCGGGATGGTTGAACGTATTGAATGAAGGCGTGTTTACGGTGGTATTCGCTTTGTTTGCCGGGAAATCGTATTCTATCTTTGCCTTGTTATTTGGTTTTACCTTTTATATACAGTATTCGAACCAGCAGGCGAAGGGAAAAGACTTCGGTTACCGCTTCCTTTGGAGATTACTGCTGTTGACGATCTTCGCTACGTTGAACGCCGCTTTTTATCCGGCAGGCGATGTTTTGCTGCTGTATGCGATCGTGGGCGTTGTTTTGTTTATCGTGCGTAAATGGAGCGATAAGGCTGTCTTGATAACGGCTATTATCTTTTTATTGCAGCCGGTGGAGTGGTATCATTATATCGCTAGCCTGTTTAATCCGGATTACCAATTACCCAATTTAGGAGTAGGGGAGATGTACTCAGAGATGGCGGAGCATACCAAGCGGGGGGATTTATGGAATTTCATCTGGCAGAACGTGACGTTAGGACAAAAGGCTAGTTTGCTCTGGGCTGTTGGTGCCGGCCGGTATGTACAGACCTGCGGGTTATTTATGCTGGGAATGTTGATCGGGCGCAAAAAGTTATTTATCCCCTCGGAGGAGAATTCCCGTTTTTGGATAAAGACCTTGATCATTACTGCGATCGCTTTCGGTCCTTTATACCAACTGAAAGTATTGTTGATGGATACGGCGGACAGCGCTATCGTGCGCCAGACGGCAGGTGTTGTGTTTGATATGTGGCAGAAATTCGCTTTTACGTTCGTATTGGTGGCTTCCTTTGTGTTACTGTATCAGCGCGAGGCCTTTAAGCGTTTTACCTCTATCTTACGCTCTTATGGAAAGATGAGCTTGACGAATTATGTGACACAATCTTTTGCTGGTGCGTTGATCTATTTCCCGATCGGCTTGAATCTGGCTCCTTACTGCGGTTATACGGTCAGCATGTTCATCGGTATCGCCTTTTTCTTTTTGCAAGTACGCTTCTGTAAATGGTGGGCTGAAAGACATAAACACGGACCGTTGGAAGGTCTTTGGCATAAGTGGACATGGGTAGGTTCTAAATAAGGATCTGATTATCTGGTGAAATGAGATGGGGTATGTCCCGTCTCATTTCATTACAGACAGTTCTCACTCCATAAAAGGTTTGGCATATTTAATCATTCCATGCACGTTCTTGAGTCCTTCCGGTGCCAACTCGACAACCATGCAATATTCGCTGGGGACATCGAATGGGAACTCAATGCCGAAATCAATCGCCCTTTTATATCCGAATCTCGGATAATAATCCTTATGTCCTAATAAGACGGCCGATTTATAGCCTAGCTCTCCCGCTCGCTTATGCGCTTCACGGATCAAAGCGCTACCAACGCCAATCCTTTGGTACTTCGGTACCACCGAAACCGGTGCTAGCCCAAGAGAGATCACGCTTTGGTCTTCTGATACGATTTCCACCTTACTCATCATGAGATGCCCTATGATTTCGCCGTTTAATTCAGCGACTAAGGAGAGCTCCGGAATATAAGCGTCCGTTTTTCGTAAACGTTCTACAAGGTACGGTTCGCTTTGATCACTGTCCTCCACGTCACGGAAAGCAAGTTCCACGACTTCCCTTACTGCTTGAAAGTCGTTCTCTTGCTCTGGTCTAATCTTGATTTCTTTATTCATATGTTGCGTATTTCCGGTTATCGCTCAGACCCGTATCGTGAGTCCGTTTTTATCTTCTGCGTCGAACACTGCGTACCGGAGCGGATTTTTCTGCTTTCGGAGCCTTGACAGTGGGAGCTTTCTTTTCGGAGGCAGGTTCTTTGGTTGTAGTACCTTTTCCTCTTGCGGCGCTCTTTCTGGCTTTCTTCGCGGCTTTGCTGTCTACCGCTACTTGAGTCGTATCCGGTTGATACCAGAGTGATTTCTCAAAGCTGGTTAATTGACCTTCGATACGAGCTTGCTCGTTCTTTAAGGAATCCGGTGTCGGGCAATACGCCTGCAATGGCAGATTCATCAAGTTTTGGGTCTTGATGATATCCCCCTCGAACATCCGGCGACGGAAATAGTCATCCATCGTAAAAGTCATGGCGTTATTCATATTAGACGTCATGATGTATGAATTGCTGATATACGGACGTATATTCTCGTAAGGAAGCCAGAACATAGGCATGGTTGTCTCTCCCATATCACCTGTAGAGGTAAGGATCGGGCAAATCGCCAATATCTTGACATCAAAAGCGGAATTATTCTGGTCGAAATACCATGCTTCTTTTACATAGTAAGACCGTACGTCGGCTGCAGGTATATCGCTTTCATTGATTACGAAAGTCGGTTCCTCACCCGCTCTCCCCGGTATCTCCTCATAAAGGATGTAGAAGCGATCCAGCAAATCCTTGAAGTTGATCAAATGGGCTTCGTCAAACTCCTCGTATCCGTCCAGATACTCATAGGCCTTGATCTTGTTCTCACCTAAAAGCTGGAAGATTACGGAGAAAAGATTCATCTGTCCGTTCATCGGGCGGGTCGGGTAATAAAGCGGAGCGTTCTGTTCTTTCATCAAGTCCACCTGCCGGTAGATAATACGCATCCAGCGAGCGTTCCCGATCTCTTGCGTCAAACGCTCGTTCATATCTTGGGCCCGTACGGTCAGTTCGGGTAAACCGGTATCTTTCTTATCGTTTCTTTCCCCACGGCTGGCTTGAGGCGAACGGCGACGCGTTTGTTGTTGCTGCGTAGCATCGTTCTCTGCTTCTTCTTGCGCGTGAAGAGGCATCGCTGTTAAAAAAGTGGCGGCCAAAGCGGCTATGTAATACAGATGTTTCATACTGCGAATCTTAATTTACGATTACTTCGATAGTCGGTATGGTACGTTCGATACCGTCCGGACCTTTCGCGACTACACGGGTGATATAAAAACGTTTACCCTTACTTAAATTGCGGATATAGTTTTTCTGACGTTGCGAGAAGTTGGTTCCTTCGGCCACTTCCGGGATAGCGTTACCCATGGAGTCGAAGAAAGTCAGCTCAAAACGTAATACCGTATATTTTACATTTAGCAAATCATCGTCGATAGCGGCCAGAATACCGTCAGCCTCTACCAAGCTACGTTTGGCGATCATACCTCCCTTGAACTTACGGACGTTACCGTTTTGATCCTTATACTCGATATAAGGTAGGGGATCGGGGAGGGCACGCACGCGGAAGGTAGTCTTTGCCATCTCTATGTTCCGGCCATCCGCCATACGAGCGTTGACCGTGATCACGGCTTCCGTTCCTACTTTAGACGGGCGGGCTTCCCAACCATCCTTGCTGCGGGTTAATGTGCCGTTCGTCATGGTAGCTGTCACATTACCGCTCGGTACACCCGGGACGGCGATACGCATCGGGTTGGCGATACCGGCATATAATACGTTCATCAATGTCGGGGCCACGGTAGCTGTCGGCTCGGTCACGAAATACTCGCTCTCGAAATCCCGGCGCATGATGCTGCCGTCGCTATTCGGCATCTCGATATAACCTTTGATCGGGAATGTCCCGGCAGCTCCGGTATTCACCGTGAAGACTCCTTTATTCTCGTAAGGTAATTCTTTTCCGTTTACATAGATCGTAGGACGTTTCGTAGAGTCTACCGCCGATAATACGATATTCGCCTTGTACTGGCTTCCTCGCATTACGATCTGGCTTTCCGGGATTACCTGCGCCGTGATCTGGTTCACACGGTAATCGCCAACGTCTACGCTATTCAATAAGTTCGATAAGACCTCACCTTCGGCGTAGCGAACGTCACTTTGCATTTTTGTTAACAGGGTAACAGCCGCCGCTACCGGCATATTCTCGAACAAGGCCTCTTCCCAAGTACGGGTATTTATCCCCGCTTTATGAGGGGGAGTCGTGCTTAGGTTCGCCTCCAATACGGCAGTCTTCGCCGAATCTTCGATAAAGCCGCCCATCCAGATACGATACTTATCAATTTCCGCTCTCAGCTTTTTACCTTCTCCGCTTACAGGAGAGAGCATTACACGGGAGGCGGCTTCCAAATCATCCTTATGCTCGATGCTGTTTACGTTGGCATTCTCGCCATCAGCTACCTTAGCGATACGGATCTTTAAATCTTGTATATACGTATAGAGGCTATCTGAGGCTCTTTTCACCTCACGGGCCTTCAATGCCCACTCACCCACTTTCTGGGGATTCTCTTGGTAATAAGCTTCCATCTCGTCCGCTACGATCTTGTTTCGGCGGGAGGAGTTATCGATAGAGGTTCGCAAGCTACCTTCCACCAACTCAAAACCATCCAGCACCTCCGACGACACGTTCAGTGCCAT
>ERZ791927.2503-NODE-2503-length-11578-cov-2.031068_pt1 | contig 11578 bp, 9 predicted proteins | sample MGYA00510130_ERZ791927 | MGnify/ENA primary metagenome ERZ791927 (study PRJEB30046, sample SAMN00792055) | human gut metagenome | study: EMG produced TPA metagenomics assembly of the A metagenome-wide association study of gut microbiota in type 2...
ATATATATGATTCTTTTCATGGTGCCAGATTTATTTGAATGTAAATTTAATACCAAGGCTATAAGTTCTCGCTGATGGATAAGTGCTGTAATCAACACCTTGTGCCACAGTTATCACGTCATTGGCTGTTGCGGACGTCGAGGTCGAACCGAAGTTCCCTTGTGGGTCAAAGCCCGGATATTTCGTGATGGTGAATAAGTTGGATGCGGAGAAAGATAATTCCACGTTATTCACGAACGTTCCGGTAAACCAGTTCGCTGGTAAACGATAATTTAAATTCAATGAGTTCATCCGTAGGAACGAGGCATCATGAATATACAGGTCGCACAATGCATTGGCTACGGTTCCCGTATAGGCTAACCTTGGAAATAAAGCATCGCCACCTTTGAAATTGTAACTATCAAATATCGAGTTATACACGTTGTAGGTTCCCACGCCGGACGTTTTCTCGTATTGATAATACCACATTCTTTTTGCCCCGTATGAGTAAGTGAACACGGCGGTTGCGTATAGATTTTTCCAACCGAGTGAAAGGTTAAAACCACCAAAAAATTTGGGGTTAAAATTACCCAATTTCACTTTGTCTTTTGCCGTGATCTTTCCATCTCCGTCCTGATCAATCAGGTATGCGTCACCCGGAGAATTGTAACTACCGAAATAGTTTTCCTGTACCCCAGTAGATGACACCGGTTTTAGTGCAATAATTTCCTCTTGAGTCCGGAATAATCGACCGGCATATTTATAACCGTACCAGTCTCCGATGTGTCCGCCTTCAACCAAACGAACATATTCATAATAATAAGGCATTTTCAACTCCTTCACGATTCCATCCAGTTTTTTTACTTTTCCGGAGTTTGTGGCGATATTAAAGCCGATTTCAAAGTTCACTTTATCCGTCCGGATAACGTCACCCCGGATGTCAAATTCCCATCCGACATTGGCAATTGTTCCAACATTCTGGTTGACCGTTGTGTAGGATGAATTTGCGGGTACAGACCCGTCGTAGATCAGATTGTTGATTTGTTTATTGTAGTATCCGATTGTTCCGCGAAGGCGTTCGTTTAACAAACCGAAATCAAGACCCACGTCGATAGAGGTAGTTTCTTCCCATTGAAGGACCGGATTTCCCAAAGAAGTTGGTTTTGTTCCTGGTTGTCCGTCATAGGATGCGGCTCCCATAAGGGAGATATAATCATAGTTACCCAAGTTCTGAGAACCGATCTTTCCGACAGAAGCCCGTAGTTTTAAATAAGGAATATACAATTTCAAGGGGGACATAAACTCTTCTTCAGAGATCACCCAAGCGAGAGCCCCGGAAGGGAAATATCCCCAGCGCTTGTCGGGTCCGAACTTCGAGGAACCGTCTGTCCGGAAAGTAAAGGTTGCCAGATAACGGTTATTGTATTTGTAATTCACACGGGCAATGGCTGATACGAGCGTGTTCCCGGCTTCATCACTATCCGCCCAAGAGTCAGCTCCGCTGCCTAGGTTAATTAATACCTCTTCATCCGGGAATTCTTCCGCACCACCGGAAAGCATTCTGGATTTGTATTTTTCGATTGAATGTCCGACCATGGCAACCAAATTGTGTTTGCCGAAAGTCTTCATCCAAGTTAGCGTGTTATCCCACACGTAAGTGTTGTTCTCACTATTGCCTAAGTTACGGCTATTGTAGGCCGTGGCATATCCTCGTGTCCCTTTTTTAGAGAAAATGTCGGTTTGCGAATTTGTGTAATTAACCGTTCCGGTAGATTTGAATTTCAAACCGTCCAAAATTGTCCATTCCAGAAAAGCTGAACCGGAGAAAGTTAAACCTCGTCCATCGTTTCGGTTAGCCAGAGTTAAATGCGGGTTTTCGATCACCGTGCTTGTTGTTACGAGGTTAATACTTCCGTCTTCATTATATGCCGGGAAGTCCGGACGGAATCGGATGATATTGTCAATAAGATTATCCTTGTTATTGGTTTTTCTGGATGATCCGGATAAATTGACACCTAGTTTGACCTGTTTCCCGATTAATGTTTCAAAATTCAAACGTCCTGTTAATAATTTACTGCGTCCTCCTTTTACAACACCTTTTTGATCATTGTACCCGAAAGAGATAAAGTAGTTAGAGTTCTGTGTACCACCTCGCACGGAAATGTCGCATTGCGTGGTCAAAGCATTCTGGGTCATTTCATCCCACCAGTCGGTATCTCCGTCCATGAAAGCATCGGGGAGTAATTCCAGCATACTACCGTCCCATTGGCTCGTGTTCAATTGATTGAATTTGGATTCATTGAAAAAAAGTCGGGTGTTGTAATCGAATCCGGCAATTTCAATGGATTGACGACCGACTGTCTCTACGAAACGCTTGTATTCTGCCGCATTCAAGGCGTTCAGCTTGTTTGAATTGATGGTCTGGATTCCGGCTCGGAGAGAAAGGTCTACGGTCGGTTGCATTCCCAGTTTGCCCCGTTTGGTTGTTACGATGATGACACCATTGGCGGCCCGGGAACCATAGATTGCTGTTGCGGATACGTCTTTTAATATATCAATGCTTTCGATGTCTGATAAATTCAAGTTGAATAAAGCATTAGTTACGTCTCCCGTGGAACTTTGTGAATAATCGGGAACCCCGTCAATAACCCATAACGGTTGAGTGTTTCCTGTTAACGTTGAAATTCCTCGAATCATAACATTTACCGGGGAAGTGGGAGAGGCCGATTGAATCATGACGTTTACTCCGGGAGCCCGTCCTTGCAACATACTTTGCACGCTTGCTCCTGCCGGAGACATGGCAATATCCTTTTCTCCGAGTCGGGATACGGCTCCGGTAGCATCTTTTACCTTGGTAGTTCCGTAACCGACGATAACCACCTCGTCAACGAAGCTCACGCTATCTTTCAGTTGAATGATATTCAGTTTATCAAAAACATTCGAGTTTAATACAAACCGATATTTAGCATAACCGATGCTACTGATGATGAGTGTTTTCGCATCTTCTGGAATGTTGATTGAAAATTCGCCTTCCACGTCTGTGGCAACCCCTAAAGTCGTGCCTTCTAAGATAACAGTGGCCCCGATAATAGGTTCTTTGTCTTTTTCCGAAATCACTCGTCCTTTCACGACCAGTTGTTTCTCCTCTTCAGCTTTTACCGTATTATTCTTGCGTCTTAGCACCACAATACGGTCTTCTTTTATCTGATAAGCGAGGGGTGTGTCTTTAAATACGGCATCTAAAATTGTTACGATGTCCGCATCCTTCAACGAGACGGTTATTTTAACACCTTCCTTATCCGTGTCGTTGTACACGAACGTGTAGTCCGTTGCCGATTCCAGATACTCGATAACAAAATCAATCGAGGCGTTGTTGAAGTGAACATCCATTTTCTTGTTTTGGCTCACTCCGTACGAGTAAGTGCAAAATGTCATGAAGATAAAAAGAGCAAATAGTTTCCCGAACATTCTCGGGTCAGGCCGAAAAAGTCTGAATCCCGCTTTGGGGATTGATGAATTTTTTTTCATGGTTATTGGTTTTTAAACGTACTAAAGTCTTTGTTTTAATTGTCTCTTTACATGTATAACAGAGTCTTGTTGTATAAAATCGATTTTTCCTGTAGCTTTTAATATTCCTAAAATGACATTACCGTTATCGTATTTTTTCATCTTTCCGGAGAAGATTAAGTCTTTTAATCTTTCTTCTTCGTACACGAATTTAACATCATACCAACGGGACAATTGTTTAAGAACAGTCTCTAAGCGAGTGGACTTGAAAATTAATCGTCCTTCTCTCCATGCCGTGAAGAGTTCCGTGTCAACCGTTTCAACTTGTACTTCTCGTGTTGCTTTGTTGTAAGTGGCCTGTTCCCCGGGGTGTAGAATAGTCTTGTCGGATGATAATTGCACGGCACCTTCGACTAGAGTTGTTATGATTTCATGCTCATCGGAATAATTCTGGATATTAAACTGAGTACCTAATACCGTTAAATTCAAATCCTTGTTCCGAACGATAAATGGTTTTGTTTTATCTTTTCTGACATCGAAATAAGCCTCTCCGGAAACCAATTCCACTTGTCGCTTGTCCCCGGTAAAAGCACGGGGAAATTTTAATTCTGTCTCTGAATTCATCCAGACACGTGTTCCGTCAGCTAACACAAGTTCGAACTCTCCTCCTTTGGGTACATAAATTCGCAGGATTTCAGATGTTTCAAGCTGTTTTTTATGACGGGTACTATCTTTTATCGAATAGCACTGACCCGGCAGGGATATGCGTACGTCTTGTTCGTTTTGTAGAATAGCCTTGGAAGAAATGGGTTCTAAGAACAACTCGGCAATTTCGATCTTTTCTTCCGGTTTGTCGGGATATAGGAAATATACGCTGACACAGATAAAGCAAATGAACACGGCTGCATACCGTAAAAAATTGGTATATAGCATTTTGCTTTTTCGGTAAGTCTTTTGTGAAATCTTTGCCCAAGCTCTTTGCTGGTTGAATAATAAAAATACTTCTTGTTCCGAGCGGATTCGTTCGTGATCCATGATTGTCTGGTACAAATCATCGTGATGTTTATCCTCTTTCAACCAACGGGATAACTCCTCTTGCTGGTCGGGACTTGCCTCCCCCGTGTAAGCTAGGAAAAGCAAATGGGCGATATGTTCACAATCTTTAGGTGTCATTGCTATCTCTTTTATAGTATAACAATCGACTCCTTCTAACGTACTATGCGGGATTTATTTTTTTGTAAATTATTTTGCACCAAGTGATATGAAAATGTAAAATAGGATTGTAAGATATTCATCCTTATATAGTTCCTTGAGAATTTTAAATCCTTTGACCTTCTGATTTTTTACTGTGTTAATGGAAATATTTAGGGCTTTGGCGATTTCGTCATTTTTCATTCCGGAAACAGACATATCGATAATCTTGCGGCATTCCGTGGGCAGGGACTCTAACCAGTGGTTTAATTTCTGGTCGAACTCAGCCATAATGATATAATCATCGTAAACGGCTTCATCTGTTTGGGCAACAAATTCTTTCAGTTTTGCCGCTTTCATTTGTTCATGTTTGGCATGATTAAAGCAAGCGTTACGTGTGGAGACAAAAAGAAAGAACTGATTTTTTCGATACAATCAAATTTTTCCCGTCTGTTCCATAGGGCCACGAAAATGTCCTGCACAATATCGTCAACAGCGTAAGGCGTGCGGATAAAATGGTAGGTGTAGGAACACAAAATCTTATAATAGCGATCGAATATGACCTTGAAAGCCATGGGATCCCCTTCATTGAAAGATTTAATTAATGTTGTGTCCTTGATTGTTACCATGGGACAAATATACGTAAAAATGTTTCATCTCTTAATCGTATTTTTCAAGATATAAGGATAAAGTATGTAAATGGATAGAAATACTTCTAAGGTTGATTATATAAAGACGATGTATTTAAAGTGGGGTGGATAAGATAAAAGTTTCCGATCTTCTCGTGATGGGTTTGTTGAATCCAGTTCGAGAGTGCCGGGGAACGCATAACGTTCTTTTCTTTGACAAAAATCATGCAGTCGCCTTTCCGGTAGATATTGAATAATGAATCCTCGGTCGAGATCTTCGTGGCCTCTTCGTGTAAATAAACATCCATATTTTCTCCGCCACGGAATTTATAATAGTAATAATGATGAATATTCTCTTCTTCGCGTATGTGATTCGCTTCGGTTGCCATGGCGGTAAAACCGATGTATGGATTAATCTGGGGTAAAGCGAAAGCTCCCGTGAACAACGTGGCAAGGATACCCAGTGCGGTACAATTGATCGCCCGGAATATTTGCTTGCGATATAGTAAATAACAGGCTGTTACACTGAAAATAAACAATGTTATGATGGCGACGTAAATAAATGGCGAGTCGGGAACATTAAATTTATTGCGGATGAAAAATGCCGCGATGGGAGCGATGGTAAGGGCTGCCACGGGAATATGCACGGAAAATGCAATCCATTTCTCCTTGATCTTGGGTAGTAACAGGATCGTCAAGTATGTGAAGAACGGGAACAGAGGCAGCATATAGATGTCCAGTTTTCCGCTGAACATGGAAAGAATGACGAAAGTCGAGACTATTGCCGAGAGGAAAAGTTTTTCTTTATCTGTCGTGAGTAGTTTCTTTTTTATCGCGATAACGATTGTCGTGATGTACAGGATAGACCAGGGAGCCACGGAGTACCAGAACGTCACCCCGTAATACCAGAATGCTTTTTTGTGGTCGAACGAATCAATCGCTCGGTTTATGGTTTGATGGAAAAGAAGATTATTCAGGTAAGTTGATCCTCCTTCGAGATAAATACCGAGAAACCATATGGCACAGAATCCCGATAAAATACCCCATTCTCTCCAGCCGAAATACCGGCAGAAAGAACGGACGTCTCTTTTCACCAGCAGAAAGACGAGCATAGTTATCAAGGGAACGATAAAACCGACAGGTCCTTTCGAGAAAATAGCCATGAAAATATAGAAGGGCAGCAAGAAACGGTCTTTCGGTTGGCCCTTGCCCGAATAGCGTTTATAAAACGTGTACAGGGCAAGAAGAATGAACATGCACATCAGCATATCCATCCGCAGGACAAGGCCCGAACCGATAAAGAACGCACTTGTGAAAAGCATTAGCGAGCCGCTCCATCTCAGGGATGCGGTGGTGTCTTCTTCAACCCATTTATTCATGATATAAATGGAAATCAGGGCCGGAATGATAGAAAAAAGTGAAAGACCAAACATATTATATTCTCCCCAGATCCATTTGCTCAACATGAGTAACCAGAAATAAAGGGGCGTTTTATCTGCGTAAAGTTCTCCTTGATGGTAGAAAGTAAAGAAATGCCCGTCCCGCAGGGCTTCGTCAACGATGCTGAGGTATTTCAGTTCGTTGTTTGGAGTGAAATCCCGTAGGATCAACACGGGAATCACCAAAATAAGCAATATAAAATATCGTCCAATTTTCATGATTATAGTATGTAAATCCTTTTCGTGCAAAACACATCCAAAATGTATACCAGAAATGTTTCTTTTTTGTTACATCCGGAGAAAAAATTCTTCCTGCATTATTTGAAGGATATGCTCTTGAAAATAGTTTTATTATTATAAATTTGCACTTTAATCTAAACGTGTACATGAGATTATGCAGAAAAACTACATTCATTATCTTTTTATTCTTATCGTTTGTTGGTTCGCTTTTTTCGTGAATAATGGTTCTGTTTATGAGGATATTATGGAGTCCCGTAATTTGGTTACGGCGCATGAAATGATTGAATATGACAATTGGTTGGTGCCCACGATGAACGGTGAATTACGTTTGGAGAAACCGCCTCTTCCGACATGGGTCGCCGCGGGAATCGAGTATTTACAACCGGACAATATATCTTTGCAGCGTGCTGCCGCTGGAATCATGGCCACGTTGATGGCTTTTTTCCTCTACTTCTTTGCTTCGGCCTTAAGTGGCAACAAGCTATTGGGATTACTTTCCGCCTTGGTGCTGGCAACCAGCTTTAATGTCATCATGGCCGGACGGGTAGCGACATGGGATATTTATTGTCATAGTTTTATGCTGGGAGCTATATTCTTCTTTTATCGGGGGATAGTGAGTGTGCGAACAAGTTGGGCTAATTTTATCTGGGCCGGGGTATTTTGGGGACTGTCTTTCCTTGGCAAAGGACCTGTGGCATTCTATGCTTTATTGTTGCCTTTCTTGATTTCTTATGCATGGATCTATCGTCCTTCTCTCAGAAGAAAAGGTTGGCCTATTGTCGTCATGCTACTATTATTTATCGTTATCAGTTTTTGGTGGCCGCTTTACTTGTATGTATTCCACCGGGATACAGCTTTGTTCGTGCTGGCGAAAGAATCGACGGCATGGATCGAGAGAAATGTTCGTCCCTGGTATTATTATTGGTTGTTCTTTGCCGAGTCGGGAATCTGGGCTTTGTTCCTCTTGACTGGGTTATGTTGGCCGTGGTTAAAAAAGAAAATAAGAATGCGTAAGGAATACACGTTTGCTGTTTTATGGACCGTGGTTACCTTGGTATTGCTTTCTCTTTTCCCGGAGAAAAAAACTCGTTATCTATTGCCGTTATTGATCCCGGCAGCGATGGTCGTGGCACATTATATCGTTTATATATTCATGGCGGCGAAGGAGAAAACGCTTACCGCCAGTGATCGCATGGTGTTCCGTGTAAATGCTTTTATCCCGGCATTAATTGCTTTAGGAATGCCGGTTGCTGTCTATCTTTTATTTTATCGGGAAGGAGAAGTCGGATTGACTCTTTTGATTATCGTTTCGATCCTGTTCTTGCTTGCAGCCTATTCTATTTTTGCGGGAGGAGTGAGGATAAAATCAATGAAAGTATTCACGGGGGTGGTATTGCTGTTAATTCTTGTGGAAACTCTGTTGATGTCTCGTGTTGCCAATATGTTCAATAACACGGAGATCAAGAGTATCAAAGCTGTTCGCCAGATTGAAGAGTTACAACATGTACCGTTCTATTATCCGGTCAATGAGGAATTGAGAATCGAGTTGGTGTATGAGGCAGGCCGTCGCATATTACCTTGGGATGTAAAAAGCGATACGACACTTTTGAACACTCTGCCTATCGTGCTGGTTTCCGGTAAACCTGCAACGGAGGTTCTTCCTGCTGCGATGCAGGAGAAAGTGAATCTACGTCTAATAGATGTCTACGACAATAATAATCGTCCGAAAACAGATAAAAAACGCTATTCCCCTAAATTCGTTCGCTACGTGACAATCTTGGAGAAGAAATAAAGGACAGGTCATATCAAAGATGTGGAAACGAAGACAGATTTTATTGATTATACCGGGGGTTTTGGGGTAATAACGCCTGTTTTAATTCCTCTACGGATGCCACAATCTGTTTAGCTCCAGCTTGGGTTAATTCCTCCCGATCCCCGTAACCGTACAAAACCCCGATACAGTCAATTCCGGCATTTCGGGCCCCGATAATGTCGTGCTTCCGGTCTCCAATCATGACCACTTTACTCAACTCTCGGATGTCATTATTTTCCAGTACGTGGCGGATTACCTCTTCTTTATGGGACAACGAGCCGTCAAGCCCGCTTCCCCCGACGAATTTGAAATAATGACTCAAGTGGAAATGATCAAGTATCTTTTCGGCGTAATAAGCCGGTTTTCCGGTAGCCAGCATCACTTGCTTTTCGGCCTCGTTTAATTCTTGCAAGAGACGTTCCATTCCGGGATAAACGGCGTTTTCGTATATACCCGTGTCGGCAAATCTTTCCCGGTACTTCCGGATGCCTTCCTCGGCCTGATCTGCGCTGAAATGGCAGAATTCCATCAAGGATTCTTTCAACGGGGGACCCACGAATTTACGTAGTTCGTTTAAGTCATTCACTTCTATTCCGAAATGTTTCAAGGCGTACCGGATTGATTTGGTGATTCCTTCCATGGAATCGGTGACCGTACCGTCGAGGTCTAAAAGAATGTGGGTGTATTCTTGCTGCATATAGTGGGTGTGAGTGGATAAAAAAACAGGCCTATTGCTAAGCCTGTTTCTATATTTCAAAGATTTATTTCCTGTATTAGACATTCAACGTGAAACGTAAGAAAGCGGTAACAGTTAAATCTTTATCTACGCTCTTCAAGTACTCTCTTACAGACATTTTACCGTCTTGCTCGAAAACTTGGTTTAACAAGGTAGACTCTTGGAAGAATTTGTTCAAGCGACCTTGAGCAATTTTATCCAACATGTTTTCCGGTTTTCCTTCTTCACGAGCTTTTTCGCGACCGATCTCGAATTCGTGATCGATAACGTTTTGAGGGATACCGTCTTTATCCACGGCAACAGGAGCCATGGCAGCCACTTGCATGGCGATATTTTTCTTCACTTGGGTATCAGCTGCTTTGTTGAAACCAACAACGGTTGCCAACATGTTTCCCGGGTGAATGTAAATCACGCAATCTTCTGCTTTTACAGAACCATAGTAGCTTAATTCCAGTTTTTCACCGATAACACCAGTTTGTTCTGCAATCTGGTCTGCGATGCTTCTACCATCCAGTTGGATAGCCAACAAATCTTCGGTAGTTGCGGGCATGTTAGCTAAAGCGGCGTCAAGAATCTTGGTTGTGAAAGCAATGAATCCCTCGTTTTTAGCCACGAAGTCTGTTTCGCAGTTCAAGGAAACCATAACTGCATTCTTGCCATCGGTTTTGGCCAAAACGCATCCTTCTTTTGCTTCTCTGTCTGCACGTTTGCTTGCAACAACAAGACCTTTCTTACGGATGATGTCAACGGCTTTGTCGAAATCTCCTTCAGCTTCTTGTAATGCATGTTTGCAGTCCATCATTCCGGCATTTGTTGCTTTACGCAACTTCATCACGTCTGCTGCTTTTATTTCCATATTCTTTAAACCTCCATGTTAATTCAATTTCAGAAGTTAGATCATTCAATCTAAAATCTGAAATCTAAAATCAAAAATTAATCTATTCTTCAGAAGCGGTTTCGCTTACTTCAGCTACTTCATCCTGAGCCTCAGCTTTCTCGGCACCTTTCTTGTCTCCTTCTTTCTCTCTTTCGGCTTTTCTTTCCGTCAGACCCTCTTTGATGGCTCCGGCTACCTTGTCGATAATTAAAGAAATAGAAGTTGATGCGTCGTCGTTAGCTGGGATTACGAAATCAATTCCTTCCGGATTTGAGTTCGTATCCACGATAGCGAATACCGGAATTCCCAGCGTGTTAGCCTCTTTTACAGCGATATACTCCTTCATCACGTCAACCACGAAAAGAGCTGCCGGAAGACGAGTCAGGTCAGCGATGCTACCCAAGTTCTTTTCCAATTTTGCTCTTTGACGAGAGATTTGAAGTTTTTCCCGCTTTGAAAGGTGAGCGAAAGTACCGTCTTTTTCCATCTTGTCGATGGTGGTCATTTTCTTCACGGCTTTACGGATAGTCGGGAAGTTGGTCAACATACCACCCGGCCATCTTTCAGTCACGAACGGCATGTTGATATTAGAAATTTTTTCAGCAACAATGTCCTTAGCCTGTTTTTTTGTTGCAACAAACAGAATTCTTCTACCTGATTTAGCGATCTGTTTCAAAGCTGCACTTGCCTTGTCCAACATGATGGCTGTTTTGTTCAGGTCAATAATGTGGATATCATTACGCTCCATGAAAATATACGGAGCCATTTTAGGATTCCATTTACGGGTAAGGTGTCCAAAGTGACAACCTGCATTTAATAATTCGTCGAAATTTGTATTTGACATTTTGTGTCTCCTTTAAAGTTTACATTCTTAAATTTAATCAATTGCCGGGTAGTTCTCCACAGAAGTCCCGTCAATTTAGATACTAAACTCCTATTAACGTTTAGAGAATTGGAATCTCTTACGAGCGCCAGGACGTCCCGGTTTCTTACGTTCCACTTCACGTGGGTCTCTGGTCATGAACCCTGCTGCTCTTAATTTTGATTTATCCTCTGCGTTTACTTTCACCAATGCTCTGGCAATTCCTAAACGTAAAGCTTCAGCTTGTCCGTTGAAACCTCCACCTACAAGATTTACCTTGATGTCATATTGTCCCAACACACCTA
>ERZ791927.2506-NODE-2506-length-11572-cov-2.562299_pt1 | contig 11572 bp, 9 predicted proteins | sample MGYA00510130_ERZ791927 | MGnify/ENA primary metagenome ERZ791927 (study PRJEB30046, sample SAMN00792055) | human gut metagenome | study: EMG produced TPA metagenomics assembly of the A metagenome-wide association study of gut microbiota in type 2...
CGTGACTTCTAACCTATGACAAATATGATGCAAGGGTCGCAAGATCAAAGTCATATCATGCAGGCACGAAAGATTTTTTGGATGTGAACTTTTAACTCTTACAACATAAACATTTTATTAAAATTATATTAACATAATTAGAGCAATCATACAACTCAAATGTGCTTATAAATTAAATAAATTCATAAATTTAGTAAAATCTTTAATCATATAGTGGAAACTTTCAAAAAATTTGTAGTATACTGATAATAAGCACAAGGTATATGACAGATATCTAAAAAAGACAATACATTATAAAGAAAAGTACATTATGAGTAAACAGACATGGAAACCAGGAAATATGCTTTATCCAGTGCCGGCAGTTATGGTCAGCTGTCAGAGAGGTGAAGAAAAACCCAATATCATAACAGTTGCATGGGCAGGGACTATATGTTCGGATCCTGCAATGGTATCTATATCAATAAGGAAAGAAAGATATAGCCATGATATTATAAAAGAATCAGGAGAATTCGTTATTAACCTTACAACGAAAAAGCTGTGCCGGGCAACGGACTACTGTGGCGTAAAGTCAGGTAAGGATACAGATAAATTCAAGGATATGCATCTTACACCTGAAAAGTCAGTTAAGATAAATGCACCGGCTATTAAAGAGAGCCCTGTTAACATAGAATGTAAGGTGAAGGATATAGTGGAGCTTGGAAGCCATGATATGTTTATTGCCGAAGTCGTCGCTGTTAATGTTGATGAATCACTTCTTGACAGCAAGGGAACATTACATCTTAAGGATGCTGAACTTGTAGCTTATTCACATGGACAGTATTACGCACTTGGTGAACATCTCGGACGCTTTGGATATTCAGTTAAAAAAAGGTAAAATTATAAAAATAAAATATCTCTAAAGCACGTAAAACCCCTTTACAAACAGTTATATGCGTGGTAGTATACAATTGTTACAAAAATGTTACGGAATTATTACACGGGGAAAGAATTCCATTGTATATACGATATATGGAGGAACGTATGACACGCATTACAAGATATGGAAGAAAGGTGAAAACTACCTTTATCTCAACTATGTTTGCAGCATGCATTGCAATAGTGATAGGTATTCCATTTGTATCTAAGAATATGTTTAACAATGATGTGGGATATTACAGCATATCGATTCGTGGTACACATGTTGGAGCAGCCAACACAGAGGAAGAAGTTAATGTGGCACTGGCAAATGCACGTCTGCAGTTAAGCCAGCAGCTTGATGATTATATATATATGGACTGTGATGTCCAGATTGATAAAGAAAACAGGGCTATAGCGTCAAGAATGTCAGAAAAGCAGCTTGAAAGTTCTATATACAGCCAGTTGTTTGACTGTATACTTGATGTTGAAAAGCAGCTTGCATATACTGTAAGAATAGATGATTATACAGTTAATCTGTCATCCAAGCAGGATGTAGAAGAACTGTTTTCAAAGCTTATACAGCCATATAACAGGGCTGATGAGTTTGAGCCGGTTATTAAGTCTAGTTCGGCAGCAGATGGAACATATATAGTGTCTATAGATAAGAATGAGGAGACAACGGTGCAGGATACACAGATAGTTGCATCATTCTTTGAAGACAGTACTGGTTCTAACGGTGAAAGCAAGAAGACACCAGATGAGATACAGTCTATAGGTTTTGCACAGAATGTATCTGTTAATGCTGTATATGCTGATAAGGTAGAGGTATCAACAGTACAGGAAGCTTATGATACAATAACAAAGGTAAACAATACCAATGTTTATTATATTGTTAAAGAGGGCGATACTCTTGAGAGTATAGCTAAAGATAATAACATAACAGTTGAAGATTTGTTAAAGCTTAATACTAAGTTAAAAGAGGACTCAGTTATAGTTCCAGGTGATGAGCTTGTTATAACAGTGCCTGAGTCAGATATAACAGTAGTGACAACAAAGCAGCTTTCTTATGAGGAAGATTACAACGCAGAGCCTGAGTATCTTGATGATAACAACAACTATAGAGGTACGAATTATATTCTTGATGAAGGAACAACGGGACATCATTCAGTAGTAGCAACAGTTACATATGAGAATGGTAAAGAGGTTGCAAGACAGATAACAAGCGAGAATATAACAGTTGAATCAAAGCCGGCAAAGATAGCAGTTGGAACACTTACACCACCAACATATATAAAGCCTGTCAGTGGTGGAACATTTTCATCAGGTTATGGTTCAAGATGGGGCACAACTCATTACGGAGTTGACTGGTCATGCAGCCAGGGAACATCAGTTAAGGCTTCAAGAGACGGAGTAGTAACAAGGGCTGGATGGTATTCTGCTTATGGATATTGTGTAGATATACAGCATGAAGATGGCAGCATGACAAGATATGGACATAACAGTAAAGTAACAGTGACTGCTGGCCAGCAGGTAAAGCAGGGTGAAGAGATAGCTCTTAGTGGCAATACTGGTGATAGTACAGGGCCACATGTGCATTTTGAAATATGGATAGATGGCAGAAGAGTGAATCCACTTGATTATGTAAACAAGAATTAAGTTAACTTATGAATAAGGGCGTGGATATTAATAATCCATGCCCTGTTTTAAACTTTATGGATATATAACGTTGACATAATAAAAAGGTATGATATAATCATTAAGATATTGATTTAAATACCAATATTATTTTAGATAATAAAGTAAAAGTATACACATGATGAATGTTTTGACGGCTTTATGTCACTAATGCATGATAGTTGTTTTTGTGATAAGCCGTGAATACCATGATATATTGAATATAAATGACAGATATGTCGATAATTAATAAAGAAACTAAAGCAGGAAACTAAAGTTTTAGATATGATGAGTAAGTGATATTGAGGTGCAAAGTATGGAACAGTATGTTGTCAAAGGTGGAGTGCCACTTTGTGGAGAAGTGTCCATAGGTGGAGCTAAGAATGCAGCACTTGGTATTCTGGCAGCAGCGATTATGACAGATGAGACCGTAACAATAGAGAATGTACCTAACGTGAGAGATACAAAGGTGTTGCTTCAGGCAATCGAAGGAATAGGTGCAAAGGTAAAATATATATATAATAATACAGTTCAGATTAACGGCGGATCTATATGTGATCTTAATGTTGAATACGAATATATAAGAAAGATAAGAGCGTCATACTATCTTCTTGGTGCGTTACTTGGTAAGTACAATGAATCTAACGTAGCACTTCCAGGTGGCTGTAACATAGGAAGCAGACCTATAGACCAGCACCTTAAGGGCTTTAAAGCACTTGGTGCCAAAGTGAACATAGATCATGGCGTTGTCAGCGCTAAAGCAGAAAAACTGGTTGGCGGACACATATATTTTGATGTTGTAACAGTAGGTGCCACTATTAACCTTATGATGGCAGCAAGCATGGCTGATGGAGAAACTATCCTTGAAAATGCAGCTAAGGAGCCACATATAGTTGATGTAGCTAACTTCCTTAATGCCATGGGAGCTAATATCAAGGGTGCTGGTACAGATGTTATAAGAATAAGGGGCGTAGAGAGACTTCATGGATGCACATATTCTATAATACCAGACCAGATTGAGGCAGGAACTTTCATGATGGCGGCAGCAGCTACACATGGAGATGTTGTCATAAAGGACGTTATTCCTAAGCATCTTGAGTCTATAACTGCCAAGCTTCATGAGATGGGCTGTCAGCTCATAGAAGGTGACGACTGGATAAGGGTTATAGCAGAAGGTGAGATAGGAAGTACTAATGTTAAGACACTTCCATATCCTGGCTTTCCAACAGATATGCAGCCACAGATAGCAGTTGCACTTGCACTTGCTAACGGTTCAAGCATGGTTACAGAGAGTATATTTGAGAATAGATTCAAGTATGTTGATGAGCTTAACAGGATGGGTGCTAAGATTAAAGTTGAGGGCAATACAGCTTATATAGAAGGTGTTAAGCATTTTACATCAGCACAGCTTTCAGCGCCTGATTTAAGAGCTGGAGCAGCACTTGTGATCGCGGCACTTGCGGCAGAGGGCATATCAGAAATAGACGATATAGAGTATATCCAGAGAGGATACGAAGATTTTGAAGGTAAACTTTCAGCACTTGGTGCTGTTATAGCAAGAGTAGATTCTGAAAGAGAACTTCAGAAGTTTAAGTTGAAAATAGGATGATAATAGACTGCGGAGAATAATATTGTGCAGATATCCGGAGTGATAATGGCAGATTTATCACAAGATATCGCAGGCATGATATATTTCCGCAGTTTTTTTATATATTTTATCATTTTTTTACAAATATTCTGTTAAAATATGTTAAACTATTATCATGATGGTTGTAAATATATTAATATGACTTATATGGAGAAAACATGAAATTAAAAGATAAGTTAAAGGTTTCATTCTGCGTTATGGTTATACTTCCGGCGCTGCTTTTATGCGTGTTTGTTGTCGGAATATTTAAGATACAGTCGGATAGTATATGCAAGACATATAATGTAGAAGACGATACGGTACTGTTATATTTTTATTCGCCTATGACATTGTTTGGCAGTATTACAGATGATGTGTATGAGCAGATAAAAGAACAGGCAGAAGAAGAACCAACGACATTTAACAACAGGGCATACCTTGAGTCACTTGGTTCCACATTAAATGACAGACTTTCAGAGCTTGTTGTAAGAAAGAATAATAATGTCATATATAATTCAACACAATATTCAAACACAGATCTTGCAAGGCTTCTTCCAGAGTATGAGACAGATGAGAACAACATAACGGATGTTGCTACATATAGAGGTGGCATATATCATAGTCTTATAAAACAGGTAGACTTTTCAGACAGCTTAGGAAATATATACAGTGTGTCTATCGTCACATCTGTTAAGCAGAGCATACCACAGATAAGACAGATGCTATGGCAGCTTGTTTTTATCATCATCATCATACTTGTCATAACCAGCCTTGTGCTTAACCTGTGGATATACAGTTCTATCATCAAGCCGGTTAACAAGCTGAAGCTTGCAACAGATAATATAAAAGAAGGAAACTTTGACTTTGAGATGCCAAGGGTTCCTGATAACGAAATAGGTGATGTGTGTAAGGACTTTGAAGAGATGAGACTTATACTAAAGAAGTCATCAGAGGATAAGCTTCAGTCAGATAAAGAAGAGAAAGAGCTTATAAGAAATATATCACATGATTTAAAGACACCGCTCACAGCTATTAAAGGCTATGTTGAGGGTCTACGTGATGGAATAGCCGATACTCCGGAAAAACAGGCAAAGTATATTAAGACTATTTCCAACAAGGTTAATGATATGGATAAGCTTATAGATGAACTTACTATATATTCAAGACTTGATGCTAACAGGATACTATATACATTTATAAAACTTAATGTTTCAGATTATTTTGATGACTGCTGTGAAGAAATAGGCACAGAACTGGATGCCTCTGGCATAGAGCTAAACTACAGGAATCATATAGACAAGCCGGTAATGATAGTCGCAGACCCAGAGCAGTTAAAGAGAGTTATCAATAATATAATCAGCAACTCAGTCAAGTACATGGTAGAAGGCCGTAAGGGAAAGATAGATATAGACCTTTATGACGAGGGCGAGTATGTACATGTTGTCATGGCTGACAATGGCAAGGGTATAGCAGGCAAGGATATTTCAAGAATATTTGAAAGATTCTACCGTACTGATGAATCACGAAACTCCAAGCAAGGCGGCAGCGGCATAGGACTTGCTATTGTCAAGAAAATCGTTGAAGACCATAAAGGCAAGATATGGGCAGAGAGTGTTGAAGGCGAGGGAACTACAATGCATCTTAATCTGCTTAAGTATAATGAGAATAACCAGCTTGGAATTCTGCAAAAATAAAATATAAAAGGAATAGAAAGGGACAATTGTATGAGCAAAGTATTGATAGTTGAAGATGAGGAAGCAATCGCAGATATTGAAAAGGATTACCTTGAATTAAGTGGATTCACGGTAACAACATGCAAGGATGGAACAACAGGTCTTGCAGAGGCACTTGACGGGGATTATGACATATATATTCTTGATGTCATGCTTCCAGGTGTAGATGGTTTTGAGATATGCAAAAGAATAAGAGAAGTTAAGAATACTCCTATTATCATGGTATCAGCTAAAAAAGAGGATATCGATAAGATAAGAGGACTTGGCGTAGGTGCTGATGATTATATGACGAAGCCTTTTAGTCCAAGTGAGCTTGTTGCCAGAGTTAAGGCACATCTTTCAAGATATGAAAGACTTGTAAACAGTGCCCAGCCTGAAAATGATATTATCGAAATAAGAGGCATCAGGATAGATAAGACAGCCAGAAGAGTATTCGTTAATGGTGAAGAGAAGATATTTACAACTAAGGAATTCGATCTTCTTACATTTTTAGCAGAACATCCTAATCATGTATACACTAAGGAAGAGCTTTTTAAGGAAATATGGGATATGGATTCTATCGGTGATATTGCAACCGTTACTGTCCATATTAAAAAGATAAGGGAAAAGATAGAACTTGATACAAGTAAGCCACAATATATCGAAACGATATGGGGGGTAGGCTACCGCTTTAAGTTATAATACATTACAAAAGCCTGTTTAGAACATATATCCATAAGAACCTTAAATATATCGTCCTGTTTTGGATATTATAAAACTATGAGTGATTTATATGACAGAAAGAAGGATAAATATGATAATTGAAAAGGAATATTTTGATTCAGAAGAAGTCAGGAAAGCGAATGCAATGAATGATAAGACGATGGCACCACCAAGAAGAATACGTCTTGCGACAACGGACAGTAACAAATATTATGCCAAAGCTGTATTTGTAGCCGATAAAGAAAATATAATTACCGGTGAGCTTCTTTACAGACCGGATTTTCAGGAGTCAGAAGAGGGAGTGGCATTCAGTGAGGTTGTTGTTAAGCAGACAGCAGATGTGGAAGAATATTTCAAGAATCTTATAAGGTTTGAAGGCTATAAAGTGATTCCGGAAGAATATGATGAGAGTGATATGCTTATGCATTATGATGAGCTGAGCATACAGGCTAATAAGCTTTTGTTTCTTGAGAGCAGGGAGGAGTAGATATGACAGATACGCAGAATGAGGCGTTTAAGATGCCGGTAAACAAGATACGGCTGTTTGAGCATGGGGCTCCGGGTTCGCAGAACCTTAAGCTTACAAGAAAATATTACACTGAGGATATGCCTGATGGAAGAGTAAAGCATATAGTGCAGAACATTACAGATCCGGATATTGTTCCTTACATACCTGATGGTATTGGTAACAGTACAGACAGACAAAGGATTCCGGCAGTATTGATTATTCCAGGAGGTGCGTTCAGACGCCTTGTATACAACTTTGAAGGTGAAGATGTTGCAAAGTGGCTTAATAGTATGGGAATAGCTGCATTTGTTCTTGAATGCAGACTTCCATCAGATGAACATGATAATGCAGAGGATGTTCCACTTATAGATGCTATGCGTGCAATGAGAGTTATAAGAGGAAGGGCGCAGGAATTCGGTATAGATGAAGCTAAGATAGGCGTTATGGGCTTTTCAGCAGGAGGCTTTATGGCAGCGTTGTTATCAACAGCGTATGAAAGCGATGTGTATGCAGATTATAAGTATAAGGATGAATATGATAAACTGTCGGCAAGACCAGATTTTGCTGTTTGTTCATATCCAGTTATAAGTATTGACGATTGTATTGAAGCAGGTAAAAGATATATGTCTGAGGAACAGGTACTTGAGATAATCAGCGACAGTGAGACAAAGATACTGCATAAGTATAATCCGGATAAGCTTGTAAGACCGGATATGCCGCCAGTATTTATATGTGAAACGGATGATGACAGAACAACATTATCTGAGAACAGTGTGGGCTTTTATATGGCAGCAAGAAAAGCCGGGGTAAGTGCGGAACTTCATATATTCAGAACAGGTGGACATGGTTATGGCTGTGGTGATGATTTTGCACAGACTGGTGAGTGGAAAGTGCTTTTTACAAAGTGGATTAAGAGTATTGGGATTATTTAGTTATGTTGGATATAATATATGAGGATAAAGATAAGATTATATTAAACAAGCCGGCTGGACAGTTGTCGCAGAGCGGAAAGTCGTTTGAGATGGATCTTGTAAGTGAAGTCCTTACATATAGAAAAAGCAAGGGTGAAGAAGCTTACGCAGCTATAATAAACAGACTTGACCGTCCTGTATCAGGGCTTGTGCTCATGGCTAAGAATAAAAAGGAAGCAGCAAGACTGTCTTTGCTTATGCAAAAAGAAACACTTTGTAAACATTATCAGGTACTTGTATGTGGAAAACCAGAGTCCGATGAGGGCGAGCTTGTGGATAATCTTATAAAAGATGCAAAGAATAATGAATCGTCGGTAGTTTCAAAAGGAACGGCGGGGTCTAAGGAAGCAAGACTTAAGTACAGGCTTCTTTCTTATGATGAAGAAGCGGACATATCAAGGCTGGATATTCATCTTATAACAGGCAGACATCATCAGATACGTGTCCAGCTTGCTTCAAGAAACATGCCGGTTGCTGGTGATGGAAAGTATGGTGGGAATATGGCGGCTATGGCAGCTGAAAGGATAAAAGGCATACGTATTAAGCGTGGATGCATAGCGTTATGTGCGGTTAGTCTTAAGCTTGATGGCAAGTTATACGAAGTGAAACCAGGATTTTAGATATAGGTATAAGATAATCACCTCTGTGGAATACTTCTACAGAGGTGATTGTTTATGTGCAGAGAGGAAAGAAATGTAAAAGAAAATAAAGAAGAGTATCAAAAAGAATATCAAGATAAAGAATATAACAGGAAACTGAAATACCTTGCCGGGATTGTAGTTATAACATTTTCTGTATATGTGAGCTTTAAATATCTTCTTGTATATGTGTGGCCATTTGTGCTTGGCGTGCTTGCTGCACTGCTTCTTGAAAAGCCAGTAAACAGTATATATATGTGGATATGCAAAAGGATAAGGCTGGATAAAAGAAAAGTACATGCACAAAGAATTAAAGAACATCGCATAAAAAGCATAATAGCCACAATTATAATGTTAATAATATCTGTTGTTATAATAATATTGCTTGCTGCAGCAGTTATAACAGGAGCGAATGAGATAAGTGATTTTTTAAAGAACTGGGATTACAATACGATAGGTATAAGGCAGCAGACTGCCAGGATATGCCTTGAAGCGGATGATTTTCTTGGACTTGATGGTGGATGTTGTCTTGATACGCTTATAATGTGTGGACGCAGGCTGGCAGGTATAATGCCTGAAAAGATATTTCATATATCTGTACCTGTTATAAAAAATATAGTTATAGTGGCTGGAGGTCTGGTTGTTGGCTTTATATCAGTTATATATCTGTCAACAGATATGGATGAAATAAGGACACAGATACGTGACAGTGTGTTTGTGGAAGAGATAAGGATGCTGTGGCATGAGGTAAAGAGACTTATCAATGTATATTTTAAAGTTGAATTAAGAATCATGTTTATTAATTCAGCTATAAGCATGGCAGCATTTTTTATAATAAAAAGTCCATATGCAGTCATGCTCGGAATAATAGTTGGAGTTGTTGATGCACTTCCGGTATTTGGGACAGGTACGATACTTATACCGTGGATGTTGTTTAACCTGATTATGAAGAATTTCTTATCGGCAGTGGTTGTGCTTGTGACATATGTAATAACTTATTTTGTACGTGAGATTATGGAGTCAAAATGTATGGGAGACAAGCTTGGAATATCGCCTTTTGCCATGCTTGTCATTATATTTGTCGGACTGCTTGTGTATGGTATTCCGGGCTTCATAACCGGTCCTGTGAGCTTTGTTATAATAAAAGCACTGGTTTTAAGGCTTAGATGTGTTATGAAGATGGATGAAGCATAGAAAAAGGAATAAAAGAAAAAACGGAATATATGAAAAGTGCCTTGAAATTAATCAGGTCAGATGTTAAACTAATACAGATTATGTGACACATTTAACAGATAGCGCAGATAGCGCAGGAATGAGGTATATTTATGGCAGAGGATAAGAAGTTAGTAGAAGCGATTACTTCCATGGATGTAGACTTTGCACAGTGGTACACAGATGTATGCAAGAAAGCAGAGCTTATGTCATATTCAAGCGTTAAGGGATGTATGATATTTAAGCCGGCTGGATATGCAATCTGGGAGAATATAAAGAACGAGATGGACAGAAGATTTAAGGAAACAGGTGTTGAGAATGTATACCTTCCTATGTTTATTCCAGAAAGTCTTCTTGAAAAGGAAAAGGATCATGTAGAAGGGTTTGCACCAGAAGTAGCGTGGGTTACTTATGGAGGACTTAATCCACTTCAGGAAAGAATGTGTGTAAGACCAACATCTGAAACACTTTTTTGCGATTTCTACAAGGATGAGATACAGTCATACAGAGATTTGCCAAAGGTATATAACCAGTGGTGTTCAGTAGTAAGATGGGAAAAAGAAACAAGACCATTCCTTCGTTCAAGAGAATTCTTATGGCAGGAAGGACATACAGCACATGCAACAGCAGAGGATGCAGAAGCACGTACACAGCAGATGCTTAACCTTTATGCACAGTTTTGTGAAGAGGTGCTTGCTATACCTGTTATCAAGGGACGTAAGACAGATAAGGAAAAGTTTGCCGGTGCAGAGGCTACTTATACTATAGAAGCACTTATGCATGATGGTAAGGCACTCCAGTCAGGAACAAGCCACAACTTTGGAGATGGATTCGCTAAGGCGTTTGGCATACAGTATACAGATAAGGATAACAAGCTTAAGTATGTTCATCAGACTTCATGGGGAACAACAACAAGACTTATCGGTGCTGTTATCATGACACATGGTGATAACTCAGGACTTGTACTTCCACCTAAGGTTGCACCAGTTCAGGTTGACATCATACCTATCATGCAGAAGAAGGAAGGCGTGCTTGATAAGGCTTACGAAGTAAGAGATGCTATAAAGGCAGCAGGTCTCAGAGTCAAGGTTGATGATTCTGATAAGAATCCAGGCTGGAAGTTCTCAGAGCAGGAAATGCGTGGTATCCCTGTAAGAGTTGAGATGGGACCTAGAGATATTGAAGCTAACCAGGCTATCGTTGTACGCCGTGATACAAGAGAAAAGATAACAGTAGCTATTGACGAGCTTGCAGCTAAGCTTCCAGAGATACTTGATACTATCCAGAAGGATATGCTTGAAAGAGCAAGAACACATAGAGATGCACATACATATGTTGCAGTTAACTATGATGAGTTCAAGGAAACAGCAGCTAACAAGCCAGGATTTATCAAGGCTATGTGGTGTGGTGACCAGGCATGTGAAGATAAGATTAAAGAAGATACAACATGTACTTCAAGATGCATGCCATTTGCACAGGAACAGTTAAGTGATGTGTGTGTATGCTGTGGCAGACCAGCTAAGAAGATGGTTTACTGGGGCAAGGCATACTAATAATATATGATACCAGGGTCAAAAGGTCTAAACCCACATGAGCTTGCTCATAGGTGG
>ERZ791927.2514-NODE-2514-length-11547-cov-2.977202_pt1 | contig 11547 bp, 13 predicted proteins | sample MGYA00510130_ERZ791927 | MGnify/ENA primary metagenome ERZ791927 (study PRJEB30046, sample SAMN00792055) | human gut metagenome | study: EMG produced TPA metagenomics assembly of the A metagenome-wide association study of gut microbiota in type 2...
GGCACGCCAGGCATCGGCTGTCCCGTCATCAGCTCCCTCTCAGGCGCCGGACTCGTCTGCGCCGTTCTCGAAGCGAGCGCTTCGGGCATCGCCGACTTCAAGCGTCTGGCCGAACTCGCGCACCGCTTCCGCCTGCCCATGGCCGTCATCATCAACAAATGCGACCTCAACCCGCAGGCCTCCGAGGCGGCCGCCGAAGCTGCTCGGGACGCAGGTGCCGAAATCCTCGGCGCGCTCCCCTTCACCCCCGTCTTCACCGAAGCCATGAATCGAGGTGAAGCCGTGGGCGAGACGCCGTCCGAACTCGACGGCCTCTTTCTATCCTTTGCCGACCGCCTGCTTGCGCTGGTGCGCACGGGCCGCCGAAGCAGATTCATTCCCATCAAGGAGAAAGCATCATGAAAATCGCCATTCCATCCGCTCTTCCCGGAGGCCTTGAAGCCAGAGTCGGCGCTCATTTCGGCCACTGCGACTGCTACACCATCGTCGACGTTGAAGACGGCGTCATCGCCAGAACGGATGTCATCGCGTCCTGCGCCCACGAGCACGGCGGCTGTCTAGCGCCCGTGAAGTATCTTGCCGACCGCGGCGTCAACGTGCTGCTCGCCGGCGGCATGGGCATGCGTCCGCTCATGGGCTTTCTGCAGGAAGGCATCGACGTTTTCTACGCAGCAGGCATTGAAACCGTCGAAAAGGCCGTAGCCGCCCACATTTCCGGCGAGCTCCCGCGCTTTTCGCCGAATCACTCCTGCGGCGGTCATCACTGAAGAGGACTTGCATGCAGATTCTCATCGTCACGCCGGAACCCGGCCGCTGGAAAACCTTTGCCGAAGGACTTGAAGCCGCCGGCCTTGCCTCGGCCTTTGCGGAAGCGCCTGACGACGTCACGCCTCAGATGCTCAAGGCTGACCGCCCTCTGCTCGTACTCTGGGACGCCCCCTATACGGCTGAAGGTCTTCGGGCTGCGGGCATCGCCGTCATCATGACCGACGCCCGCATTCATCAGACAGCCTGCACGGACGAAGGGCACGAAACCTTCCACGAAAAGGTCGAGGGGCTTGGATTCCTTCCAAACGTCCCGCTCACACGCACGGCCGCCGACGCACGCGCGCTGGCGAGCGCGCTCGCCAAGGTCGAGGCCTTCTGAATTTCGCTTCGCGCATTGCAAAAAAAACGGCAGTTTCCTGACTGGAAGACTGCCGTTTATTTTGTATTGCCGAGCCACTCTGAGCAGGACTCAGTCGCGCTCCTCAAGCCACTTCATGAGAATGCCTTCAAGGATCTTCTCGTTGGAGGCCTGAGGATCATCATCGAACCCGGCCAGTGCGCAGACCATCTCATGGAGCTTCACAAAGGAGAGCGTAAGCGGATCGAGGTCCGGATCTTCGTCATAGAGCGCCTCGGCAATCGCCTGAGCATCCGTCCACTTGAGCTTCATGACTTATTCCTCGCGCGCGTGGTTGCGGCTGTACTTCGGGATTTCAACCGTGATGTCGCCTTCGCCCACCTTCGTTTGGCAGGAAAGCCGAGAAAGAGCGCCTGCCCCCCAAGCGGTGTCGAGATGGTCAAGTTCATTGTCCCCAGGTTCTTCAAGAGAGTCGAAACCCTCGCGAATGATCACGTGGCACGTTGCGCACGCGCATGAGAATTCGCACGCATGCTCGATTTTGACGCCGTGCGCGAGCAGCGCGCGGGCAAGGTTCTCACCCACGGCAGCCTCAAAGACAAGGCCTTCCGGGCAAAGCGTTTCATGGGGAAGCACAGTCACTTTCGGCATTTCATCACCTTTGTGTCGTAATGTGGAAATGATTTTGGTTTCTTGATTTCGCCTTCAGGATGCGTCCTCAGGCTTTTCATCGAACATTGCGTCGTCAACGCTCATGCCTGAGAGCGCTTCTCGTATCGAGCGGTCCATCCGGCGTTCGGCAAGCGTTTCGGTTCCCTTCGTCAGGGCTTCAATACCGGCCTTGACCGCTTCAACGTCGTCCGACGTCACGAGAGCCGTGAGTCTTGCAACGAGCGCGTCCACACCGGCGCGTTCCGCTTCATCAAGAAGGTCTCCGTCGGAGGCAAGCGCGGAATGCGTCGACTCGAGCAATCGGCGGGCCTCAACCTGCTGCTCGCGAAGTTCACGCGCGCGCATGTCTTCCTCAGCACTGCCATTGCCGTCCTGCAGCATGCGGACGATGTCTTCGTCCGAGAGCCCGTAGCTTGGCTTGACCTGAATCGAAGCTTCCACGCCCGTCGTCATTTCGCGGGCGGAAACAGACAAAAGACCGTCGGCATCCACCTGGAACGTCACGCGAATGCGCGCCGCGCCGGCAGCCATCGGCGGAATGCCGCGAAGCTCGAAGCGCGCGAGCGAGCGGCAGGCATCCACGAGCTCGCGCTCGCCCTGAACAACATGGATCGCCATGGCGGTCTGGCCGTCACGGAACGTCGTGAAGTCCTGCGCAAGCGCCACAGGAATCGCACTGTTGCGCGGAATGACCTTTTCCACAAGGCCGCCCATGGTTTCAAGGCCAAGCGAGAGCGGAGTGACGTCAAGCAGCAGCCAGTCGTCGCCCGACGTGTTGCCCGCAAGCTTGTTGGCCTGCATGGCGGCGCCGATGGCCACGACCTTGTCCGGATCGATGTCGTCAAGCGGCGCAAAGCCGAAAAATCTTTCGACCGCCGTACGCACGCAGGGCATTCGCGTCGCTCCGCCCACGAGCACCACGCCGCGAACATCGGAGACCCCCGCAGAGGCGTCGCGCAGAACTGCCTCGACCGTGTCGATGGTTTTCTTGACGAGGTGGCAAGTCATGGCATCGAACTCTTCCCGCGTGAGCTCAAGCTCCACTTCATCTCCGTTGTCGAAGGCAAAACGGATGTCGGTTGCCTCATTCGTCGTGAGCGCCTCCTTCGCCGTCCGGGAAAGCGCCATCAGGCGCCGCTTTTCCGCTGCGGAAAGAATATGTCCCGGGAGTGTTTCGGCAGGCTTTCCTCCCACCGTGAAGCGTGCCTTGGGATTGCCTCCGCGGAAGCTTTCCGTGACGTGGCAGAGCACGCGATGGTCAAAGTCGTCACCGCCCAAAGCGGAATTGCCGCCCGTGGCGAGCACCTCAAAGACGCCGCGCGTCAGCTTGAGAAGAGAAACGTCGAACGTGCCGCCGCCAAGGTCATAGACCATGTAGGTGCCTTCGGCACCGTTGTCAAGACCGTAGGCAAGCGCGGCTGCCGTCGGTTCGTTGAGAAGACGCAGAACCGTGAGGTTCGCAAGACGCGCGGCATCCTTCGTCGCCTGCCGCTGCGCATCGTCAAAATAGGCGGGCACAGTGATCACGGCGCCCGTCAAATCGCCGCCAAGACGATCTTCAGCCCGCTTGGCGAGCGAGCGAAGAATCTCCGCACTCACTTCGACGGGCGACTTGACGCCTGCTGACGTCTTGATTCGCACCATGGCTGGATCGTCAACGAGATCGTACGGCAGGTTGTGGACATCGGCCAAATCCTTCATCGTGCGTCCAATGAGGCGCTTGGCGGAAGAAATCGTGTTCTTGGGATCCCGGCTCGCATCGCGAAGCGCCTGAGCGCCGACCGTTACCGTGCCGTCGGCGCCATAGTGAACGACGGAAGGCAGGATGGCGGCGTCCTCTTCGTCAAGGATCACCTCTGCGGAGCCGCTGATCACGCTCGCCACAAGCGAGTTCGTTGTGCCAAGGTCGATTCCGACCGCCAGACGGTGTTCATGCGGCGCCGCGGAAAGTCCGGGTTCTGCTATCTGAAATAAAGCCATGAGGGAAACTTCTCTGATTATTGGATTACTTGGAGCCGCACGACGCTTCCTCGAGGAAACGATCGATGAACATCAGGCGGCGGGTCAGATCAACGGCAACGCTCCAGTTCCCCTCCGAATCGACAGCCTGAGCCAGGCCGTGTAGGACATTCGTCCGCACTTCTTCCGCCTCGGTGCGCACGGCCTCCGCCGCACCTGTGTCGCCAGACTCCAGTGCTTCGCGCCACATGATCTGAGTCATGAGAAAATCAGCCGGCATTCGGGTGTTGGTTTCGGCCTCAATGGGATGGCCTGCGTTTTCGCAGAGCCACGCCGCCCGCCTCATCGGGTTCTTGAGGAGCTGGTATGCCTCATTGATGCGCGTGCTCCACTGCTCGGCCACTCGCCTTTCGGCGGCCGGGCGGTCCGCAAAGCGGTCCGGATGCACCTTCATCATAGCCGTCTGATAGGCGGCCTCAAGCTTCGCCTCGTCGATCATGAAGGCCGGCTTCATGCCGAAGAGCTGGAATGGACTCATCTGCGCCATCGTCTGTTTTTTTCCTGTCCTGGTCGTGCCGAAAAGGGGACCCGCCTGTCTAGCGGATCCCCGTTGCTCCATCAAACGTGGAAGGACTCGCCGCAGCCGCAGCGGCTCTTTTCGTTCGGGTTGTGGAACTTGAAGCCTTCCTGAAGGCCTTCGCGGGTGTAGTCGAGTTCTGTGCCGTCAAGATACGGCAGACTTTTTTCGTCGACGATCACCTTGACGCCGAAGCTTTCCCAGACCTGGTCGTCCGCATTGACGCCATCGGCAAACTCAAGTTTGTAGGCCATGCCCGAACAGCCGGAGGTTTTGACGCCCAAGCGAAGACCGACACCCTTGCCACGGCGGGTGAGAAACTTCTGCACATGCTTCGCGGCGGCTTCAGTCAGCGTAACTGCCATGATTCATTACTCCTTGGACTGCTTGTTGCGATAGTCGTTGATCGCGGCCTTGATCGCGTCTTCGGCAAGGATAGAGCAGTGGATCTTCACCGGAGGAAGAGCGAGCTCTTCCGCAATGGCGGCGTTGGTGAGCTTGCCTGCCTCATCGAGCGTCTTGCCCTTGACCCACTCCGTCACAAGAGAAGAGGAAGCGATGGCGGAGCCGCAGCCGTAGGTCTTGAACTTTGCGTCCTCGATCACGCCTTCGTCGTTCACCTTGATCTGAAGGCGCATGACGTCGCCGCATGCGGGCGCGCCGACCATGCCGGTGCCGACGTTGTCATCCTTGACGTCGAGCGTGCCGACGTTGCGGGGATGTTCATAGTGATCCATGAGTTTTTCGCTGTATGCCATGTCTTTTTTCTCCGTCGCAAGGGCGCCGTCGGCGCCTTTGCGGTCAATGTTGTGTTCGTTGCCGATGCGATGAATCAGTGTTCGGACCACTGCACTTGGTTGAGGTCGACCCCCTGCTGATGCATTTCCCAGAGGGGGCTCATTTCGCGCAGGCGGGTGACGCCTTCGACAAGCGTTTTGATCACGTAGTCAATTTCCTCCTCCGTCGTAAAACGGCCGAGCGTAAAGCGGATCGAGCTGTGGGCAAGCTCGTCGTCACGACCGAGCGCGCGCAGTACGTAGGAGGGTTCGAGCGAGGCGGATGTGCAGGCGGAGCCCGACGAAACAGCAATGTCCTTCATGGCCATCATCAGGCTTTCTCCTTCAATGAAGGCGAAGCTCACGTTGAGGTTGTGCGGGGAGCGGTGCTCCATGCTGCCATTGAGATAGACCTCAGGAATGTTGTTGCGAATGCCGTCCCAGAGACGATTGCGAAGACGTTCAAGACGCGGCATCTCCGTCTCCATCTCCTCCTTGGCCAAGCGGTAGGCTTCACCCATGCCGACGATCTGATGGGTCGCAAGAGTGCCCGAGCGCATGCCGCGCTCATGCCCGCCGCCGTGAATCTGGCATTCAATGCGCACGCGGGGCTTGCGGCGAACATACAGTGCGCCGATTCCCTTCGGACCGTAGACTTTGTGGCCCGAAAGGCTCATCAGATCCACCTTGAGGCGGTCGACGTTGAGATCCATCTTGCCGGCGGCCTGCGTGGCGTCGCAGTGAAAAATGATGCCGTGCTCATGGCAGATAGCACTGATCGTCTCGAGATCCTGAATGACGCCGATTTCATTGTTGATCGCCATGACCGAAACGAGGATCGTGTCCGGGCGGATGGCAGCACGGAACGCATCCATGTCAATGAGGCCATCCTCCTTGACGTCAAGGTAGGTAACCTCGTAGCCTTCGCTCTCGAGATGACGCATGGAATCGAGCACGGCCTTGTGTTCGGTCTTCACCGTGATGAGATGGCGGCCCTTCTCCTTGTAGAAATGGGCCGCGCCCTTGATGGCGAGGTTGTCGCTTTCAGTCGCACCCGACGTCCAGACGATTTCACGGGGATCCGCGCCGATGAGGGCCGCCACGTGGCCTCGAGCTTCTTCAACAGCCTTTTCGGCCTCCCAACCGTAGCTGTGGCTGTGGCTGGCGGGATTGCCGAACTTCTCGTAGAGATATGGAACCATCTTGTCGACCACGCGGGGGTCGCAGGGCGTCGTCGCGGAATAGTCGAGGTATACGGGCAGCTTCATCATGAATCCTTTTTGAAACGGATCGTCGGTGCCGGCGATGCTTGGGTGTTTAGAGGGGGCTCTTTTCTTTGGCGCTGAGGCGACGTCCTTAGGCGTGCTTTCGCACCGGGATGACGGCGGACACGACCTGCTTGCCGTGGCGGGCTTCATGGGCCTGCACCATGCCGGCGAGCGTCACGCCCTCCAGAAATTTCTTCGTGGTTCGGTTGAGATCTTCCCACAAATGATGCGTGAGGCAGGCGGCGCCACCGAGGCAGCTTCCGTCGCCGCGGCACTGCGTGGCATCAATGTCCTCGTCCATCGCCTCGATGATCGCGGCGACGGTTATGTCGCATGGTGCAGCTCCGAGACGATATCCACCGCCAGGTCCGCGCACGCTCGCAACGAGTCCTGCGCGGCGAAGCTTGCAGAAGATCTGCTCGAGATAAGCCACGGAGATCTGCTGGCGTTCGGAAATCTGCGTAAGGGAGATAGGGGCCTCCTCTTCATGCAGGGCCAGATCCACCATGGCCGTGACGGCAAATCGTCCTTTGGTCGTCAGCTTCAAAATGCAGCTCCAATTTGACGGGGTTGAATGACGGGACAACAGGACAAAGACCAAATCCCGACCAAGTTGGTCGGATATTAGCGGAGAATACCCGACTAATCAAGTCAATTATTGAGTCTGCGCAAAAAGAGCGGCAAAACTTACACGCGGAAAGCATGCAAAAAGCCCGCCAAAGCGAGCTTTTCTTCGGATTGAAAGCCTTGGATCAGCCGACGGCTGCTTGGGAAGCCTGAAGAGTCTTCTGCATCATGCGGGCCTTGCGCTCGATCGTTTCGAGAAGTCCGGTGCAGGCATCGGTGCAGTAGTCAAGCACTTGATTGAAGCCTTCGTTGAGGCCGTAGTAGGGGTCCGGCACTACGGCGGCATCGTAGTCGTTGGCGTATCGCATCAGCAAATGGATCTTGTGCTTGTACTGTGCAGGCGAGCGGTGTTGCAGATCGGTGAGATTCTCCCAGTCCATCACGAGGATGAGATCGAACTTTGCGAAGTCCTCGGGCGTGATCTCGCGCGCACGGTGCTCCTTGATGTCGAGGCCTCGCTTGCGGCAGGCAAGCTGTGCCCTCACGTCGGGCGGCTCTCCGACATGATGTCCGCTTGTGGCTGCGCTGTCCGAAGCAATGACATCATCAAGCTTGAGCTCCGCAACCTTTTTGCGGAAGATCGCTTCTGCGGTCGGACTGCGGCAGATGTTGCCCGTGCACACAAAAAGAACATTAATCACTTTCTCGTTTTCCGAAATTCTGCTGGACCCCGTCCGGATGCCGGAGAGGCCTCTTTTCCAAACCAACGTGCATATGCTACTGCAGAAGCCGTGTTCTGCCTAGTGTCAATTTCACCCGACACCTCGCCGCAATTGCCGCAGAGGCGTCGGGAGCCTGAACAAAATTTGCCAAAAAGCCTTCGCGTCAGTCGGCGGCCGAAGCGCCGAAAGCTCCCTCTCGAAGACGCTTGATTTCCTCTCGCACCTGAGCGGCCTTCTCGAAGTCGAGGTTGCGCGCGAAGTCCAACATGCGGGCTTCGAGCTCCTTGAGCTTTGCGCTGAGGCTCTTTTCATCGAGCGCGCCGTAATCGGTCTCCTCGCCGCGCCCCGAGTCCGGCTTCGCAACGTCTGGACCGCGGTAGACGCCGTCGATGATGTCTCGAATCTCTTTTTTGACGCCCCGCGGCACGATACCGTGCTCGGCGTTGTAGGCAAGCTGCTTCACGCGTCGACGTTCCGTCTCGGCGAGCGCACGCGTCATCGAGTCCGTCATGCGGTCTGCGTAAAGAATGGCCCGGCCGTTGAGATTTCGGGCGGCTCGGCCGATCGTCTGAATCAGCGAGCGTTCGCTGCGCAGGAATCCCTCCTTGTCGGAGTCAAGAATGGCTACGAGCGACACTTCTGGAATGTCGAGCCCTTCACGGAGCAGATTGATGCCAACGAGCACGTCGAATTTTCCCGCACGCAGATCCCGGATGATCTCAACGCGCTCAACGGTATCGATGTCGGAATGGAGATATCTTACGCGTACGCCGTGTTCGGAGAGAAAATCCGTGAGATCCTCCGCCATTCTTTTCGTGAGCGTCGTCACTAGCACGCGTTCCATCTTCTTCACCGTGACGGTGATCTCGGAGAGCAGGTCGTCGACCTGGCTGACGGCAGGGCGCACTTCGACCTCCGGGTCGACGAGCCCCGTGGGCCGCACAACCTGCTCGACCACCTCATCCGAACTCTTCTGGAGTTCGTAATCGGCCGGCGTAGCGGAGACAAAGATGCTGCGACGCATCTTGCGTTCGAACTCATCAAATCGCAGAGGCCGGTTGTCAAGTGCTGAAGGCAGGCGAAAGCCGTAGTTGACTAGCGTCTCCTTGCGCGCGCGGTCTCCGCGGTACATGCCGCCCAACTGTCCCATCATCACGTGGCTTTCGTCGAAGAACATGATGCTGTCGGACGGGAGATAATCTATGAGGCAGGGCGGCGCTTCACCCGGCGCAAGCCCCGTGAGATGGCGCGAATAGTTTTCAATGCCCTTGCAGAAGCCCACCTGATCGAGCATTTCAAGATCAAACATCGTACGCTGCTGCAGGCGCTGCGCCTCAACGATGCGTCCGTCCGCATAGAGCTCGGCCAGACGGTCCTTGAGCTCGGCTCGGATGCCCGCCATGGCTCGCACGACCTCCTCGCGAGGCGTGACGTAATGGCTTGCCGGATAGACGACGAAGCGAGGCACCTTCTGCTCAATGCGACCCGTGAGCGGATCAAAGAGGCGTACGCCCTCAACTTCGTCATCGAAAAGTTCTATGCGCACCGCGCTCTCGGCATGTTCAGCCGGAAAGACGTCGATCGTGTCGCCGCGAACTCGGAAGGTGCCTCGCACGAAGTCCGTATCGGTTCGGCGGTACTGCATCTTGACGAGTTGCGTGATGAGGCGTCGCTGGTCCTTTCTGTCGCCTTCGCGGAGAATGAGCCTCATCTCCGTATAGCTCTCGGGCTTGCCGATGCCGTAGATCGCCGAGACGGTTGCGACGATGATCGTGTCCCGGCGCTCAAGAATGGACTTGGTAGCGGCGAGACGCATCTGTTCGATGTGTTCGTTAACGGCCGCATCCTTCTCGATGAAGAGGTCGCGCGCCGGCACGTAGGCCTCGGGCTGATAGAAGTCGTAGTAGGAGACGAAGTACTCGACGGCATTTTCGGGAAAAAAGTCCCGCATCTCCGCATAGGTCTGGGCGGCGAGCGTTTTGTTGGGCGCCATGATGAGTGCCGGCACCCCCAAACGCGCGATGACGTTCGCCATCGTGTAGGTCTTTCCCGATCCGGTCACACCGAGAAGCGTTTGAAACATGACGCCGTCCTTGAGTCCTTCGGACAGTGCTTCGATGGCCTTGGGCTGGTCGCCCGCGGGCGGAAAGGGCTGATGAAGGATGAAGGGCGAATCGGGATAGCGGACGATCTGAGCCACGGGCGAACCTCGTTCAAGCATCTGACCAATGTCAGTAAAAGGGGGAGCTTGACGATTTTATGCCGTTTTAGAGAGATCCCGCAGTAACGCATACTCCTTATGGCGTCTGACAAATCTCGAAAGACTCGCAAAGAGCAGCCGTTCGATGCAGCACAAGCCTTTTCGGTTGGTTATAGTGAAAGCCACCTCTTTTTCAACACGGGCACCTTCAAAATGACTCGCCAATACTTTGCTCCCCTCGAACCCCGTCCCGACGATCCCATCCTCGGCCTTGTCGAACTCTACAAGAACGACCCGCGCGAGACGAAAGTCAACCTCGGCGTCGGCGTCTACCTAAACAATGAAGGCGCTCTGCCGCTCATGAAGGCCGTCGGCGCGGCCGAACAACGCCTCGCCGAGCGCGGCGCCCCGCACGGCTACATTCCCATGTCCGGCATGCCCGGCTATTGCGCCGCCATCCAGAAGCTCGTCTTCGGCGCGGCCAGCGAAGCCGTTCTCTCAGGGCGCATCGCCACCATCCAGTCCCTCGGCGGCACTGGTGCGCTTCGTCTCGGAGCCGTTTTTGCTCACGAATACCTCGGCTTGACGAAGGCCGTCGTCTCCAATCCCACCTGGGGGAACCACATCACCCTCTTCGAACATGCAGGTCTCAAGGTCGACCGCTATCCCTACCTCAACAAGGACAAGAACGGCGTCGACTTCGAAGCCATGAAGGCCTGCCTTAAAGGGCTGGATGCCGGTACGGTGGTGCTTCTGCACGCCTGCTGCCACAATCCGACGGGCTATGACCTCAATGGCGAACAATGGGCAGAGGTCACTAAAATCGTGCAGGAGCGCGACCTTCTCCCCTTCCTCGACATCGCCTATCAGGGTTTCGGCTCCGGGCTTGACGAGGATGCCGCCGCCGTCCGCGCCCTTTGCGCCGCCGGCATCTCCTTCCTCGTCTCGTCGTCGTGCTCTAAAAACTTCGGCCTTTACGGCGAACGAGCCGGCGGCCTTCACATCGTCACGCCCAATGCCGGCGAAGCAAAGGTGGTCACCTCAATCATCAAGGCCATCGTCCGTGCTGAATACTCCAACCCCGCGACGCACGGTGCGGCCATTGTCAATGAGGTCCTCAACGACGAAGAGCTCCGCGCCTCCTGGGAAGAGGAAGTTACCGGCATGCGCACCCGCATCCGCTCCATGCGCGAGAGCCTGACGGCTGCCGGCGAAGCCCTCGGCGCCGACCTCTCCTTCGCCGTGCGCCAAGCTGGCATGTTCTCGTTCACGGGCCTCAACGCAGAGCAAATGCTTGCATTGCGCGAAAAGTACGGCGTCTACGGTGTAGCGAACGGACGCATCTGCATCGCCGGACTTAACACCGAAAATGTAACATACGTCGCCGAAGCGCTTGCAGGAGTAAGATAAAGGGACAACGACAGCACATAGTATACCGTATTTATGGTATTTTCCATAAAATCCCTTGCCAAAACCAAAAAACTTCCGATATACTTTGTGTCCTTGATTCCCCGATAGCTCAGTCGGTAGAGCGACGGACTGTTAATCCGCAGGTCGCTGGTTCGAGCCCAGCTCGGGGAGCCAAGTCAGATTGGCCAATCCGACTTACCGGCCAATTAAAGTACTCCCCGATAGCTCAGTCGGTAGAGCGACGGACTGTTAATCCGCAGGTCGCTGGTT
>ERZ791927.2517-NODE-2517-length-11535-cov-3.806794_pt1 | contig 11535 bp, 9 predicted proteins | sample MGYA00510130_ERZ791927 | MGnify/ENA primary metagenome ERZ791927 (study PRJEB30046, sample SAMN00792055) | human gut metagenome | study: EMG produced TPA metagenomics assembly of the A metagenome-wide association study of gut microbiota in type 2...
AAAGAACAAATAATTGCAGCGTTTAATTCAGTTGTAGTGACGCAATATATTCATTTGAAAAAGCAAATATTATTTTTATATCCTAATTATTCTAAAAAATATTTAAGATATAAGATTAAATTTAATGAAAAAATATTTCCAGGATTAATAAAAGGAAGTAGAATTATGAATTGTTTGCTTATTCCATATATGAGAGAGGTAACACCAGATAGATATTATAAACGTTGGCGTTTAGTTGTGTTTACTGACAAATGTCAGGTATATCATAATTTTCCAGTTAGAAGTTGTGAAGCGGATGGATTTGAGGAGTTTGGTGATATAGTTCGTTTTGAAGAAAGCGTTGTATGGGATATACCTAGGAGAAGATATCCTTCAGATAGAAAAAAATGTGAAATATCAGAATTTTATTTTCCTTTTTTACCAAAAGAGTGTTATGAATATCATCCAGCTGTTGGTCAGTTTTCAAAATATGGAAATGATGGATTTAAAAAATATACTGAAGTGGAAACTGAGAATGGGAAAGAAATTGTGTCAAGATTCTATTTTCCGATTAGATCTCTAGAAACTAATCCATTTTTTTATATGGGTGGGATTGAACTAGATTATAAAATGTCACTTATTGGGACATATCAATCTAATAAAAATGCAGGAACAAGAACAGCAATTTTTGCATCTAGTGATGGTGGAAGAAGTTGGTTTGCAAAATATGAATTTTCAGATGAAGGCGAGTATGAATTTAGACAAGGAAGTGATGATTGGGGGAAAAATTTTGGTAATCAGATAGTTTATTGTGAGGATAGGCGTATTTGTATAGAAGCAAGATTAAGAAAACGCAGTTTATTACATGAAAAAAATAATGATAGTATATTATGGCTAGAGCCAATAGAAATAGATGAGGTATTATTAGGAAAAGAAACAATTGTTAAGACAAAATATCCACATAAATTATCAACAGGGAATATAATTGTTATTGAAAAAGTTTCAAATACTACTATGGATAGAATAGAAGATTTATTATGTGAGTGCTATAGTAATAAATACTACAATAAATTGTATAAGGTAGAAGTAGTGGATTCAATGAAAGTAAAACTTTACGAGGCAGTTTCTAACCCATTTGTTCCATATGCTTGTAGACATATACATCATATTAATCGTGTACGTGATGGATGGGTTGTTGGTACTGGAGAGATATATCCAAATGGTTGGATTATATACATTCAGATGAAAGAAGCGGATACTTTTTCTAGAAAAAAAGCATCAGATTATTTAAAAATTTATTTTTTAACATCATCTAGTGATGCTGTCCAACGGACACTAGGAATGGATATAATTGATGGTGAAGATCCTAAAATAATTTTTGCTTCAGACCATGATATGTTAGAAAGAAAGCCATTTATCTCAGTTAGAGGAGAAACTATTTGTAGAAATTCAACAGGAATATATTATGGAGATTTGAAGAATATAAATGATTTTTCTTCATTTCATACAGTTTTTGAAGCGAAAGAGCCAGCATATTTATTTAAAAAATTGGATGGCATTTATCTATTTTCTGGGCAACGTGGAGAAATTGCATTATCTTCAGATTTGAAAAAATGGGTTTCCTTTACAATTGATCAACCATTAATTCATTATCGAGGAAAAACATTTAGATTTTACGTATTTGACAAGTATATTATTGAAATACACGGGAGAAAGAATGAATAAAGGATTAAAAAAAGGAATATCAATTGTATTTTTTGCAAATATTATAAATTTAATATTTAGTTTATCACGAAATTTTATTTTACCAAAATATTTGTCATTTGAAACATATGCTGATATAAAAACATATCAGTTATTTATTTCATATTCTGGTTTATTCGCTATGGGATATGTAGATGGAATGTATCTTAAATATGGAGGTAAAAATATTAATGATATTAATATCAAAGAATTTTTATTAAATTTTTCAACATTTAGAATTTTTCAGATATTAGTAACTTTAATAAATGTGAGTATTGCTGTATACTTACAAGATATAATTCTTCTTATGGTAGCATTAACAATTCCTTTTCTTACAATAGTTGACTATTTTAAGTGTTTTTTTCAGGCGGTTGGAGAATTTTTCATATATTCAAAATTATTAAATCTTTCTTCGGTAATGATGTTTATAATAAGTATAATTTTAATTTTTATACTAAAACGTGTAGACTCATATAGTTATATTATTGCATATACTATAATATATGGTTTTATAGCAATAATAATAGAATTATATTTACATATGAAAAAAAAATACAAGATTAAATATTTAAAGTTTTCATATTTAGAAATGAAATCAAGTATTGCTTCTGGATTTGCGTTAATGATAAGCTTATTGATATTTAATTTTATGACTGGGCTGGATAGATGGTTTGTAAAATTTACACTTGATACAATTTCTTTTGCACATTATTCATTTGCAACAAGTGTATTAGGTTTTTTAAGTTATGCTGTATCACCAATTTCGATTACAATGTATAATTATTTTTGTAAAGAAAGAGATAATCATGTGATAAAAAAATTAAAACAAGCTATAATTTTATTTTCTGTTATTATTGTTGTGTGTGTATTTCCAGTTAAATTTATTTTAGAGGTTTATTTAATTGAATATATAAAAGTACTTTTTGTGATAATTATTCTTTTTGCAGAACAAGTTCCAAATACAATTGTGAGGTGTTTTTATGTAAATTTATATAAAGCAGAAAAAAAACAAAGAATTTTTTTAATGAGAGTAGTAACAACTGTAATAATGGGGATTGTTTTAAATATAATATCATATTTTTTTAATGGAGGAATGGAAGGTTATGCTATTGCTACTGGAGTATCAAGTGTAGGTTGGTTAATATTAAGTATGTTAGATTTTAAAGCGTATATGTTAGAAATTAGAGAAACATTGTTTGTATTCTTTAGTATTTTAACATTTCTTATTTGTGGCATTTGTTTAAAATCATATATCGGAATTATAGTATATATAATATTTGTTTTGATATATGCAAAAGGATTAATGCCAAATTCATTAAATATGATTATAGAATTACTCTCATTAAAAAAGAAGTAGATAATAAAATGATGATAATAATGGAGGGAAAAATAGATGTCTATATTTAAGGGAAAAATATTAATGATAACAGGCGGAACTGGTTCTTTTGGAAATGCTGTATTAAATCGTTTTCTTAATACTGATATTGGGGAAATAAGGATCTTTTCTAGAGATGAAAAAAAACAAGATGATATGAGACATGAATTTCAAGCTAAAATGTCTGAGGTTGCTGGAAAAATTAAATTCTATATAGGAAATGTAAGAGATATTCAATCTGTAAGGAATGCTATGCATGGAGTTGATTATATATTTCATGCTGCTGCATTAAAACAAGTTCCTTCATGTGAGTTTTTTCCAGTAGAAGCAGTAAAAACAAATGTTTTAGGAACAGAAAATGTATTAACAGCTGCTATAGATGCAGGAGTAAAAAATATAGTTTGCTTATCAACGGATAAAGCAGCTTATCCAGTAAATGCAATGGGAACATCTAAAGCTATGATGGAAAAAGTAATAGTTGCTAAGTCAAGAACAGTTAAACCTGAAAAAGCTAAAATTTGTTGTACAAGATATGGAAATGTACTTTGTTCAAGAGGATCAGTTGTTCCATTATGGATAGATCAAATAAAAGCAGGAAATCCAATTACAATTACAGAACCATCTATGACAAGATTTATAATGAGTCTTGATGAAGCAGTAGATTTAGTTTTATTTGCTTTTGAAAATGGTGTTAGTGGAGATATATTAGTTCAAAAAGCACCAGCTTGTACAATAGAAGTTTTAGCTAAAGCTGTAACTGAATTATTTGCACCTGGTCATGAAATAAAAGTAATAGGAATTCGTCATGGAGAAAAAATGTATGAAACACTTCTTACAAATGAAGAATGTGCAAATGCAATAGATATGGGAGATTTCTATCGTGTACCTTGTGATAAACGTGATTTAAACTATGATAAATACTTTAAAGATGGAGATACAAAACGTAATACTTTAACTGAATTTAATTCAAGTAATACAGAACTTTTAGATGTTGAGCAAGTAAAAGAAAAATTATTATCACTTGCATACATTAGAGAAGAACTTGAAACATTTAAAGAAAATAAAAGATAAATTGAGGTGAAGTATGAAGATATTAATAACAGGAGCTAAAGGGTTTGTTGGTAAGAATTTAGTTGCTAATTTGTATAATATAAAAGAGGGAAAAGATAGAACTAGAAATTTACAAATAGATGAAATATTTGAATATGATATTGATATTGATCCGAGTCTTTTAGATAGATATTGTAAGGAAGCTGATTTTGTTTTTAATTTAGCAGGAGTTAACCGTCCAAAAGATCAATCTGAATTTATGGAAGGGAATTTTGGATTTGCTTCTACTTTGCTAGATACTTTAAAAAAATATAGAAATAATTGTCCAGTAATGCTTTCATCATCAATTCAAGCAACTTTAATTGGACGTTATGGAGAATCAGATTATGGCAAATCAAAATTAGCAGGAGAAGAGTTATTCTTTAATTATTCTAAAGAAACAGGAGCAAAGGTATTAATATATCGTTTTCCGAACCTATTTGGAAAATGGTGTAGACCTAACTACAATAGTGCAGTAGCTACTTTTTGTAATAATATTGCCAATGATCTACCCATTCAAGTAAATGATAGAAATATTAAATTAGAACTTCTATATATAGATGACTTAGTAGATGAGTTATTAGATGCTTTAGAAGGAAAAGAACATCATTGTGAATATGATGGTTTAGATGCAGTAGAAAAATTAAATGGAAGATATAGTTTTGTACCAACTACTCATCATGTAACTTTAGGAGAGATAGTTGATCTATTAGAACTATTTAATAATCAATCAAAAACTTTAATTATACCAGAAATTCCTAAAAATTCATTTGCTAAGAAATTATATTCTACATATCTTTCATACTTACCTAAGGAAAAAACTATATTTCCTTTAAAAATGAATGTTGATGATAGAGGGAGCTTTACAGAGCTTTTAAAATCAGAAAAGTGTGGACAAGTATCAATAAATATTAGTAAACCTGGTATTACTAAGGGGCAACATTGGCACAATACAAAATGGGAATTCTTTATTGTAGTTTCAGGTCATGGACTTATTCAAGAAAGAAAAATAGGAACAGACGAAATTATTGAATTTGAAGTTTCTGGAGATAAAATAGAAGCTATACATATGCTTCCAGGGTATACACATAATATTATTAATTTAAGCGAAACAGAAAACTTAGTTACAGTAATGTGGGCAAATGAAGCTTTCGATCCTAATAGACCAGATACTTTCTTTGAAAAGGTGTAAGTTATGAAATTGATAATTTTAGGAGCAGGGGGACATGGTAAAGTTGTAGCAGATATAGCACAACAAGCTAATAGATATGAGAAAATTTTCTTTTTAGATGATAAGTCTCAAGAGAGTAATGTTTTAGGTAAATGTGAAGAGTATCTAAAATTTAAACATGAAGATGTAGAGATGTATCCTGCCTTTGGAAATAATAAATTCCGTATAGAATGGGAAGAAAAATTAGAAAATAGTGGAATAAAATTAGCTAAGATAATACATCCATTAGCGTATATTAGCCCTTTAGCTAAAATAGAAGATGGTTGTGTGGTAATGCCATACGCTATAATAAATACTAATGTAAAAATAGCTAAAGGTTGTATTGTAAATTGTGGTTCAATAGTAGATCATGATTGTATTTTAAATAAAGGTTGTCATTTAGCTCCAGGAGCTATAGTAAAGGGAGAAAATATTCTCCCTAAATACACAAAAGTCGACTCAGGAGAAGTTATTTCATTAGGAATGTATAAATAATAGAATTAAAGGAGTAAGAATGGAGAGTAAGGTTTCTTTTAAAAATAATGGTAAATTAAAATTATTAATTATAGTTGGAACACGTCCAGAAATTATTAGATTAGCTGAAGTAATAAAAAAATGTAGGAAATATTTTGATTGTTTATTAGCTCATACAGGACAAAATTATGATTATAATTTAAATGGAGTATTTTTTCATGATTTGAAATTAGATGATCCAGATTATTATCTAAATGCTGTAGGTAATGATTTAGGAGAGACAATGGGAAATATCATTGCTAAAAGTTATCAATTAATGGTTGAAGTAAAACCAGACGCAGTTTTAGTATTGGGAGATACAAACTCATGTCTTTCAGTAATTGGTGCTAAACGTTTACATATACCTGTATTCCATATGGAAGCTGGAAATAGATGTTTTGATGAGTGTCTACCAGAAGAAACAAATAGAAGAATAGTAGATATTATATCAGATGTAAATATGTGTTATTCTGAACATGCAAGAAGATATCTAAATGCCTCTTCGGTAGCAAAAGAAAGAACTTATGTAACAGGATCGCCAATGGCAGAAGTATTAAGAGCTAATTTAGAAGATATTGAAAAATCAACTGTTTTAGAAAAGTTAAATTTAAAGAAAAAAGGATATATTCTTTTAAGTGCCCATAGAGAGGAAAATATTGATACAGAAGCTAACTTTATATCTTTATTTACTTCAATAAATAATTTAGCTAAGAAATATGATATGCCAATACTTTATTCATGTCATCCAAGAAGTAAAAAATTTTTAGAGGCAAGAAATTTCAAATTAGATGAAAGAGTAAAACTTCATGAACCATTAGGATTCCATGATTATAATAATCTTCAAATGAATGCATTTGCAGTTGTATCAGATAGTGGAACCCTTCCTGAAGAATCTTCATTCTTTACTTCAATAGGAAAATCATTCCCAGCTGTATGTATAAGAACAAGTACAGAAAGACCAGAAGCTTTAGATAAAGCTTGTTTTGTACTAGCAGGTATTTCAAATAATGGAGTTGAACAAGGGGTAGAACTTGCAGTAGAGATGACAGGAAATCAGGATTTAGGAATACCAGTACCTTGTTATGTAGAAGATGTATCAAATAAGGTAGTAAAAATAATACAATCTTATACTGGAATAGTAAATAAAATGGTTTGGAGAAAGTATTAATAAAATATTATTTTTAGGTTAAGGAGAAATTATAATGAATAGAAAAATAACAGTAGCAGGAACAGGATATGTAGGTTTATCTTTAGCAGTACTTTTATCTCAACATAATAAGGTAATAGCAGTTGATATTATTCCTGAAAAAGTTGAAATGATAAATAATAAAAAATCACCAATACAAGATGATTATATAGAGAAATATTTAGCAGAAAAAGAACTTAATTTAATAGCAACTTTAGATGGAGAATCAGCATATAAAGATGCAGAATTTGTAATTGTTGCTGCACCAACAAACTATGATGCAAAAAGAAACTATTTTGATACTTCTGCTGTTGAATCTGTAATTGAAGAAGTACTAAAAGTTAATAAAGATGCTATTATGATAATAAAATCTACAATTCCAGTAGGATATACAGAATCTATAAGAAAAAAATATAATACAAAAAATATAATATTTAGTCCAGAATTTCTAAGAGAGAGTAAAGCATTATATGATAATCTTTATCCTTCACGTATAATAGTATCTATGGATAAAAATGATGAAAAAATAGTAGAAGCAGCTCATGCTTTTGCAGATCTTTTAAAAGAGGGAGCTATAAAGAAAGATATAGATATTTTATTTATGGGATTTACAGAAGCAGAAGCGGTAAAACTATTTGCTAATACATATCTTGCATTAAGAGTTTCGTATTTTAATGAGCTTGATACATACGCAGAAATGAAAGGATTAAATACAACTGATATTATAAATGGAGTATGTTTAGATCCAAGAATAGGTTCTCATTATAATAATCCATCTTTTGGTTACGGAGGATATTGTTTACCTAAAGATACAAAACAACTATTAGCAAACTATGATAATGTGCCACAAAATATGATGTCAGCAATAGTTGAATCAAATAGAACAAGAAAAGATTTTATAGCTGATCGTATTCTTGAAATAGCAGGAGCTTATGAAGCAAATAGTACTTGGGATCTTTCTAAAGAAAAAAGTGTAGTGGTAGGAGTATACCGTCTAACTATGAAATCAAATTCAGATAACTTCCGTCAATCATCGATTCAAGGAGTAATGAAAAGAATAAAAGCTAAAGGAGCTACAGTAATTATTTATGAACCTACTTTAGAAAATGGAACTACTTTTTTTGGAAGTGAGGTTGTAAATAATTTAGAAAAATTTAAAAGATTAAGTCAAGCAATTGTAGCAAATAGATATGATAACTGTCTTGATGATGTAAAAGATAAAGTTTATACGAGAGATGTTTTTGGAAGGGATTAAAATGTTAAATAAAAATGTAGATTTAGAAGGGAAAAATATATTAATAACAGGTGCTGTAGGCTTTATAGGTTCTAATTTAGTTTTAGAATTACTAAGAACTTTTTCTTCGGTTAATGTATTAGGAATAGATAGTGTAAATAATTACTATGATGTAAAAATTAAAGAGTGGAGACTTCAAGAAATAGAAAAAGAAGCTAAAAATCGTACTGATTCTAAATGGAATTTTATAAAAGGAAATATAGCAGATAAGAGCCTAATAGATGAAATTTTTAAAGAATTTAAACCACAAATAGTTGTAAATTTAGCTGCACAAGCAGGAGTTCGTTACTCTATTTATAATCCAGATGCTTATATAGAATCAAATATAATAGGATTCTATAATATATTAGAAGCTTGTAGACATTCTTATGATAATGGAAATAGTGGAATAGAACATTTAGTTTATGCATCATCTTCATCAGTATATGGAACAAATAAAAAAGTGCCATATTCAACAGATGATAAGGTAGATAATCCAGTATCTTTATATGCAGCTACAAAGAAATCAAATGAATTAATAGCACATGCTTATTCAAAATTATATAATATACCTTCAACAGGATTAAGATTTTTTACAGTATATGGTCCAGCAGGTCGTCCTGATATGGCTTATTTTGGGTTCACAAATAAGTTAATAAAAGGAGAAAATATAGAGATATTTAACTATGGAAATTGTAAAAGAGATTTTACATATATTGATGATATAGTAGAAGGAATAAAACTTGTAATGCAAAAAGCTCCAGAGAAAAAAAATGGAGAAGATGGCTTACCATTACCACCATATGCTATTTATAATATAGGGAATAGTAATCCAGAAAATCTTTTAGACTTTGTGACAATATTACAAGAAGAATTAATAAGAGCAGAGGTTTTACCTCAAAATTATGATTTTGAATCACATAAGAAATTAGTTCCAATGCAAGCAGGAGATGTTCCTATAACTTATGCAGATACTAGTGCTTTAGAAAAAGATTTTGGATTTAAACCGAATACAAGTTTAAGAGAAGGGATTAGAAAATTTGCAGAATGGTATAAAAAATTTTATATGTAAAAAATAGAAGGTAAAAATCATGACAGAGAAAGAATTTTTATTATTATATAAAGAGAGAAGAAATTTAAAAAGTATGAGAGAAGCAAAAGAAAGTTTTGAAACTCTTTGGGATTCTATTTTCTATGCTTTAGATACAGATGAAAAACTTATAATTAAAGATTGGGGAATCTTTGAAAAGAAACTATTAAAATCAAAGAGAGTATTTAATATTTCAACAAAAGAGATAATAACAACTGAAGATAAGAAAGTTATAAAATTTCGTCCTAGAGAGAAGATGTTGGAGAAATTAGAGAATCCAGAAATGGAGGGATAAAATTGAATACAAGAGAGTTTGTCAACTATTATAGAAGATTAAGAAAAGAGAGAGATAATGAAGAGTTAAGTTTCCAAGAGGCAAGAGAAGAAGTAGAAACTTTTTTTGATCTTATAGGTGATATAGTGGCAATGGATGAAGAGATAAAGTTTAAAAATAAGGGGAACTTTATTTTACAAAAGAGAAAGAAAAAGAAAATAGGAGTATTTAATAGTAAGGAAACAAAAGAGATAGAACCAAAAGATACAGTAAAGTTTATACAATCTAAAGTATTAAAAAAAGAGCAAGATAACAATTAAAATAGGTATAATGAGATAGGTAAATAACTCATTGATTATTAGTGTAATAATTTGATTTTATAATGAAAATTTACTTGTCTCATTATTTTTTATAAAATTAAGAAAAATTTTTGAAAAATTATATTAAAAGAATCAATTAAATCAATATTTTATTGACAAGATATGAAAAAAGTAGTATTCTTATACAGAGTAATATTAGATGTTTGTGTTAAAAAATTATTTTATAGAAAAAGGGGAGAAGAGAGATAATGAATGAATTACAAGAGAGAACTTATATAGAAGATGATGAAATTGATATAATGGAAATTATAAAAATATTGGTTAATAATAAAATAACAATAATTGTTACAACATTGATTTTTACATTAATTGTTGTTTTAGGTGGTTATTTATATAATAAAAAAAATTCATCATACACTACAATTTTAGGGTTTAATTATGCAGGAATAGAAAAAGGATTAAATCCAAATGGAACTCAATTTAATAAAAATGATTTAATTAGTACAAATGAACTTAATTATCTTTTTGATAAATATAGTGAAAAAGGATTAAAGTCAAAAGACTTAAAAAGTTTAAGACAGAATATAGAAGTAAAAGGAATAGTTCCACAATATATAACAGAAAGAATAGAGCAAGCTTTAAAAAAGGGAGAAACTTTATCATATACTCCAACACAGTATAGTATATCATTAAAAGATGGAAATAAGGATATAGCAGAAGAGTTAGTACAAGATGTAATAGCTGAATTTAATAAAAAATATAAACCTCAATATGAAATTTCAGAAGTTTCTTTAAATAATAGCTATGATTATGATGATTATATTGTTATATTAAAAGAGCATATAAATAGATTATTATTAGAAACAAAAGGAGAGATGAAAGAAAAGTTTTCTTCAAAAATAACAGGTGTATCTTATATAGAGTTAAGTAGAAAAATCCAAAATTATGAAAATGTAAATTTAAAAAAATACATATCATATATAGATGTGTATAATTTTTCTAATAATGCATTAACAAAAAAAACTAGATTAGAAGCAGATATAAAAATGTTAAAATTGGAAAAATCTAAGTTATTAGGTGAGGCAGAAGTTGTAAAAAAAGCACTAGATGAGTATAAGCCAACAGCAAAACAATTAGTTTTACCTAGTATAGGAGAAATGGGAATAAAATTAGATACAGAAAATGAGTATTATTCTAAATTACTTGGAAAATATATTGAATTAAATACACTTGCAGCAAACAAAGATTATGAGATTAAATATAAAAAACAAGAATTAGAAGAGATAAAAACACCAAGTTCAACAGAAGATGAAGCTATTCAAAAAATAATAAAAAATTTAGTAACAGAATTAAATAAGATTACTGAGGAAATAAATAATTTAAATAAGGAATATTTTGATGTTGAATATGGAGAAATAGTAAAGAAGATAGCTCCAGTAGAATTAAAGACAGAAGGTAAATCAGTATTTTTATATGCAATAGT
>ERZ791927.2526-NODE-2526-length-11499-cov-1.994408_pt1 | contig 11499 bp, 13 predicted proteins | sample MGYA00510130_ERZ791927 | MGnify/ENA primary metagenome ERZ791927 (study PRJEB30046, sample SAMN00792055) | human gut metagenome | study: EMG produced TPA metagenomics assembly of the A metagenome-wide association study of gut microbiota in type 2...
CACGAACAAAATCGGCTGCACGGTATTTGCGAGAACGGTGGGAAAAGACCGCATGGAGCAGTATGTGCGGCACTTCTTCCCTGCGGTCTACTGGGAGGACATGAAAGGACAGAGCCAGAGCGGTACGTCTATGAAACAGCAGGACAGCGTGTTGTGTATCATTCCGGCGGCAGCGGTTTCCGGTTATTTGCCGAAACGGAGCGACCGGATCTTCTGCGGCAGATGCACCGCCGCAGAACCGCCGGAGGAATGCCGGACGGTCATGGAAGTGAAAGACTTCCGCTATGGCTCTGCCGGTGTGCAGCACATCGAGGTGATGGCGGTATGATCCTAAAAGTAAAGATCAATTTCAATACCAAGCAGCTTCACGCAAAATCGGCAGCCCTGAAACAGCAGGCACAGGAATTTGTGGGAAATGAGCTGCTGCGGAAATGTGATCCCTATGTGCCGTTTGACACCGGTATGCTCCGGGATTCCGGCATTTCTCACAGCAAGCCGGCGGAAGGGTATCTGCTATGGAAAACACCCTATGCGGCGGTGCAGTGGTATGCCGGCGTTTCCCGTGGGCTGCGTGGGAAAAAGTGGGCACTTCGGGCATGGGCAGACCATGGCAAGCTCATTCTGAAAAACGCCCGTATCCTTGCAAAGGGGTGATAGAATGGCGATCATTTCGGCGATACGGGAGTACATTGCCGGCTGTCCGCTGCTCCATGACGGGGCGATCTTAGGGGTAGACCAGCTGGAAGCGGACACCATCGGCTACACGGTGGACACTACACCATGCGAACCAGTGGTGCAGAAGTACACGGACGGCAGCGACAAGCGGCAGTTTCTGTTCGTCTTTGCCAGCCGGGAGAAGTACGGGGAAAGGGTGCTGGAGAACATCGCCAATTCCGGTTTCTACGAGGACTTTGCGGACTGGATCGAGCGGAACAACTGGCAGGGTATCTTTCCGGAACTGGGCGACTATCGGACACCATACCGCATGGACATTGTTTCCAGCGGCTATGCCTATGACACCGGCGATGATACGGCTCGCTATCAGATCCAATTACGACTGATGTATTATCAGGACAGGAGGTATTTTACACATGGGTAAGAATTTGAAAAACGCAGACCTTGTGCTGCGTACCGGCAAGATGGCTTTTTATCATGTGCCGGGACAGAGTGCCTATACACGCATGGAGGGCTTCACCAGTCTCTCCACGTCCAAGAATCCCACGGAATATGAGCGGCAGTATGTGGACGAGGATTTCAAGCGGACGGACATCACCGGATACAACACCGCCGTTGCCTATGCACTGGATCGCTACAAAAAGCATCCGGTGACGGATGACATTATCGACATTCACGAAAATGAACTGCTGGGACAGGACGCAGTGCGTTCGATCATCAATGTGGACATGACCACATTGCATCAGGGAAGCAACGGCATCTGGTCGGCAGAGGCAAAGATGCGTGACTATGCCGTCATTCCGGACGCTGACGGCGATACCACAGACTGTATGACCTATTCCGGCAACTTCAAGACAAGGGGCGAAATGGAAGATGTCAAGGTGTTCAGCACTGATGATTTTCAGACCATTACACTTTCCACCAACACCAAACCGGTACTGAAAACGCTGTCTGTTTCCTATGGCAGTGAGAACCTGCTGAAACCGACCTTCAAGCCGTCTGTTACAGAGTACACGGTCAGCAAGATCGGTTCTCTGAGTGTGTATGCAGCAGCAGAGAGTGACACATTTAGTATTACAGCTTCCTGCAATGGAAATTCTTCGCCCATTACCAATTCCGGTGTGGCATTTACCGTCAAGGAAGGCGACTATATCTACATTACTGTTACAAACGGCACACTGGGCTCTAATACCTATGCCGTTAAGTGCAGTGCTTCGTGATACCCCTCAGTTAGTGTTATGCACTAACAACTCAGCACAAAGCAAGCTTTTTAGAGGAATTACCCCTCAGTCAGCCTACGGCTGCCAGCTTCCCTTTCAGGGGAGCCTAAAATGTGTTTTTATGGAGGAATGAATGATGAAAGATGATCTGACGATCTGGCATATCCACGGACTGGAGCTGCCGCTGGACATTGAGGAAGCGGACACCGTGGAAAAGTATGAGGCTGCTCTGGCACAGCTGGAGCAGGATATGCCGGAGGACAAGTCTGCCGGTGCGGCAGCATACATCCGGGCATACTGCAAGGCGTTTCGTACCTTTTATGACACGCTCTTTGGCGAGGGTACGGCGGAGCAGATCTTTGCCGGGATTTCAGACCATGCACGGCGGTACATGGCAGTGTACGGCGAATTCCTGACCTTTGTGGCAAAACAGGCGGCACAGTCCCAGGCGGAATCCATGCAGCTGAAAAAGAAGTATCTGCCCAAAGGCGGCAGACGATGAATCTGCTGTACGATGCCCTGCCGGACACGGTGACGGTAGACGGCAAGGCGTACCGGATCTATACCGACTATCGGGACTGGCTGCGGTTTTATGATATGCAGGAGGACGATGGTCTTTCCAAACGGGACAAGCTGCGGCTGATGCTGGAATGGTACATGGACAAACCGCCGGCTGCCTGTCTGGAAGAAGCTCTGGAGGCTCTCATCGGGTTTGCGACACGTTCGGAGGAGCAGCCGCAGCAGCGGCAGAGCGATTCCGGACGAAAGACCACAGACCGTGTGCTGTCATGGCAGTATGATGCAGCCTATGTGTATGCGGCATTCCTGTCGGTCTATCACATGGACTTGCAGCAGGTGGAGCAGATGCACTGGCATCTGTTTCTGGGGCTGTTTGATGCCCTTCCGGACGAAACACCCATTAAGCAGCGGATGGGATACCGCAGTGTGAATCTGGCGGAGATCAAGAACAAGAATGAACGGCGAAGGATCCGGAAGATACAAGACCGTATCCGCATTCCCCAGCCGGAACTGGACGGCTATCAGTGCGGTGCGTTTTTCTGTTAGATAAATCCTGTTTTAGAAGCGTACAAATAGCGGCACTTTTACGGTATGTAAGAGTGCCGTTTTTTCGGAGGTGGTGAAATAATATGGCAGATGAAAGCATCAGAGTCCCCATTGACGGTGATACCAGCGGTTTTGACCAAAAGGTTGAAGGCATGAAAGGGACGATCTCCGCAGCATCTGTGGCAATGGGCAATCTGCTCTCTGACATGGGAAAGAAAGCCCTGTCTGCATTTGGCAATATGATCTCCTCCGGGGACGAGTTCAACAATGCGATCAATCAGATGTCCTCTTCGACTGGTGCCACCGGGGCGGAGCTGGAAGGGCTGCGGGATGTGGTCAAGGATGTGTATGGCAACAACTTCGGGGATTCCTATGAGGATGCCGCCAATGCCGTGGCAGAAGTCACGAAGCAGACCGGACTGATGGGCGAAGAATTGCAGTCTGCCACAGAGGGTGCTATGGCACTCAGCGACACGTTCGGCTATGAAGTCAACGAAAGCACCCGTGCTGCATCGGCACTCATGAACAACTTCGGGATCAGTGCCGAAGAAGCATACAATCTCATTGCCGCAGGAGCACAGAACGGTGCCGATCAGAACGGCGATCTGCTGGACACCCTCAATGAGTATTCCACACAGTATGCGGCACTGGGACTTTCCGCAGAGCAATTCACCCAGAGCCTGATCTCCGGTGCAGAATCCGGAGCGTTCTCCATCGACAAGGTGGGCGATGCGGTCAAGGAGTTCAATATCCGCTGCAAGGACGGCAGTGATTCCACGGCAGAAGGCTTTGCCATGATTGGCATGAATGCAGATGACATGGCACAGCGGTTTGCAGCCGGCGGCGATACGGCACAGGAGGCATTTTTTCAGACTGTCCAGGCGTTGGACAGCATTGCAGACCCTGTCGCCAAAAACCAAGCTGCCATTGACCTGTTCGGCACACAGTTCGAGGACTTACAGGCAAACCTATTGCCCATGCTGGCAAACATGGAAGATGCGTCCGGTGTGGCGTATGATGCACTGGGACAGATCAACGAGGTCAAATATGACGACATTGGCAGTGCGGTAGAGGGACTGAAACGGACTGTCAGCGGTTTCTCTCTGGATATGAAGTCCACGCTGTCTGCCGGAGCAGCAGATGCCATTTCCGGTATCATCAATGTGATGAACGGCGGAGATGCTGCCGGGATCTTTGACGGGCTATTTGAAAGCATCAACAGTGTGATCGACTCCATCGGCAGCAGATCCAGCGGCATGGTGGAAGCTGGTAAGAAGATACTGGGCGAATTTCTTTCCGGTATCCGGAAAAACCTGCCTGGCATTCTCAGTGCCGGAACAGAGATCCTAAACAGCATCGTCCAGGGCATTTCGGAAAATGCTTCGGCATTACTGGAAGCAGGACAGACACTTTTGAACGGCATTATTACGGCGATTCAACAGGCATTGCCGAATCTGCTGCCCATTGCGGTGCAGCTCATCACCACGCTGATCAACGGATTGTCCGAGGGATTGGTGGCACTGATGGAGTATGTGCCGCAGATCATTCTAGCCATTGTCAATGTGATCGTGGAGAATCTGCCCACGCTGATCGTGGCAGCTATCGAGATCCTGAATGCTCTGGTGGGCGGTCTAATGGACAATGTCAGCACGATTCTGGCAGCAGTCATTTACATTTTACTGACGCTGGTAGACATGGTGATCCAGAATCTTCCCATGCTGCTGGACGCAGCCATTCAGATTATCATGGCAGTAGTCAACGGCATTGTGGACAACCTCCCTATGCTGATCGAAGCGGCAATTGACATGATCATGGCACTGGCAGACGGTCTGATTGCCATGCTGCCGCAGCTGATCGATGCGGCGATTCAGATCGTGACCGCATTGTTTGAGGGGCTGATCGACAATCTGCCGCAATTGATCGAAGCCGGTATCAAGCTGGTTGTGGCTCTGATCGGCGGACTAATTAAAGCCATTCCCGACCTGATCAAGGCAATTCCGCAGATCATAGATGCCATATGGGATGCGATCACCGAAGTGGACTGGCTGGAACTGGGCGGAAACATTCTGAAAGGCATCGCCAACGGTCTGATCGAGGGTGTTTCTGCTATTTGGGATACAGTGCAGGACGTTGCCGGACAGATCTGGGACGGATTCAAGGACTTTTTCGGGATCAATTCCCCGTCTAAGCTGATGCGTGACACTGTGGGTAAATTTTTACTGCCCGGCGTTGCTGTCGGCATGGAAGACACCACAGGCGACACTGCCGATGATCTGAACCGTTCGCTGGATGCCATGATGGACAAGGTGGACACCGACCGGCTGCAAATGCAGCTGGATTCTGCGGTACAGATGCAGGGCTATTCCGGCATCGGGACGGCAGTTCCGGCAGTGCAGTACAATCCGCCGGAGAAGACCGCGGCGGAAGAATACCGGCAGCCGCAGCAGAACGGGGATATTATCATTCCGGTGAACATCGGCGGCACACAGCTGGAAACTGTGGTAGTCAAGGCGGCTCAGATCGCCAACGCAAGGAGCGGAGGGGAAACATTATGAGACTTGTGAATATCTGGGGAAAATCACCGAGCGGCACTTGGTCTTGTGCTGCCAATATGCGACAGCTGGTCAACGGAGATTCTACTGCGGAGCCTCTGGGAAAACGATTTCAAAGTGCCGGCGGAACACAGATCTATTATCCGGTTCTGGCGTTGGTGGAAACCATTCCGCTGTCGTTTGAGGTGCACGGAGATACCGCCTTGTACAAGCTGATGAGTGTGCTCAGATGTGGTGTACTGTATCTGGACGGTGCAGTTTATCCGGTACAGTCAGTGACAATTGTTCCGTTTGATTTTTTCCGTGGCACCTGTGTGATCGTATCCGGAAATATTTCTGTGACCACGGTCTCTGTCAGTCGGGAAATTTATCAGGTGTCTTTCCCAGCGATCCGGCAAAGCGGTCAGGACGAAAGCGGCGAGATCCCATGTTTTATGCCGCTGTTTCAGCGTGGAAGTTTGGAATTTTGCGGTGTCGAAATCGTACAGGACAGCAAGGGCACTCCCTTTTCGCCGCTGGCATATTTGCAGTCCAGAAACGGCAAACGTCTGGCGGACGGGTCTGTGCAGCTGCCGGACTACACGACCGAAAACACAGATGTGATCTATCTGCATTTCTATGTCGGTGCAAATTTGCTGCAAGCGGCTTCGCCAAAAATTTTGATATACGGTGTCAACGGGTATCCAAATGCAGAAAGAGATCTGACGGCGTATTTTCAAGATCCCAGCGGAAATTGGATCAGCAGCGTCATTGGGATCGGGATCACCGGAACAGTGACAAACGCCTATGTGCGGATGCAGTGCGGCGATATTGACCGCATTTATCGTCTGCGGATCGATGCACCGAATTTCCGGGAGGATGAGATATGATCATTGCAGAATCCATTCGGGTGGAGGTATACAAATACAACTATGCCGCACACAGCTATGATCTGGTTACCACACTGACGGAATCCAGTATCATTTCTGCCGACGGCAAGCGGCAGTGCTGTGCAGACGGCACATTTGAGATCGGCGGCGTGTATGCTGCCACGTTTTCCATGCAGGCAAAGATTCCGGGAATGACCACATTTCAGGTGCGTGGGGCAAAATTACGGGTACGTTCCAAATACGGCACTGAATCCGCATGGCACAATATGGGCACATTCTGGGTCACGGATGCCACCCGTGTGGGCGAGATCTTTTCCGTCAACGCACAGGACTCTGTGGGGTGGCTGGATACGTCCAGCTATAACGATACCAGCAGCAGTGCGGTTTCCGGAGTGGGAAAAGTACTGGCAGATACAAAATCCGGCGTTGGGCTGGGAATCGACAGCTATGCTCTGAATGACGGAGAATCCGGTGGTGATGGTCTGTATCGTGGATGGCTGGAAACGCTGACAGACTGCACGAATACATTCATTCAATCTCAGACCGGCGTGAAAAAGATGCTGCACTGGCATTGGCAGCCGCCGGGATATGACAGCACCAAAACCTATACCAGGGCACAATTACAGGATTTAAGCCGATGGTACTGCAACAGCCGTATTTATACTGAGATCAACGGAAAATGGACACCCACCGTTTATCGTACCCCCTTTTATTTATACGGTGCGGAAAGCAGCACAGAAACCGGCACTGGTGCAAGTGATTCCGATACGCCACGGGACTTCTATCGTTATCTGGCAGAGCTGGCATTCGGATTTGTGTATGCCAGACCGGAAGACGGCGATCTGGTATTGGGGCAGTTTGGGCATCACTCCTATGGTACTGTCAGCATTGGTATGTCAGAGATCGAATATGACTCCTGTGAAGTGGCAGATTACACGCTGCAAGCACTGAAAACGTTGGCACGAGTCGAACTGGAAGACAACAACAGCACATGGAGCAGCTTTACCATGACAAACCCGGATTACAGCACAGCTGCGTTTCAGCGATTTATCATTGAGTCGAATCCGTTTTTGGATGGATTTGCAAAAAAGCATGTATTTCAGCAGGGCTTTGATCTGAAAACCATTGCACATGCTATGTGGATCGCACGATACCCATCTGCTGCCGGAGATCAATATTCTGTGCGTCCGTTTTCCTGCACCGTACACAGTACAAAACGGTTTCAGCTGGGACAGAAAATCAAGCTCTCCTATCGGGATTTTCATGAAACCACTGCCAAAAGCTATGACAGCATTATCACTGCCATTACATGGACATTTCGGGGCGGTACAAAGCTTTCCTGCGGCGGCGAGGACAGCCGTGTGATGGCGGACTGCATCCGTTCTTCCAAGGGCGACAAAGTCCGCAAAGAGGCACGAAACCGGTGCAGAGCGTTGGAAAAACGAGTTCAGAAACTGGGAGGGTAAGACATGATATTGCAGGCAAACAAGAAATTCATTGACACCAGCCATGTGGCACATTTGCTGACTGCCGGAGAAAAGTATGCGGACAAGCTTGTCTTTTCTGTAGAGCGATTTTATCAGGAAACCGATCTGTCCGGCTGTCTGTTTGTGATGCGTGGTGTCAACAGTGCCGGAAATCTGGCACTGGAAACGCTTTCGCAGGAGGTCATGGAAACAGAGATCCGGCTGACATGGAACGTGTCTCCGGCGTTTACTGCGGTTTCCGGTATGCTGGCGTTGGAGATCGTCTGCTATGACAACAGCGACCGCATTCTGAAATACACGGTCACGCCCATGCAGGTGAAAGCCTCTGTGCTGGAGGAATACAGCGGCGGTGTGGACGCTATCGAGGAAGCACTGAAAGAAATGGAACGGATCCTGACGGAAACCAGAACGATTTCGGTACAGCTGCCACAGATCCGAAACGGCACATGGTGGCTGTATGATGCCGACAGCGGAGCGTATACAGACAGCGGTCTGCCGGCTCGCGGTGAAAAAGGCGAACCGGGAGAAAAAGGGGATCCGGGCGAGCAGGGCGTTCCCGGTGAAAAGGGAGAAACCGGAGAAAAGGGTGAGCCGGGTGCAAAGGGCGATCCCGGCGAAAAAGGCGAACCCGGTGCACCCGGAAAAGACGGTGCAGACGGCGTAGACGGACGTGACGGTGCGGACGGAAAATCCGCCTATCTCCTTGCAGCAGAGCATGGCTACAGCGGTTCTGAATCCGAGTGGCTGGCATCTTTGAAAGGCGAAAAGGGAGATGCCGGACAACCGGGGGAATGTGGAGAAAAAGGGGATCCGGGAGAGCAGGGCATTCCCGGTGAAAAAGGCGACGCCGGTGCAGACGGGAAAGACGGATTTTCCCCCATTGCTGCTGTGGCGAAAGACGGTAGCGTGGTGACGATCACCATCACAGATGTCAACGGTACAACGACTGTGACGCTGACAGAAGGGGCTGCGGTAGACCTCACGCCGTATGCAAAGACGGTTTATGTGGACGAAAAGGTGCAGGAGCTGTCCGACAGTGTCACGTACACGCTACAGGAACACACGCAATCGATTGCCCACTTAGAGAAACTGATCGGCGACACCACCGCGGCTCTGGCGGACATTGTGGAGGTGACCGAGTAAATGGCAACAATTGCACAGTACATCGCAGAGATCAACCACCAGCGTGATCTGCTGGCAGGGCATCTGGTTGCCCGTGGCATCATTGCAACGGCAGACGAAAAGCTGAATCTGCTGGTACACAAGGTTTCCCTGCTGCCCTCTGGTTCGACAGAAAAAACGGTGATTTTTGATGCAGACCACCGGGACAGGATCTTTCTTTCCCACAATAACACCTTGTACAGTCTTTCTGCGTTTACGGCGGTATATCCGGACTTTTGCAGCAGCAAAAATGAGTATGCCCTGAACTATTCCACTTCCATTTTTGGATGGGATTATTCCTGTTACACCTGTTCGACTGTGCCGTTGACGCTGTCTTCGGCAACCCAGATCGCCATGCGGTTTCTGGCGAGCAGCACAGAGGTCGGCGTTTTGCGGTTGGTGCAGTCGGACAGCGGCACGGCGGAGGACATTCTCAGCAAGGCACAGACAGAGGGCAGCTACATTGATTTGTCCCTGCAATGGCTGTACAGCACGGACTATATCACCACGCTGACACCCTGCGAAGGTGTCACCACAGGCACATACTATCTGGCATGGGTCGGACGGAGCAACAACAGCCGCCCGCTGATCCGGTCGATTACAGCGATTTAAGGAGGCTATTTTATGAATCTGATCGAGGCAGTTGAGCAGCTGAAAAGCGGCAAAGCGATCCAGCGGAGCAGCTGGGGAGATGCGGCAATTCAGGCGGCACCATTGGAAAATGGACAGTATCAAATCTTTGCTTCTGGGAATCTCACGCCGGAAATGCTGGTTTTGCTTTCCGGCGACTATGAAGCAGCAACGGGAACGGAGGAAACATAATGGAAGTTTTGGGTATTACAGCAGTCGCAGCAATCACGATCATCTGCTATCTGGCGGCAGAGATCGTAAAGGTCACATCTTTGGATAACAAATGGATTCCGGTCATCTGCGGTATTTCCGGCGGCATTCTGGGAATTGCAGCGTTGTTCTGGATGCCGGATTTTCCGGTGCAGGATGTGCTGTCTGCGGCAGCAGTCGGCATTGTGTCCGGACTGGCAGCAACGGGAGCAAATCAGATTTTCAAGCAGTTCAGGAGCTGATGAAATGGCAAAATATGCGTATGAAGATAATTCGCAGCTTTCGCCTCATTTTTGTGCCAGAGAATTCCGCTGCAAATGCAGTTCTCCGCACACGTTTCAGGTGTCGGAACAGCTGATTTCCATGCTGGAACGGCTGTATACGGCGTTGGACTGCGGCAAGATCATCGTCAGCAGCGGCTACCGCTGTGCAGCACATGACAAGGCAGTTGGCGGAAACGGAGCAGGACAGCACACCAAAGGTACGGCGGCAGACGTGGTGTGCTATGACAAGTCAGGCAGCGTAATCTCAGCAAAGACGGTGTGCTGCAAGGCTCAGGATCTGGGTTTCGGCGGCATTGCCAATATCACCGGTGCTTATACTTCGGTGCATCTGGATGTACGCACCGGCAGCCGATATTATGGTGATGAAACCAAAGGCACAAACACAGTGACAAACAATTTCTACCGCTATTTCGGCATTGCAAAAGCACAGCAGCCGTCTGGAATTGTGGCAAAAGGGATTGATGTTTCCAGGCATCAGGGTGTAATCAACTGGGAAAAAGTCAAGGCATCCGGGCAGGTGGATTTTGCGATTTTACGGGCTGGTTTTGGGAAAGAATCCAGTCAGATCGATGTGCAGTTTGAACGGAATTACAGCGAGTGCAAACGGCTTGGAATCCCCTGCGGTGCGTACTGGTACAGCTACGCCAAAACTGCCGCAGAAGCGGATCAGGAGGCTGCTGTGTGCCTGTCTGCTCTGGCTGGAAAGCAGTTCGAGTATCCAATCGCATTTGACATCGAAGAACAGGCAAGTTTGCAAAATGCAGATGCCCTGTGTCAGGCGTTTTGCAGTGCGTTGGAATCTGCCGGGTATTATGCGGCAATTTATACGTTCAAGTCGGCTCTGGAAAGCTATATCGGGGACAATGTAAAAAAACGGTATGACGTGTTTCTTTCTCATGTGGATGTGAGCAGATCGTCCTATGCCGGGCATTATGGGCTGTGGCAGTACAGCTGGAAAGGCAGCGTTTCCGGCATTGTCGGAGAGGTAGATCTGGATTATGCGTATCAGGATTATCCGGCGATCATCAAAAATGCGGGGCTGAATGGATTTGCAAAAAGTGCAACAACTGCCACAGACAAGCCGAATGAGGACACGGAAAAAGACACTAACAATAATGACACACTCAAACAGATCTTGCGGCACGTTGCCAGTATTGACGAGAAATTGAACGGATAAAACAGCGGTGAAACGCCGTTTATAGGTAGTAAAAAAACGCTCTTGAACGTGATGTTCAGGAGCGTTTTTTTCGTTTTGCGTGTCAGTTTTTTGCGTTTTGCGTGGCAGGCTACAACAGCAAACAAAAAGCCCGATCAAGAGTGCAAAGCACCACCAATGGTGGCAAGCT
>ERZ791927.2546-NODE-2546-length-11435-cov-3.356239_pt1 | contig 11435 bp, 8 predicted proteins | sample MGYA00510130_ERZ791927 | MGnify/ENA primary metagenome ERZ791927 (study PRJEB30046, sample SAMN00792055) | human gut metagenome | study: EMG produced TPA metagenomics assembly of the A metagenome-wide association study of gut microbiota in type 2...
AGTTCGCCCGGGTGTATACCCCCGCCGTGTGCGGGGCGGCCCTGGCCCTGGCGGTGCTGCCGCCGGTGGTGCGTCTGCTGACGGGGCTTGACGGCGACTGGGGCACTTGGCTGTACCGCGCCCTGTCCTTCCTGGTGGTCAGCTGCCCCTGCGCCCTGGTGATCAGCATTCCCCTGAGCTTCTTTGCGGGCCTGGGCGGCGCCAGCCACGAGGGCATCCTCATCAAGGGCTCCAACTATCTGGAAACCCTGTCCAAAACCAAAACCGTGGTGTTTGACAAAACCGGCACCCTGACCCAGGGTGTGTTCGACGTCACCGGCGTCCACCACAATCAACTTCCCCGGGAAAAGGTGCTGGAATACGCCGCCCTGGCGGAGTGCGCCTCCTCCCACCCCATCAGCAAGAGCCTGCAGCGGGCCCACGGCGGCCCCATTGACCGCCAGCGGGTCACGGATATCCAGGAGTTCAGCGGCAACGGCGTGGTGGCTAAGGTGGACGGCGTCACCGTGGCCGTGGGCAACGACAAGCTCATGGAGAAGCTGGGCATCGCCTGGCACGACTGCCACAGCGTGGGCACCATCATCCACCTGGCCCTGGACGGCCAGTACGCCGGTCACATCGTGATCTCCGACGTGGAGAAGCCCCACGCCCGGGATGCCATCGCCGCCCTGAAGCGCATCGGCGTGGAAAAGACCGTCATGCTCACCGGCGACCGGTCCAAGGTGGCCGACCATGTGGCCCAGAGCCTGGGAGTGGATGAGGTCCACAGCGAGCTGTTGCCTGCCGATAAGGTGGCCCAGGTGGAGCGGCTGCTGGGTCAGTCCGGCGGCAAGCTGGCCTTTGTGGGCGACGGCATCAACGATGCGCCGGTGCTGTCCCGGGCGGATATCGGCATTGCCATGGGGGCCATGGGCTCCGACGCCGCCATCGAGGCGGCGGACGTGGTGCTGATGGACGATGACCCCCTGAAAATCGCCAAGGCCATCCGCATCTCCCGCAAGTGCATCCGCATTGTGTACGAAAACATCGCCTTCGCCCTGATAGTCAAGGCTCTGTGCCTGCTGCTGGTGGCCGTGGGCGCGGCCAATATGTGGGCCGCCATCTTCGGCGACGTGGGCGTGATGGTCATCGCCGTGCTCAACGCCATCCGGGCCCTGCGGGTCAGTAAGCTGTGATGAAACCACAAATTAAATAAGATCATGCCCGGTGCATTGCACCGGGCATGATCTTATTTTGCGGCTTTACTTTTTCTTAGCGTAGGGGGTATTTTCCAGGGGGAGGGTCAGGCGGCGCTGACCGTCCAGCCGGTAATAGACGTCGGCAATGGCGGGAGCCGTGGGGGTGGAGGTGATCTCACCGATACCGATGGCGCCTCCGGCCACGTTGAGGCCGGGCTTCTCCACCACGATGGCCTGGATCTCCGGCGGGATCTGGTTGGCGCGGAACAGGCCCAGAGTGCCGTATCTGGCGGTGGGCTTGCAGGTGTCGTCAATGGGATACTGCTCCGTCAGGGCGTAGCCCATGCTCATGACCACGCCGCCCTCGATCTGTCCCTCGCAGCTCAGAGGATTCACGGCCTTGCCCACGTCGTGGGCGGCTACCATCTTCTTAATGCGGCCGGTTTTCTTGTCCAGAACGCACATCTGGGTGGCGTAGCCGTAAGCTACGTGGCTGACGGGGTTGGGCACGTCCGCGCCCAGGGGGTCCGTCTTGGCCAGATACTCGCCGTAAAACTCCTGGCCCACCAGGTCGCCCAGGGTCTTGCCCTCCAGGGCGGCGTTGAGCTTTTCGCAGGCCCGGCGGGTGGCCTCGCCGGTGACCAGAGTCTGGCGGGAGCCGGAGGTGTCGCCGGAATCCGGGGCGATCCAGGTGTTGCTGCGCTCATAGACGATGTCGTCCCGGTGGAGGCCGGTGTTGGTGACCACCACCTGCACCAGCACGGTGCCCAGGCCCTGACCGATGCAGGAGGCGCCGGAATAAATATGCAGCTTGCGGTCCTCCTCCACGATCAGCTTGCAGCGGCCCCAGTCGGGGATGCCTACGCCCACGCCGGCGTTCTTCATGGCGCAGGCGATGCCCACCGGGTCGCCGTTTTTCACGGCCTCGTCATAGGCGGGTTTGATGGCCTCCAGGGTCTCCACCAGGCCGGTGGAGTTGTCCACGACCTGGCCGTTGGGCAAAACGCCGCCGGGGCGGATGGCGTTGCGATAACGGATCTCCCAGGGGCTGATGCCCACCAGATCTGCCATCTCGTTGAGCAGTGTCTCCGTGCAGAAGCAGGTCTGGGTCACGCCGAAGCCCCGGAAGGCTCCGGCGGGAGGATTGTTGGTATAATAGGCGCGGCCCTCAATCTCGAAGTTTTCATAGGCATAAGGCCCGGCAGCATGGGTGCAGGCCCGCTCCAGAACCGGCCCTCCCAGAGAGGCAAAGGCACCGGTGTCGGACACCACGCTGGCCTTGACCCCCTGAATGATGCCGTTTTCATCGCAGCCCATGGTGAAGTCCATGTCGAAGCTGTGGCGCTTGGGGTGGACCAGGATGGACTCCTGCCGGGACAGCTTCACCTTCACCGGCACCCGGGCGATATACGCCAGCAGGGCGGCGTGGTGCTGGACGGACATATCCTCCTTGCCGCCGAAGCCGCCGCCCACCAGCATATTCTGGACCTGGCAGTGGTCATAGTCCACCCCCAGCATGGCGGCGCACTCGTGCATGGTGGTGTGCGCGCTCTGGTCCGAGGTCAGCAGCTTCACACCGCCGTTTTCCAGCGGCAGAGCAACGCAGCACTCCGGCTCCAGGAAGGCGTGCTCGGTCCAGGGGGTGTGGAAGTGCTGGGTCAGCACATATTTTGCATTCTTGATAGCGCCGTCTGCGTCGCCCCGGGAGACGTGCTTATAGGCCTGGACGTTGCTCTCGTCCCCCTCGAACACCAGAGGTGCGTCCGGTGCGGCGGCCTCCTGGGGACTGTGCACGGCAGGGAGGACCTCATATTCTACCTTCACCAGCTTCTTGGCGGCCTCCAGGGTCTCCTGGTCCCGGGCGCAGATCAGGGCCACGGCGTCACCCAGATAGTGGGTGATCTCGCCCACGCCGATCAGGGTGGGCTGGTCCTTCTTCAGGTGGCCCACGTTGACCTTGCCGGGGATATCCTTCTGGGTCAGGACGCACACCACGCCGGGCAGGGCCTGGGCGGCGCTGACGTCGATGGACAGGACCCGGGCCCGGGCGTACCGGCTGCGCACCGCGCCGCCGTAGCACATTCCGTCCACATACACGTCGTCGGGGTACTGGCCGGTGCCCAGCACCTTTTCCTCCACGTCCAGCCGGTGGACCCGGCTGCCCATTTTCCAGTCGTCGGCGGAGGCCTCCGGCAGCTTCCCCTCCCGGAGGATTCTGGCCGCCAGCAGGATGCCGTCGATGATCTTCACATAGCCGGTGCAGCGGCAGATGTTGTTGCGGATGGCGAAGGCGGCCTCCTCTCGGGTGGGATCGGGATTCACGTCCAGCAGCCCCTTGGCGGAGATGACCATGCCGGGGATGCAGAAGCCGCATTGGACGGCGCCCGCCTCGCCGAAGGCGAAGGTATACACCTGCTTTTCCCAATCGGAAAGGCCCTCCACCGTGAGGATGGTCTTGCCCTCCAGCTTGTCGGTCTGGGGGATGCAGGCCTTGGTGGGCTTGCCGTCGATGAGGACGTGGCAGGTGCCGCAGGCGCCCTCACTGCACCCGTCCTTCACGGAGGTCAGCTGCAGGGTATCCCGCAGAAAGCGGATAAGCTTCTGATTTTTTTCCACGGTCACGCTCTGCCCGTTAACGGTGAAGGTTGCCATGTGATCGTCTCCTTTGTCCCGGCCCGCCGACATATGGGGGCATGATCTCAAACATTACTGATAATTATACCATATTCATTCATTCTCCGCAAGGTGAAGTCTTATCCTTCTTTCAGAATAACCCGGGGCTTGCTTTTCCGGTCCAACGAGTGTATGATGGCAAAAATAATAAACATAGAGAGGAGTTCTGACAATGGATCTGACGGAAAAATGCCTGGAAAGCCGGGAGGTATACAAGGGCCGCGTCCTGCGGCTGCGGGTGGACGCGGTGGCCCTGCCCAACGGGAAAACATCCCTGCGGGAGGTGGTGGAGCACCCCGGCGGCGTGGGGATCCTGGCCCTGGACGAAAACGGCTGCGTTCCCATGGTGACCCAGTACCGCTATGCCTTCTCCCGGACGCTGCTGGAGATCCCTGCCGGGAAGCGGGAGCCCGGCGAGGAGCCCTTCGTCACCGCCCAGCGGGAGCTGAAGGAGGAGGTGGGGGCCACGGCGGCGGATTGGCAGCCCCTGGGGCAGATCATCGCCTCCCCGGGCTGCTATGACGAGGTGCTGCATCTGTACCTGGCCCGGGGCCTGACCTTCGGCGACACCCATCCCGACGAGGACGAGTTCCTGTCCGTCCGGCGCATCCCCTTTCAGGAGCTGGTGCAGCGGTGCCTCAGCGGCGAGATTCAGGACGGCAAAACCGTCACCGCCGTGCTGAAGGCAAAGCTCCTGCTGGGGCTGTGATTTTCCCGAAAAAACAGTGGACAAGCGGCATTAGTTGTGGTAATATGAGGAATTAACAAAAGAGATAGCGCTTTTGTAGTTTCGTTTCCGTTTTGCGCGGGAGAAAGGAAGGATTTCGTCATGGCTGTGAAGGAAAGCTACGCAGGGAAAATCAACCGCAAGCTCAACAAGAAGCTCCATGTCATCGACGTGGCGGCGGGCCGTGTCCCGGCAGACCTGGTGCTGAAAAACGCTGCATACGTCAACGTGTTCTCCAACGAGCTGTGCCGCGGGGACATCGCCGTGGCCGAGGGGCTCATTGTGGGCATGGGCGAATACCACGGCAAGGTGGAGGCGGACGTAGGCGGCAAGATCGTGTTGCCGGGCTTCATCGACGCCCACATTCACCTGGAAAGCTCCCTGGTAAGCCCCAAGGAGTTTGCCAAGGCCGTGCTGCCCCACGGCACCACCACCGTCATCACCGACCCCCACGAGATCGCCAACGTCATGGGCACCGATGGCATCGAGTATATGCTCCAGGCCACCGAGGACCTGCCGGTGGACGTGCGGTTCATGCTGCCCTCCTGCGTTCCGGCCACGCCGCTGGACGAGTCCGGAGCCAATCTGGACTATCGGGCCATCGACTCCTTCTATGACCATCCCCGGGTCCAGGGTCTGGCGGAGATGATGAACTTTGTGGGCATCATCAACGGCGACAGCCAGGTGGTGGAAAAGATCGTGGCCTCCCAGGCCCACCACAAGAAGATCGACGGCCACGCCCCGGGCCTTACCGGCAACGACCTGAACGCCTATATCGCCGCCGGCGTGTATTCCGACCATGAGTGCTCCAACGTGGAGGAGGCCATGGCCAAGCTGGAGCGGGGACAGTTCATTATGATCCGCGAGGGCACCGCCGCCCGGAACCTGGAGGCCCTGGCTCCCCTGCTGTGCGAGAAATACATCGAGCGCTGTATGTTCTGCACCGACGACAAGCACCCCAACGACCTGCTGGAAAAGGGCCACATCGACTACATCGTCAAAAAGGCCATCTCCCTGGGCGCGGACCCCATCATGGCGGTGAAGGCCGCCGGGTACACCGCCGCCCGGTACTTCCTGCTGAATAACCGCGGCGCCATCGCCCCCGGGTATCTGGCGGACTTTGTGGTCATCGACAACTGGGAGAACTTCGAGATCGAGATGGTCTATAAGAAGGGCAAGCTCATGTACGACGGCGTTCTGCGGGAGTTCGACACCCCGGAGATCGACCCCTATCTGGTCAAGCGGGCCCACGACACCTTCCATGTGGCCCCTCTGTCCGCCGCCGACTTCACCGACAAGCGCCCCCACGCCGTTATCGGCATGGTGCCCGGCGAGATCGTGTCCGAGGACGCGGGCTATGCCGACCACATCGACCTGGAGCAGGACATTCTCAAGATCGCCGTAATCGAGCGGCATAAGAACACCCACCACATCGGCCTGGGCTATATCAAGGGCTACGGCCTCAAGCATGGCGCCGTGGCCACCTCCATCAGCCACGACAGCCACAACATCATCGTGGTGGGCACCTCCGAGGAGGACATGGCCGCCGCCGCCAACCGCATTGTGGAGAATCGCGGCGGCATCAGCGTAATGGACGGCGGCCAGATCCTGGGCGAGGTGGCCCTGCCCATCGCGGGCATCATGTCCGACGACAGCCTGGTGATGGTGAACAGCGCCCTGGAGGCCGCCAAGGACGAGGCCTTCCGGCTGGGCGTGTCCCGGGGCATTGACCCCTTCATGACCCTGAGCTTCATGGCTCTGCCGGTGATCCCGTCCCTGCGGCTGACCACCCGGGGCGTGTTCGACGTGCTGACTCAGCGGTATGTGTGATGGGCTGCTGCCTCTGAACCTCCTGGAGCTGACCTGGCACTGCCGAAAAAACTGACGATGAAAAATGGGATATCCGGCCTGAAACGCCGGATATCCCATTTGAATCCTCATTATATATAACAAACAGCCGCGCATGCCCAAGCGCGGCTGTTTGTTATGTTTGGGGTAGGAAAATCCCCATGGAAAAGATGGGCAGCAGGCGCTGCCAGGTATTTTCAGCGGCGAAGGAGGTAAACCATAGCCGCTCTCGGCTGCAAAATCAGAACCGGAGACGATTCTCCTTAGACCAGGTGGTCAGGTTCAGCCGGGGATAGCGCCGGCGCAGCTCCTCGGCGGTTTCGGCGTCGCCGCCGGTCATCAGAATCCGGTTGACAGCCTCCACATCGGCGGCCGGCATGCCGTGATCAGCGGTCTTGCCGCAGTCGCGGCAGGTATAGGTCCCATTTTCGGAAACCGTCACCTCGCTGCTGCCGCAGAAGGCACAGCGATGCATCTTTGTAATCAGAGCCATTTTCGATTTCTCCTCTCTTTCCTCAAGTCCATGGGTAGGATATCATAGAATTTTACATTTGTAAAACGCATATTTTCGATTGAAGTCATGAAAAAAAGGGTGTACAATGAGGAATACAGTCAAAGAAAGACGAGGTGGGGGACATGAGCGCCACAAAATACCAGATTTTCCTGAAAACCGTTGAATGCGGCAGCTTTACCAAGGCGGCGGAGGAGCTGAACTTCTCCCAGTCCGGGATCAGCCACGCCATCAGCTCCCTGGAGGAGGAGCTGGGGGTGACCCTGCTGAGCCGGAACCGGGGCGGCGTGACCCTGACCGGGGATGGCCGGGCCCTGCTTCCGCAGATCCAGCAGCTCTGCACGGAATATCACCGACTGGCCCAGCAGGCGGCGGACCTGCGGGGCATGGATGCGGGCCTTGTGAAGGTGGCCTCGTTTTCCAGCGTGTCCGCCCAGTGGCTGCCCATGATCCTGAAGGCCTTCAGCAAGCTGTATCCGGCCATCGAGTTCGAGATTCAGACCTGCGACTTCTATGACCAGATCGAGGAGCTGATCATCACCGGGCAGGCGGACTGCGGCTTTCTGCGGATGCCGTCGCTGAAGGGACTGCAGGTGTACCCCCTGCACCTGGACCAGCTGAAGGTCATTGTGCCCTGCGGGCATCCCCTGGCCAACAGCGATCCCTTCCCGGTGGAGGCCCTGGCCACGGAGCCGGTGATCCAGCTGGAGGAGGGAGACGATTACGAGATCCGGGCCGCCTTCGACGAAATGGGCATACGGCCCCATGTGCGATATATCGCACGGGAGGACCGGACCATTCTGTCCATGGTGTCCAACGGCCTGGGCATCAGTCTGCTGCCGGAGCTGATGGTGCGCCACAGTCCCTATCCGCTGGTGGTCTGCCAGCCGCCCAAGGCCTTTTATCGGCGCATCGCCATCGGCGTCAAGGACGAGAAGGCCCTGTCCAACTCCACCCAGCGGTTTGTGGACCACGTCCGGGCCTGGGTGCAGGTAAATGGGTTCAAGTAAGAATATCTCTTTACAAATGCGCCCCACTGGGATATGATGGAGAAAGTATAAAGAATAAAGGAGAAGCTCCCATGATCTATTTCAACAGCGACTATCTGGAGGGCGCTCATCCCAGCGTGATGGCGCGTCTCAACGAGACCAATATGGTGCAGACCGTGGGCTACGGCGAGGACCAATACTGCGCGGCGGCCCGGGAGAAGATCCGCGCCGTCTGCCAGGCGCCGGAGGCTGACGTTCACTTCCTGGTGGGTGGCACCCAGACCAACACCACCGTGATCGCCTCCATTCTGCGGCCCTGGCAGGGTGTGCTGTCCGCCGACAGCGGACACATCAACTGCCACGAGGCGGGGGCCATCGAGTCAACCGGCCACAAGGTCATCACCCTGCCTGCGGCAGAGGGGAAGATCACTGCCCAGCAGGTGCAGGATTATGTGGAGTGGCACCGGAACGACGAGTCCACTGAGCACATTGTCCAGCCCGGCATGGTGTATATCTCCCACCCCACCGAGGGTGGCACCCTGTATACCAAGGCGGAGCTGACGGCTCTGTACGACACCTGCCGGAAATACGGCCTGCCGCTGTTCATCGACGGGGCTCGGCTGGGCTACGGCGTCATGGCCGACGGCTCTGAGCTGACCATACCGGAGATCGCCCGCCTGTGCGACGTGTTCTATATCGGCGGCACCAAGGTGGGAGCCCTGTTCGGCGAGGCCGTGGTGATCATGAACCCGGCGCTGAAGAAGGATTTCCGCTTCATCATGAAGCAGCGGGGCGGCCGCATGGCCAAGGGCCGTCTGCTGGGCATCCAGTTTGACGCCCTGTTCACCGACGATCTGTACTTTAAGATTTCCCGCCACGCCGACGAGATGGCCTATCAGATTCGCGACATCTTCGTGTCCGCCGGTTATCCGCTGCTGTTTGACTCTCCCACCAACCAGCAGTACCCCATTATGCCGGACGATGAGCTGGCGGAGCTGGGGAAGAACTTCGGCTATGAATACTGGGAGCGGGTGGATAAGACCCATTCCGGCGTGCGCTTCTGCGCCAGCTGGGCCACCACCCAGGAGCACGTGGACGCCCTGCGGGCCGCCGTACAGGCCCTGCGAAAATAATAAAAACCGGAACAAATTGGAACAATTTGAGGAGGAACGACACATGGAAACATACGGACTGGAAAAGCTGGGCATCATCAACGCCGGGGCGGTGTACCGCAATCTGACGCCGGCACAGCTGGTGGAGCACGCTCTGCGCCGGGGGGAGGGCACCCTGTCCAACACCGGAGCCCTGGTGGTCAAAACCGGGAAGTACACCGGCCGCAGCGCCAACGACAAGTTTATTGTGGATACCCCCGCCGTCCATGACGACATCGCCTGGGGCAAGGTGAACCGGCCCATGGACAAGGCCCGGTTCGACGCCATCTATGCCAAGGTCACGGCGTATCTGCAGAATAAGGACGTGTTCATTTTCGACGGCTTCGCCGGAGCGGACCCCAAGTATACCAAGGCCTTCCGCATCGTCAACGAGCTGGCCAGTCAGAATCTGTTCATCCACCAGCTGCTGCGCCGCCCCACGGCGGACCAGCTGAAGGACTTCCATGAGGATTATACCATCATTGCCGCCCCCGGCTTCAAGTGCATCCCCGAGATAGACGGCACCCGGTCCGAGGCTGCCGTTCTGGTGGACTATGAGGCCCATCTGGTGGTGATCTGCGGCACCCAGTACGCCGGCGAGATCAAGAAGTCCGTGTTCTCCGTGATGAACTATGTCCTGCCCAAGCAGAGTGTGTTCCCCATGCACTGCTCTGCCAACATCGGCAAGGACGGCGACTCCGCCGTGTTTTTCGGCCTGTCCGGCACCGGCAAGACCACCCTGTCCGCCGATCCCGCCCGCAAGCTCATCGGCGACGATGAGCACGGCTGGGCCGACGACTCCGTGTTCAACTTCGAGGGCGGGTGCTACGCCAAGTGCATTAACCTCTCTCCCGAGGGCGAGCCGGAGATCTACAACGCCATCCGCTTCGGCGCGCTGGTGGAGAACGTGGTCATGGACCCCGACACCCGGGAGTTCGACTTCGACGACGATTCCCTGGCGGTGAACAGCCGGGTGGGCTATCCTGTGGAGTACATCCCCAATGCAGAGCTCTCCGGCATGAGCCCCAGCGTGCCCAAGACGGTGATCTTCCTGACGGCGGACGCCTACGGCGTGCTGCCTCCCATCAGCAAGCTGGATAAGAACCAGGCCATGTACTACTTCGTCTCCGGCTTCACCAGCAAGGTGGCCGGCACTGAGATCGGCGTCACCGAGCCGGTGCCCACCTTCTCCACCTGCTTCGGCGAGCCCTTCCTGCCCCTGGATCCCTCCGTATACGCCGCCATGCTGGCGGACAAGGTGGAAAAGTCCGGCGCAAAGGTCTATCTGGTGAACACCGGCTGGAACGGCACCGGCAAGCGCATGAAGCTCCGCTACACCCGGGCCATGGTCACCGCCGCCCTGACCGGCGAGATCGAGAAGGCGGAGTTCGTCACCGACCCCACCTTCGGCGTCCAGGTGCCCACCTCCATCGAGGGCGTGCCCAGCGAGCTGCTGATCCCCGCCAACACCTGGGAGGATCAGGCGGCCTATGAGGCCAGCTGCAGGAAGCTGGCGGCCAGCTTTGTGGAGAATTTCAAGAAGTATACCCGCATGAGCGCGGAAGTGGTGGCCGCAGGCCCCAAGGCGTAACGAAACAGCAACAGGGCTGGGTTTCATGCCCAGCCCTGCTGCTTTACAAAAGGAGAATCTATGTTAGAACTGCGTATTCTGGTGGACGATATCGACTATGACTCCATTGCGGAGTATCTGATCCCTGCGGTGGCGGAGAAGCTGCGCCGGGAGGAAAAGGGCGGCATCCTGGGAAACGTCCTGGCCGGGAACCCGGACATGGCGGCCTCCATGGCCCGGACGGTGCTGGGGGCCATGAGCCAGGAGCAGAAGGACCAGCTGCTGGTGCAGCTGGTGACCAAAAACCGCGAAAAGCTGCTGGATAAGGGAAATCAGGCCGCCCGCAGCCGGGGCATCGGCGTGCAGCTGTGCGACGTGGCGGTGCGGAAGCTCTGAAAAAAACCGCTCAATATCGGCAGAGCAGCCGCCCCGGCGGGCGGCTGTTCTTTTTTGCTTGTAATCGAAGAGAATTTCTGATATAATGCACTTATATGCTAATTTGGGGAGGAAGCCCTGTGGGATATCTGGAAAATTTGTGGAATGCGCTGGACCTTGGCTCCCTGCGGGATATGGTTCTGCGGCTGGTGTCGGTGTTCCTGTGCCTGACGGTGCATGAAACGTGTCACGGGCTGGCAGCGCTGGCTTTGGGGGATCCCACGGCCAAGCGGGCCCGGCGGCTGAGCCTGAACCCTCTGCGGCACATCGACTGGTTCGGCCTGCTGATGATGATCACCGTGGGCTTCGGCTGGGCCAAGCCCGTGCCGGTGAATCCCAACTATTTCCGCAAG
>ERZ791927.2556-NODE-2556-length-11408-cov-5.582401_pt1 | contig 11408 bp, 14 predicted proteins | sample MGYA00510130_ERZ791927 | MGnify/ENA primary metagenome ERZ791927 (study PRJEB30046, sample SAMN00792055) | human gut metagenome | study: EMG produced TPA metagenomics assembly of the A metagenome-wide association study of gut microbiota in type 2...
GAGCGGTGACGGTCACTTGCCGTTATGGTTAGCGCGCTACTTGACATAAATATTTTTCTGTGAACCAACAAAGAAGGGTTGCAATAATATCTAATAGAGTTATACTTATTGCAGGTCAACAAATGAGGTAAATAAAATGATTCAACTTTTCTCACTGTCATTAATCCGTTACATCAATGCACAATTCGACACTAACGAGGAAGCGGAAGTTTTTCTTTCTGACTCGAATGATTCGCAGAATGCTATTGCATTTAGTCACGATTCTGGTATTATTTACTGGTCGGTCGGAATTGATGTTGAATCAAATAAGGTCGAATTGAAAACAGTTTATTTGGATTCCGATTATAATATGGAGTTTGAAGAAACTGAAAAGTATGGTACACTTAAAGACGTAATCGAAACAATGTTGTTTCAAATCTCTCAACTGAAAAAGGTAAATTAAAATGGAAAAGAAAATCACTGTTCATGTCGTTAAAGCCGCTGATAAATCAGTACCGTTCGCCTCCGCCGCCCGCGCTGCCGATGCTGTAGAACTCCTGGCAAAATTCGGCGTTGAAGCCACGGTAGAAAAAGAAAAGCGCGTAGTTACTCTGTAACTGTTGACACAAACGCCAATATCGGCAATAATTAAAGCGTCGGAATAGTCCGGCGCTAAACCAAAACAAAATAAGGAATCACCAAAATGGCTAAAAATATCACTCTCACCGCTAAAGACAAATTTAACGCACTGGCAAACGCTAAACACATTTTCGCCTTCAAAGAAGAAGAAACGAAAATTCAGATTCTGGAAGTTATCGACACTCCAGACGGCACTAAAGCGGTGGTAATGACCGAAGACGGCGAAATTGCTGGCCTGTTTACCAACAGCGCTTCCGCTAAATCTGCCCTGCATGAAGTGGTTGCGGTGTTCGGCGATGAGCGCCCATTTGTACAGATTAAAATCCGCGAAACCGCGAAAAAGCAATCTGTATATTACGTTGAAGTTGTCTAACTCAACGTTGTAACAATTAACCCGCTTCGGCGGGTTTTTTGTTGCCTGAATCAACATAAAATAAAGCCCCAATTAAGGGGCTTATTTATTTACCGCATTAACATTCGGCCTATTTCCTCGGCCTCCTTCCAGTGTTTGCCGTCAAATAACGCCAAACGCCCCGCTGTTCTGCGCTTCAATCCAAGCAGGGGAACGCCTTTCTGATAAATGAAGGTGCTCATAATCGCCCGCGTTCTCTCAATCTGCCCGAATCTTACAGCATCATCGAAATCATCTTTAACGTTGTCGGGAATAATGAAAGCATCCCCGGCGTTAAAACACAAATCAACGATGGCGTCATATTGTGCCTGATTGAACTTGTGCGACACGTATTTATCGCAGGTTGCGTTAACCTTCGCCATATCTTTACGCAGCAATTCTAAGGCATCGGCGCGGGATATTCGCATACCCGGATAAACATCCTTCCCGTAGTGACCAAATCCGATGGTCAGATATTCCTCTTTAGCTGTTGCGCGGTAGGCAATGGGAGCGAATTGCTCCCAAGCCGCAGCGAAAGCTAACCCGTTTTCGCTGATATTTCTCATTTAATAATAACTCCCTCTGATAATTGACGCTGAATTAAATCGCGTTCGGCGGCTGTGGCTTTGGTTTTCAATTCCACGTTTTCCACCTGAACGAATCCAGTATAGCCGTTTAATTTACCCTCGTCCATCACCGGAATGGTGAAGAATCCAAGAGGTAAAACCGCGTCGCTCCTTACAAGCTCGATAAACGGAATTTTAACCCCGTTGTCGCCTGACAGGTCGATTTGGTTATTATCCGGCGACTGTGAAACAAGGTTGATATAAGGAATCGAAATGCCAATATCCGCCGTTTTAGTCACAATAACTTCGCCAGTTCGTTCACTGGTAACGTTGATGGTTGCCAATCCGCTGTATGCGTCGATTGCATAAACAACCCGCAGCGATTGCCCGATAACATATTCAAGGTCGATATTAACCGAACTTGCGCGCGGTAAGTGTAAAATTGCGGTTGTTCCAGCATAATCCCTTACATCATTAAATGTTTCGGGAACCGTAATTAAACCCATATCAAGTTTAATTAAATCAGTCCTGACTTTAGGCGCTAAAACCCCGGTAGTAATATTCCCTAATGGAATTTCTTCCTCTTTTAATACCAAATCGGAGGCAATAGCAAACGGGAGTTTAATTAAGCCTAAAATATATTTCCCATAATCAACCGTTTCATAAGTTATTTCACCGCCTGAGTTATTGGATTCGAGGCGAAAACGCTGTTTATTTACCTGAGTTAAAATTTCTGAGTCAACCTTAAACACTACGTTGAAATCACTCTCAACTTCCGGCGTAACAGCATGAGTCTCAATAACCCATGTTTTATTTTCTACTACGCTCTCAAGAGCGGGAACGGTCGCAGTGGCATTTTTGCTATTTTCAGAAACGGTGAAAACAATTTCACTACCCACAACGGTCATTGAAACGGAATCAATTTCAAACCCGTTATTGGCGGTGAATTTTAATTCGTTACCCGATTTAATAACCGAACCTGACGTTACAGGAGCGCCATTAACAGAAAGCGACACGCCCTTTTCAGCAAATAAATTAATGTCACTTGCCGTGAATTTTAAACCAGTTTCAGCAGGGGCTGCGCCTTCCGTTTCAATATTAAACTGGAAAGAGAAAATTTCATCGTAAAACGTGTTGAGGTGTAGGCTCGCCGTATGCTTATCTCCAGAAATAGTAAACTCTGCTGGAGTACCCAAATTCAACAACACACTTGCGCTTTTGAAAACGAACCCGGAATCAGCGGTCAGAATAATATCGCTGTTATTAAATAACGGCGTACCAACTTCAATTTTGACTCCGCCAGCAGTACCGGAAACGTGAGCGTCTGCCATATCGTTAATGTTCATTTGAGTGAATGAATATAACGGGTCAACGTGCTCGACTGTTGCAACTGAAAAACTAACGGAATTAATTTCATCGTCGTTAATTGAATAAGTTGCCGTTTGCAGGTCGCCGGAAATAACAAAATTGCGAGCGGAGCCATTTACGGTAATAACAGCGGATGAAATATCTTTGTTATTTTTGGCGGTTAATTTAATTTCCTCGCCTTTATTATACGCCATTCCTGCTGTAATATTAACGCCGTTGCAGGTCGCCGCGAAATCACCAGTTAATTCAGACACGTTAGCAGCGGTAAAAGTATAATCCCCGCTCTGAACTTCTCCCACAATAACCTTAATTGTGGGCATCTGGTATTTATAGGTGTTTGTTGACGGGCTAGGCGATTTTAATACTACATAAAACTCAACATATCCGGCGCTTTTACCAAATGGCTGATTTGCGGCAAACTTCCACTTGTTTAAACCCGTTGAATTGTTACCCCCAACAGGAACAAAAGCGGTTCCGCCTTCAATCATCACAAAGTTACCGGAGCCATTTTCCCGATACCATAGCTCACTGTTGTTGTAGGTAGCTCCCCAACCTTTGCTATCTAATGACGTGCAACTAACCCCGATAACGCTCCAGTCGCCATTTACAGGAATGGAGGAAGGAGCCGCCGGGGAGTAAATCCCATTATAATTACCCATAATTTACCCCTTAATAACTGTTAAAATCATTGTGCTTTCTAAATCGCTGAAACCTTTCTCGCCGTTAAACTGGCTGATAGTTTTTGTTTCAGCAAAATCAATCTGACCTACATTGTCACCATTTTTCAGGTTGCGGAGGAAACGTGAATTACTTTCCAGAATATCATCCTTAAAAGTTTCCAGCACATCCAGCCGCAGCGTCAACCGGAATAAATCACCGCTAACAAGCTCAACAGATTCTACGAAATAAAAGCGGTCATTAAACATCGCGTAATTATACCCGCCTTCATACTCCGCCCCTCGCAGCAGAATAGACGGGTTTATTAAATCAGGTTGCCCGCGTAAACGAATATCAATTTCTTTTTTAACGGTAAGCTCTTTATTAATAACATTCATCGCTTCCGTTGTCTCGTAAAGTTTAAGCAACATTTTGTCACCTCATAGAAAAAAGGCCAGCAATCGCCAGCCTTATAATTAGTGGTTCAATTACTCGCCAGCGGGAGCATCTTCAACATAGAACACAACAAAGTTTTCGGCGAGGTCGTTATAATATCCCGCGTCCATTTTGTAGTAGTTGTTGTAAAACTCCGCTTTCGCGTTGTAGTTGGTAGTTACGCGGCGGTCGAGATTTGCCACACCAACAGCATCACGGTCGAACATCACGCCGATGATACCGGATTTTTTGACTGCTGCGCCGGAAGCTGTTTTTACGTCGATGCTGGAAACATCAGCGAAAGAATAACCAGTACCGGAACCCTGCCAGTATGGAACCGCGTCATGCGCCGGGAGCGCTACACGGTCGGCGTTTTCGGTCTGCGCTGCGGTCAGAATTTCGGATGATTTAGCGAAATCGGACAGCAGCACGACGCGGCGCATATCAGCCGGGGTAAAACGCGCTTTACCAGAAACGTTAAACAGCTTGCTGATTTTGCTCATGCGGTCTGCAACCAGCGCGATTTGATACGTTGCGAAACGCACAAAATCATTGTTGGTGATTGCTTTCGCGGCAGTCAGCGGAGTTGCAGACTGTGCGTTGTAAGCGGTCAGCAGGTTAACCGCGCGAATGGCGTTGCCATCAGCCAGTGTTTCGCCCGTCATGTTGTTAATGGAGCGCATAATCAGCGAGTCGAGTTTTACGGTCATGCTGTTTTCAATGTTGGTGGTCAGCATTGAAACAAAACCGTTAAGCTGTTCGGCGCTGGAAAAACTTTCTTTAACCTGACGTTCGGTAAATGACATTGGAATTTCAAACGTCACTTTAGAGTTAAAGAATTTCGCTTCAACTTTCGGTTGATGGAAAACGTCCTGTTTATATTCCTGACCATCCTGCAAATTCCAGGACTGGTTTTCTTCCGCGTCCGGGAGTTCACCGGAAATCTTTTCCAGAATGGAGCCGAACTCCCAGCTATCCATCAGGACGGACGGAACGCCGCCAGCGTAGGCGCGGTTTACGAAAACAACTTTGCCGATATGGTTTACCAGCTTACGAACATAATTATCAATGCCGTTTTCGCTGTCGATAATTGATTTACCAATATCAACCACGTTGGAAAGGTCTTCGCTAACAACAGCGGTTTCACCTAAAACTTCTTTAGTGACCGCATTAATGAGGGTGTGCAATTGGGTTACTTTCATTTTGTTATTTCCTTAATAAGTGTTAATCGTTAATAGTTTTGCAGCATCCCGAAGGATTAAATTCATTATATCCAGCTTATCGGCGTTCTGCAAGTTATTAAAGTAAGACGAATAAGAAATTTTTTCTTCGTCCGCCGTCGAGGTTTCGTTATCGGCTGTCGTGTCGGTTCCGGTTAACTGGTCGGCACTTTCCGCGCTCAATTCCGTCTCGTTGTATGCGATCGTTTTATGGGTCGTTTCGGATTCGGTATTTTTACTCCCGGTTTTATCCTTACTCCCCTTTTTCTTAATCACATAATCGCCAGCCAAATTTAAATCTGTAGCGGCTGTCGTTAACTGCAACCACTTATCACCATAGGTAAAAACAAGCTGTTGCGCCACGGCTTCAATATCAAGCGATAGCATAGGGCTAAACATAATACGTTGCCCGAATAAAACCTTTAATGAGGATTCCATTACAACAGTGCCATTCCCTTCGAGAAACGGAAACGCCTTAATCTGCTGAATGGAATCCCACAACTTTTTATCTGACAGGTAGTCATTTAAAGTAGTGGGATTACACATAATTATTTCTCCTGCTCCTGAATCAACTCCCGCGCCGCTTGCTTATCTTCTTCGCTTGCTTCGGGGTCGTCGATAATGGCTTGCAATTCGTCGGTGTCGGTATCGGTGTCGGAATCGGGGCTTTGCCCTTGCCCCCGTTCCCGTTCCCGTTCCTGGTCTACTTCCGTTTCACGCGATTGATTATCGCCGTTATCACTTCTTTGATTATCCACATCAACAGATTGTTCTTCTGTTCTTTGTTCATGGTTTACTTCCTCTTGTTGTTGTTGGGTCGTTTCCTGTTCGCCGCTGCGCTCTTGTTCTGCGCCGCTGGCCTGTTGTTGCGGTTCTCCATTATCCGCATTGTTAGCGCTACTATTGGGCTGATTGTTGGTTGTGTCACCGTCTACAAGCTCCTTATTTTTGAGCGCCCAAATTGAGCCGAAATCAACAGTAACAGACAGGCCGAACATTTTGTTTAGTTTTTCCACGGCTGCAATACGTTGTTGCATCATGTTGTAAACCAGCGGGAATAACGAATCTTCGGCGGCGTCGAGTTCGGAGGAAATAAGGCGCTCGCGTTTCATGTTAAAGTTGGAAGAAATGCCAACTTCATTTAGCATCGTCGCTTTAAGATACTGAGTAAATTCTATCATCTGTTGGACGGACGCGCCAGCGGAGTTTTGGGAACCCTGAACTTTAACGCCTTCGAACATCGCGTTTTCAGATACAACAGAAATATCACCGTCGATGATTTTCTTTACATACTGGTCGGCGCTTTCTTTCGTCCTGTCGTCTGAGGCCGAAATTAATTTCTGAGTACGGGAGTTGTAACCCCATAACATCATATTAATATCGTTCTCAACTAGGAAGGTATTTCCGCGTTCGAAAATCGGCATTAACCCCAAACGCAAATCATCGTTCTGAAATAAAACGCCGTCTTTTTCAATGTCGCACGTTTTATTAAAATTCAGATGAGGATTAGCGATGATGAAATTTTTTCCGTTCCCGTATGCGTCACATTCCCCTCCGATGCTCCCGGCAAATGCGTAAATGTTGCCGTCGTTTGCTTTCGTGACAAAGGCGAATCCGTTTTTCTGGATGAGTTTTTCCAGTTCGGAAGCGGGCAGCGTTTCAGGCAAGCCGGAATATTCGAACATCGAAACCGTTTTCGCCAGCATGTATTTATTTAAAAGCCGGATGTTCCCGGCTTTGTTCTTATAGTCGTATGCCATAGTCATTTATCCATTTTGGCGATTAGTAATTGCATCGCTTTAGTGTTTTCGTTCAATGCTTCCTTCATGCCGTCCAGCATTTGTTGCTGTTGCTTCATGGTGTTTACATTGAACCAGAATAAAGCAATGCAACAGGCAATCGGAAACCCTACAGTGCTGATAATTTCGGGAGTTAGTAAAGTATCCATTATTAAACCTTCCTGCAATATTTGAGATAGTTGTTAATCGCGTCACCAACATGGTTGTCCTGATAAAAAACTTTATCATGTACAAAAAACCATTTAATGCGCTCTTGTGTTTTGTTTACTGGCTTAAACACACTTCTATTGTATGTCGGTTTAACATTATATTCAAGCGAATAGACCAAATCATCCTCATTTTTAATTGGGGTCGTCTTCAAATGGATATAGGTAAAGCAATCATTGCCGATCTGAATAACCTCACACTGGAAAATCTGGTCACTAAACTCGATAAAATAGGTTAGTAAAATATCCTTCGGTTTATACTTGTGTGGTAAGTGTGGATAAATTGCCAGTTCCCAAGCGCCACCCGTAATCATCGATAATTTCGGGTTATTAAAGGCGAAGTATTTATGAGACTCTGAATTTTTATCCGGCGCCGTTGACGCACAATATTCTACTGCAACTTTCAGGGATGAATTACCATACCCGTAAATATCGATTGTCCCTTGTTCCATCTTCTGAATGTTGGTCAAACCCATTTCTTTAAAATACGGGCAGAATTTATTTACAGTGTTCCCCAGCATGTAAATTTTCACATCTTCCCGACGGCGAACAATGGTTGAAATGGTGTTCATGAATGCCACAAATTCATCCTGTAAATACAGGCTATTTGTGAGAAATTCATCAAACACAATTAAATCAATATTCGGGTAGGAAGTTGATTTGTTGTGCTCACCGTCCGACAGCGCGAAAGCGAAACAGATAATATCCGAGTCTGAATATACGGCTTTACCTTTTTCGTCGTAATTGCACATATACCATTTGCCCGCCCAATAACAAATCCCGGCAAACTCTCCATTTGTCAGCCGGGAAATTTCGCCGTTTTCAACCAGCCCAGCAAATAACTGTTGGGCGCGGCGTCCTGTTAAATCCTCCTTCCAGCGCCGCACGTATGCCATTTGCTTTTTAGTTTTCACCCAATTTAAAACGCCTTTTTTCAACAAGGCGTATGTTTTACCGTTCGAACGCTCACCGAAAATAACGTTATAGGTGGCGTTTTTGGCGTCGATTTTCTTTGTGCTGTAGTATTTCATAGTGATATTGTGTCTCCGGTGAATGTATACCCTTCGGCTTGTGTTTCCAGGAACCATTTATAATCTTCTGTCATTGACATATCGAAAGAAGCCGGTTCGAGGTGCATACCTGAAAGGGTGGTGACGTTGTATTGTTTCCCTTTGTAGTCGGTGCAAATGAATTTCTTCTCACCTTCTACGTTAGTATGAGTCATTTTCCCCGTTCTGTCAGCCGGAATAAATAACCCGTCGTTGAAGTGGGCGAATATGGATTTAACATCATCGCCAGCTATTTCTTTAATGTATTCTAACCCGTTTTGCTTGCTTAATCCAGCAACGGTTAACTGATATTTATCGCCCTTTTTAACCAGATAGCGTTTAGCGCCCAATGTTTTAAAGTGTGAATAAGTGCCTTCATAATCCCAAACTCCCAGCGGCGCTAACTCCCCTTTGATTGTCTTCGGGCATAACATAGCGGCGTCTAAATCCAGTTCGGCGCACATATCCTGCAATTTCTGAGTGATAATTTTGTTGTACCCCTCAAAAAATTTAACGTGCTTGTCGTGGTTGATGAATTTAACGCTGTCGGTATCTGCATAAATGTAGTCCTCTTTAATGTTAAGGATTGCCAGCCATAAATTACGGCGGGCGTAGGCAGTAACCCAAATTCCCCACGGGTAATAAAGAGCGCGTGATTTGTTGGTGTTGTAGGCATCAATTTTCTCTGCCTTATCTGCTAACTCGCAAACCCATTCGTCACCGCGAAACGTATGTTCATCTTTAACCGGGTCAGTAACACACATTCCGTATGTACTGTTTAACATCCCTTTCGAAAGCATATAATCGTCTTCGCGCCCCTCCACTCCCTTTAATTCCGTCTTATCTTTGTACATTACCAGAATTTCATTAATGATTGCTCGCGGTAAATATCCTTTAGGGAATGCTTTCACTCGCTTAATTTCCAGCGTTTCCCATGAGTACACGTTTTTGGCAATCATCAAATCAATGTCGGTGATATACGTCACCAGTTCTTCCGCCTCATAAATGCGCCCGTTTCCTGCAACGTGTTTACCGCGAACCCCGCATTTGTGAACGCTGAAATATGATTCGAAACCAATCTTATTTCGCAGCCCCGTAAACCGCGCTTCAAACATCACGCAAAACCCCTGCATTGATCTTTGTACGTCCTCAATGGTTTCTAATTTCAGGTTGCGAGGCGTTCCCATTGGGAATTTCTCTGCGCACATAACGGTAGGATAAGAGGACGTTAAATCATAACTTGATACGTTCTCAATCACCGCTTGCGTTAAATTAGGGTTACTGTGAGTAAACCCACCCTGAAACGTGTTTTTGCATTGCGTGTACGTCTCCACGTCCATTGTAAGAGAATCCATTAATTCACGCGCTCGCTGGTATGTCCCGGCGCTTGCTTTACGTCTGTTTTTCTCACCCCCATATAATAAGGCGTTTTTAATTCGTGTTCTAACACGTCCGGTATTGGTCATTTCTAACAGGTGAATCCCGCCAGCAAGTGAAATTTCTTTGGCAATGTAGTTAACGACAACTACAATATCGTTTTCACAATACCCCAATTCGGTTTCGGTTAATTCGGTTTCTGAATGTCGGATTAATGAATAGTCTAAATCGCCTTCCTTCTTCTCACATGCGTATTTACCCATTAAATTACGCGCAACGTTAGCCAGCGATGAGCCGGAAAGTTTCATTGAACACCTAAATTCAATGCCACAATTCGCAACCGCTTTTAATACGCTGCCTTTTGACATTGCAAAAACACTTTCCCAATCGAACAAGTGTTTAATGAATTGAAACTCATAACTTAGGTTATGCACGTATACAACTAAACGCCGCGATAAGCACAACCCGTAGGCTTGTTGTAGTGTCCCTGTTAATTCTGTAAATTCTTCCCATGTGCGCCCATAGTACACTGGTTGATTCATGCCAATACCAAACATCCAAATATACATATGTGCGACTTTTTCGCCCTGCTGATATTCAGACGTGGTTTCAATGTCAAAACCGGACTCAATATTTAAATACTGAATCTTTTCTTTGCGTTTTGTACACTCCACAATATCAGGGTTTAAAGCGCATAATGTATCTTGAGTTAGTTCGGTATAGTGTTTCATTAAATCATCTCGAATCCGTCGAATCCGTCCATTGGTTCAAATTTCTTTCCTGTGGACTTCTTCAAAATGTCGTCTACTTGTTCAAGTAGGGTTTCTACGCTGGTTTCAGCAGCCGCTAAATCAATCTCGTTTTCCTGCACGTATGTATTGATTTGGTTCCAAATCATACGGTAGTTAAGAGCGGCGGCGGTGTCCTCTTGCGATTTTAGATACTGTTTAATCTTGCTCGCCAGCTCAAAGAATTTCGTTGCCTTTACTTTAAGCTCTTTAACATTCTCGTAAGTAATGTTTGTGATGCGGGCAGTCTCTTTAATATCCTCAATCGCGCCAGTTACAGTGGAGGTTTCAGCATTCAGGAAGCGCAACAATTTCGCTGCCATTGCCTGAACCTCTTGATGCGTCTTGCCTTTAACACCGAACTTTACAATGCCTTCTTCTTTCAGTGCTTTAAGCGCGGGGGCGTCGCCCCAATCTCTCTCTTCGAGTCGCTTCATTCGCTTGTTAGCAATCTGTGATAAGCGACTAATTTCTTTACGAAACTCTTTGGTGTCCAGCATGTACACGTTAGTGTAAGGGATTTTCTGCGCTCTTTTAGCCATTGTTTTTAACCTCGATAGTCCCGCGTTTAATTCCGGTTTCAATAACATATTGAACGAAATGTTCGAAATCTTCTTTCTGCCCTAAAGCAAGAGCTAACGAATAGTAACGTTCGAAATGTTGCATGTTAGTAGAACGTCCGTTTTCGAACGCTGAAACAATCTTTACTTTCTTCTCACCGTAAATATTTGCTTGGGTCAGACCAGCAAATTTACGCCACATATAACAAGCCTTGTATAGTTCCATGATTTTTACCTCTCGTTGATTGAGTAGTAAGTATAACACTGTTAGATGTAATAGCAATAGATATTTTCAAATAATGCTAAATTAAATTTGTCAAGTAGTCAGCTAACCATAACGGCAAGTGACCGTCACCGCTCGAAATAATTAGCAT
>ERZ791927.2566-NODE-2566-length-11378-cov-2.786806_pt1 | contig 11378 bp, 20 predicted proteins | sample MGYA00510130_ERZ791927 | MGnify/ENA primary metagenome ERZ791927 (study PRJEB30046, sample SAMN00792055) | human gut metagenome | study: EMG produced TPA metagenomics assembly of the A metagenome-wide association study of gut microbiota in type 2...
ATTCTTTATTTTTTATTTTTAATTATAAAAAAAATGTTACAAATTAAAATAATTATTAGGTTGTATCTCTTCTGCTCTATAAGGATAGGTTTCTAGTCCAAACTCATCTTTTGGAAACCTAACTAATACTTGACTCCTTATTATGAATTTAGATTCTATTAACTGCTTTTTTAAAGTTTTCATATCTAATAACTCAAGAGTACTATTAGTTTTAAAATGTTCCTCAGCAATAGCTTTATATAGTAAGTTGAACCTAACATAATGTCTCCCATCTTTTATGGCATAAAAAGTTTTAACTTCTTTTCCAGAATTTGCTACTAACTCTAATAATTCTAAAAAATTGGTAGTCACATTATATTCATGAGATAAAAGAGTATTGAGAAAGGAAATAAAATCTTTTTCTAGCTCCTCATTTACCTCAATTATATCTTTTAAAGCATATAGCCCTGTAAGAATACACCTTCCATTATAAAGCTGTCTTTCATCACTTACATCACTTAGAACAGATTTTAAATCATTCAATAATATTATTATTGGACCTTTAGTTAATCTTTTTTGTAAGGCTAATTTTCCTATTTTTTCTAACAATGTAGTATTTTTCAATCTAAAGAATACCTCATCACTGCTTTTATTTTCTTTGGTTAGCTTGGTACTAATCATTCTATTTTTTATAGATACATCACTTAACTCTGTTTCTCCAGAGATTATTAAAGGAGTGCATAATTTAAATTCTGTAAGTTTGTTTGTGATGTTTCCTTGATTGATAGTTTTATTATCATATACAGCTCTAATAATAGAATAAAGTTCAATAGCCTTTTCTTTTAATCCTCTCTCTGTAATCTTAACCTCGTCAATAACCCAAGGAGTTATATTTGAACAACTAGATAAACTTCTTATTTGATGATTAGTTAAAGTTGTAAAGCTCTTTATATTTTCTTTATTTCCAAATAGAAGTCTTGAAATGAATTCTACATACTCAGTTTTACCAATGCTTGTAGTTCCACTCACTTCTAAAATTGGGTAACTCTCATTGATATGAAGTCTTCCAAAAGCCCAGCATATCCCTAATAAACTTTGGTTAGTATCCTTTCTTAAATAAATAAAGTTATTTTTTATCCATTCTCTTTCTTCTGATGTCAACGGCTCTATATCCTCTTGTTTCTTTATTTTTAGATCCTCTTTACTACAAACAACCTTACTACCCTCATCATAATAGCTTTCTTCTATAATTCCATAGTGTGGAATCTCCAGTAAAAATCTTTCTTTAACTTCATCTAGTAACCAGCTCCAAAATTTAGGTATAGATTGAGTACTTCCCAAGTAGTATCCCATATGTTCCAACATTCCATTTTTAGTAAGTAACTCTGTTTTTTTAGCTTTGAACTCTCTTTCTCTACCACCATTAAAAGTTTTTCCTATTATGTAAGTATTGGAATATCCTTCAATCTCTAAAGTAAAATCAGTTATTCTATTCCAACCATCTTTCTGCATAACATAATATCCGTCATCTAATTTTGAATAAGGAGAAAAGGAAATCTCTATTTTCTTAGCTCCTTGTATTATTCTTGTAAGTTCTTCAGCTCCACCATTAGTTAAAACTTCATTAAAATCTTTATAAGGTTCCATATTTACAGTAAAAACCTTGTTTTTTATAATTTGAAGTTTCTCTAAAATACTTTTTTTACATTTTTCTCCAGCCTCATCATTATCAACTGCTATGATTATTTTTGAAAAGCTTTTAATCCAGTCTATTTGATTACTGATACATTTTATATTTTGTGCTCCAAAAGGTAGACTGACAACATTATCAAACCCAACTTCTATTGCACTAAGGAGATCTATTTCTCCCTCAACTATAATCAAATAAGATTTATCTTTTACATTTTGCCAGTTTAAGAAGTAGTCAGTCCGACTTCCTCTTTCTGACTTACATTTTTTATCTAAAGTTCTATATTTTATAGCAACAACATTCTTACCATCTGTGATCGGAATCATCATCATATTTTCTTTTCCAAGGCGACACAATCGATTTAATCCTTTTTCTGATATTCCTCTTCCTTTTAAGTAATTGAGCCAGTCATCACCTAAGTGATAACCAGCTCTTTTCTTCATCAAATCATCAAATGTAAATGTTTGCCTTTCAGCAGTAGTCTTAACTTTTTTGATGTCAGGAAGTTTAAAATCAAAATCTTCAATCTCTTTGATGTTTCCACCTTGTCCAGTTGAATGGCAATAATATTGACCAGTTTTCAAATTCACGCTGAAATCTGGATTTTCTTTCTCTTTTCCACATATGGGGCAATAGTGAAACCTTATCTCATCCCCATACTTTTTAAATTTATCATATTTACTCATTGCCATTTCTCCTTAATAGCTTAGAATGGGAACTCTTCTTCATCCTCGACTTCAGTTATGATATTTTTAGTAGTTTCATAAGGTAATGGATACCCTTTCTTTGGAGCTGCCTTTTCAAATTTATCTTTAAAGAATTGTACAGTTACAGCCTCAGTTTTATTCATTATTTCATCAGTAGTTTTACCAGTTCCAATATCATAAAAGTCTTTTATCTCATAGTTAGTGTTCTCCTGATCCTTTTTAACCTCTAATATCACACCTATAGCTTTTTTAGGGATATTAGTGATAAAAGTTCTGTCAACCTCTTCTCCTGAAAATAGTTTTACTTTCTTAACTTCAGTTTTTAAGTTCTCTACTTTAGTTTTTAAAAGGTATAACATTCTATTTAGATATTTCTCAGCAAATTTATTAACTGTTCCATCTCCTTTAATGTGCCAAAGTGTAGTTCTAGCATATCCAGCATCTCCATCAAAGTTTAAAGTTATTCCTACAGCCTTAGAAGATTTAGAATTAGTTAAATAAGCCTCTTTAATTTCAAGTTCATAAACTCCACTTACTTCAATTTTTTCTCCAGTACCAGTCTTAGTTGTTAAATCCTCTTGATTATTATTCCATAATGCCATTTTACATCTCTCCTTTTAATTAAAATATTCATCTATTTTCTTTATAACAAAATCTAAGTCATTAGGTATTCTTAGATCAGCAAACATACCTTTTGGGCTCTTACAAGTATCATATCCATTGTTTTGAGTTCTGAAATAGTAATTACCATCTTCAATTTCAGTAGTTAAAACTATTGAAAATCTTCCTTCTAGTCCAATTTTATCATCTAGCAACTTACCAATAGTTTTAGCCTTGCTTATTCCTGCTTCTGATATCTCTTTATGATGTAAGAAAATAATATTCATATCTTCCCTCAGCTCATTTGCTTTATCTATCAGAGCATAAAAGTTCTGTCCTATCTCTGTAAATTTTTCATAACTTTTTTCTTTAGCTCTCCTCATGAACTCATTAGCCATGATGTATTGACTATCATCAATTATTACATTTTTTATCTTTTGTTCCTTATTTAGAGTATCCAAAATTCTTATAATTTTATCAGCTCTATCACTTATAAATCTATTTCCAGTAGGATTTTCCTTATTTCTTAAAGGATATTTACTTTTAAATCCTCTAAATGGTAAAGGTTTATCTACTACTTGAATGATAAAAGTTTCTTGAGAATCCAAGTTCTCTATACTAGTAGATTTACCTGTTCCACTCTCTCCTAAAATCATTATTAGAGTTGCCATCTCATCACTTCCTTATCAATTTAGCAATCTTAAATATAAGTTCCTTAGTAGCTTTTATATCTTCTAAGCTATCATGTGCTTTAAACTCAATTCCAAAGTGCTTACACCAAGTTTCAAGTTTATTATTTTCTAGCACAGGAAGTAGTCCACATAGCTGTAACATTCCTATGCAAGGTAGAGGATCTATTGGAGATGAACTAATATAGCTGAAAAGATAGTTGTCATTTTGCCTTTTAAAGAAAGCTTGTAACATATCTATATCAAACTTCACATTATACCCAGCAACTATAAATTTATCCTCTTTATCATACTTATTCACATACTTATCTAGTATTTTTTTGAAGTAAAAGTAAGTTTCAGCCTCTGATTTATATTTTTCATCTTCTAAATCCTTTAAACTTCTCCCTTGGACTTCCAAAGCTTTAGGATTAACCTCACTACCTTGGAAAGGTTTTACATAGAAGTTAAATTCCTCAACATCCTTTTTATCAACTCTCACTATTCCTGAGAGCTGGATTAAAGCAGATTCTTTAGGATTGACTCCTCCAGTCTCTGTATCTATAAACAATATCTTCATCTGTTTATCCTCCTATTTAATTTGTAGATTTACATTTTGCATTAAAGTTGCTCCAGGAACTTCTTTTCCAGCTTTTATTGCTTTTTTGATGTCTGTCTTAGAGATCTTCACATCTTGAACTATTGTTGTAAATTCAGCAGGTATAAGCTTCTCATCATCTATTGAAATAGACTCTGATTTTCTTAATGATAAAGTTCCATTTGGAGTCTCTATCTTTGGAAGTTCCAATTTTTGCATACACATCTTTATATACTTTTTAAAATTATCTTGCTTGTTAGTTGCTGCTTTTTTTAATGCTTGTAGCTTTTTTATCTCTTGATCCACATTATCTATAAAGCAATCTCTAGCTTTACAATACTTAACTAAACTAGCTGACTTTTCTTGAAGTATTACCTCAATATCTGATTGTAGTTCCTCCAAAACATTAGAATCTTTTATCTCTCCTGTTTCTTCATCTATTGCCATTTCCCAAAGTTCTTCCAATACTTGGATTTCTTTTGTAATTCCATATAATGTCAATTCCATTTTCTCTTCCTTAATAATCATTTGTTAAATGTTTAATTTCCCATGTTATCCATTCAAGCCTAAGCCAAAGTTGATAGTTCCAGATCCCTTTCTTAGCCTCTTTTAAAATATCTTCTTTAGCTTCTTCCCAAGTTTCATCTTTATTAACACATCTTCTTTCTATTCCTAGCTCTTCAACTGCATCTATTAATAGTTGAGCTATCTTTTCCATTGATTATCCTCCTCATACTCTCCATACTCAATCAATTGGAAGAGTATAGAAAATATATTTTTTAATCTTGTGATAGTGCATTTTAAGTGCCTTATATCATCTTTATACTTACTGCTTATACTTTTATTTATTTTCTCCAACTCATCTAGTGATGAACTTGCAACTGCCATTCTAGTCACCATAGAGTAAAAGAGCTCACAATCCTTTCCATAAGAATTTAAAATCTCTTGGCTGAAAACAAAGTGTTGTTTCACTATATCACCAGTTAAAATATAACTATGCTCCATCACTTGCTCCAACTCTGAAGGTATAAAAAAATCAGGATTATATTTAATCAATCTCACAATACTCTTAGGAAGCCAGTTTAAAACATCTAAAAACTTTCTTTGAATATCTCCTGAAAAGATTGGTTCATATCCTAAATAATCTTCTATATCCTTAATTATCAAAGTTCCAGTAGCATTTGCTAACATTTCTTTGAACTCTGGTGAACCATATTTTTTGTCAGTAGTTTCTAAAGCTTTTAGAAATCTATTTGAATATTGAGTATAGCTACATAAAAGCTCATTTAACTCAAAAAGAGCTGTAAAAACTAATAAATTTCTTGTAGGTCTTAGTTGCTTAGAGAACTTTTTAACTAAATTCAAAGCTTCATTTTTTATCATTAAATCTCTTTGAAGTTTTAAAGTTCTGTTTTTAGTAAATGAATTAGCTAGTAGTTTCTTTAAAACATTTGAAGTTTCTATAGCTGCTTCAGTCTCTTCTTTTTGGAAGAAATACATAAAAGTTTTAAATGCCACTTGATCATCAAGTAATCTCTCCAATTCCTTAATAGAATCCTGATACATCTCTTCCATTTTCTGCAATAAGTCTACTTCTTTCTTTTTACCTTTTAACTTTCTCATACGTCATCACGACTCCAGATATGAAGTATTACTGGTAGAAGAGGTATAAGGACCTCTCCACCAAATGCCAAGTATCCTCTCATTTCATATGCTGCTTGCACTGAAAAAATAGTGATTAGTATTGAGAGCACATAAATCTCTTTTATATTTCTCTTAATAAACTTTTTCATTGTCTTATAACCCCCAATGTGTTATAATCCCAGTAGGATTTTATCTATCTGTACTTGTTGAAATGGCGGTTTCAGCAGGTACTTTTTTTATTTTCAAATGGTCTATTAAAGCTTCCTCAAAGATGTAATATGTATTTCTTTTTTCTCCTATAATACATAGTGACACATCCCCAAGCCATCTGTTTTCAGTTCCACCTTTATGAACCTTTGTTAGCATCTCTTTTAGAGATTCTTTATTGATCCCTATCAGCTCGCTTGCTTCTTCTACTCCAATAATAGTTGCTCTCATATTTGCCTCCTCTCCTAATGTAAAATACAAACTCCTCTATATTTTTAACTCCAATTTCTTTACCTCTTTCAATTATGAACTTTAGTTCCCATAAAGGAGCTTCTCTTAAAGCTTTTTCAGGCATTGAAAGACTGAATAAAAAATTTAAAGCTTCTGCATATTTACCCTTAGAGTCAATTTTAAAACCTCTTCCCACTACTATCACCCTACATATCTTGGAACTCTCTTAGTAGTAATAATATTAGTTTTCCAAGTTCTAAGTTCTCCTAGCTCTCTTATCTTTTGTAAGTTTGCCTCATTCTTTTCTCTGATTCTCTTAGCTCTTTTCTTTACTGCACTTTTACCTCTACCCATTATTTTCACCTCCAAACAGTTCTAAAAACTCCTCACAACTAGCTATTAAGCTTTTATCTTCACTATCATACTGTTTAGCTAATACAGTTGAATATCTTCCCCAACACCCATCCTTATTTCTTGCATTATTTACTTGACTAAAAGGACACTCCCTGCACTCAACATCTGCTTTCCAGCATTTACCTTGAACGGCTAGAAGCTTTCTGCAAGTTTTTAAATGAACAGGCAGGATCTTTTTAAAATCTTCTCTTCTCATAGTTCCCCCTTTTCAAGCTGTATACTGTTCTAATCTCTCAGCTATTCCTTTGATTAGCATCCATAAAGCTTGGTTATCTGCAAATTCATTAACTGCTAACTCTTTTTCAGCATCCTCTCTGAAAAGTTCTGCCTCTTCTTTTAATCCAAAGTATTCTAAATTCCCTATCATAATGTCTATTAATTCTCTCATTGCTGCCTCCTTACATAATTTCAAAGTATTTTTTTACAATGTTCTCAACTTTCTCATAGTCATGTTTCTCATAAAGATGATCCCAAACTTCTCTTCTATCTTCATAAGCTTCGGCACAAGCTTCAATTCCATGATATTCTTTAAAATCTTCTAGTAATCCCAAAATTGTTTTAGAGTTGATAATATAGATATCTCCCTCATCGCCATTGTAGTTATATCTTCTCTTAATCTCATCATCTTCATAGTATTGTAGATCTCCTAAGTAAGTAGTATTTTTACTTCCTTTATACTCTTTTAACTCTGCTAACATCTTTTTAGCTCTTTCTAAAAAGTCTGGTACCATCTTTACTATAAATTGATGGTGTTGATGATAACATTGACTTACAATTAAACTATATTTGTATTCCATCTTGTCCTCCTTAATTTCTTTTAAAAGCTTTCCACATTAGCCATGTGTCTGTTGCTGTCATTTCTCTCACTGGATAACCTAACTTAGTAAGTTCATCCAATACTTTTTTATAATCACTTAGTTTCATTGTTGCCTCCTTGTCTTGATTTATCCTCTCCAAAAAGTTATAATAATAGATATGATAACTGAAGGAGGAATTATTAATGCATTTTGTCTCATATAAAATTAGAGTTGATGGTGATTTTGCTAAAATTCAATTTCCACCTATTTGTCCTCATTGTAATTTAGGTATAGCCCCAGAAATTCTCCACATATCTGAATTAACAGAAAGAAATAATTTTGGCGTATTATTTCTGTGCCCTTCTTGCAAACAATTTATTTTTTATACATATTATTATGAACATAGTAGTCGTTTTGGATATTTCAAAGGATATTATCCAAAAGATGAAATTTCTTTAGATATTCCAAAGGAAATAGAAAAATTTTCTCCACGTTTCATTAAAATATTTACTCAATCTTTAAAAGCTTACCACCATAATTATGATGAAATAGTTGGTGTTGGTCTCAGAAAATCTATTGAATTTCTTGTGAAAGATTATCTTATTCACATAAAGCATAAGGATGAAACTAAAATATCAAATATGAATTTAGGTTCAGTATTTAAAGAAATTAATGATCCAAAACTAAGTCCTCTTATAACTGCAATTGCTTGGATTGGTAATGATGAAACTCACTATATTCGTAAACATGAAGAAAAAACTGTAGAAGACATGCTTAACTTTATTAATGCTCTAATATATGCAATTTGTTTCGAATTAAGTTTAAATCATGCTTCTTCTTTTATTGCTTCTTCTATAGCCAAGTAATCATCTAAAGGATCTAGTTTACCAATATACTTGTTATCTAATGTCCAAAACTCTTTTATAGTCCTTTTGGGCATTAGTTTTCTATCATCCTCAATATCAATTTCTAGTTCTACTACTTCAACTATTTTTATTTTTTTAGCCACTTTCTTTAATTCCAATGTCCTCATCTCCTTATAAAAACTCTTTCTTTAAAAGCCCTAGAAAGTATATTTGACCTTTTCCAGTAATTTTAGTTGTACTTCTCACTATGTCTCCTGTAACTGCTTTAATTACTCTCTCTGACACTTTAAACAATCCTCTTTGCACAGCTGACTGCATTGGTTCTGTTGAGTTCTTGAAAATAAATCCTTTTTCTCTGAACCATTTGTACAGGCTTTTCTCTCCTAGATGTATTCCCTCATTAGCTATTATCTTTGAAAACTCTCTAACTAATATGCAATCACTAGCTTTCTCAATAGTTTCAGCAAATGATACCCTTGGAGCATCTTCTTTGATTTTATTTTCTAAGACTTCAATGTGTTCCTTATAACCAAGGATCTTTTTATTTTGGATCTGTAAGGCTCTTGCTAAAACCATATCCTCACTGTTCCAAGCCTCCTCACATTTAATGAAGTACTCTCTAGCTTGTTTCCCTCTCTCATTTCTTTGGAGCATTGATAATTCCTTAGCCATTGAGATTTTCATTAAATGTTCAGTTATCTCTTGAAAGCCTCCATTTGCTATTGGACATTTTTGTCCAACTGTAATAAAATCTACATTTTCAGAAAAACCATATTCACACATTCTATCAAACCATTTTTTGTATGGTGTTCCAATTTCTAAGAACTCATGTAGATCTCTTCCACTTACTAGCTGTTCTCCATTTCTTTCTTCAATCTTTATTAAACTTTCCAATGTTCTCAACTCCTTTTTACACTTTAAGTGTAGTTATTCACTAAAAAAAATAGACTCAATAGAAACTCCGTAATAAAAAGCTATCTTTTTCTTGATTTCATCTCTTGGTATTCTATAATCATTTTCATAATTAGATAGCGAAGATTCGGTTATTCCTAGTTTTTCTGCTACTTTTTTTCTAGATTCATTTTTTCTTAATTTTTTTAATTTTTCTCCTATTGTCATCGGAGCCTCACCTCCTTTCTACACAAAAAGTGTAACACAAATATTTTTTTCTGTTAACACTTTTCGTGTAATTTTTTTCTTGATTTTTTACACGTATTGTGTATAATATAATTGAGGTGATTATCTTGATTGAAATTAAAGATAGAATAATAGAATTACGTTTATCTAAAGGGCTAACTCAAAATGAATTAGCAAAAGAATTAAATCTTTCTCCAAGCTCTATTGGTATGTATGAACAAGGTAGAAGAAAACCAAGTTTTGAATTATTAGAAAAAATCTCTGACTATTTTAATGTTGATATGGATTATTTAATGGGAAGAAGTGAAATAAAAAATAAATATCAATTAGAAAAGAAAAAAGAAGGATTTCCTAATTCTATTCCTGAAGTTGAGTTTATGAGTATTCCTTTGTATGCCTCTGTAAGTGCTGGATATGGATCATGCCAAAGTGAATTTATAAAGATGATAGCTATTCCAGGATTAAAACCTAATGGAACTACATATTTTGCAGTTAAAGTTAAAGGTGATAGTATGGAACCTAAGATCCCTGATAACTCAACTGTTATTATAAAAAAAGATATTGCTATTGAAAATGGTGATATTGGAGCTTTCTATTATAATGGGGAGTCATATGTTAAACAAAAAAAGATTAATAATGGAAAGTTAATACTTCACTCTTTTAATTTAGCTTATGAGTCTATATTGGTACAACCATATGATGATTTTAAAGAGTATGGAAAAGTTGTTAAAGTTTTAATTGATTTGTAATAAAGGTAGGCAAAAAAATGAAAGAAAATACTATAACTGTATATGAAAAAGATCTTCCTGAAATTTTTGAAACTATTTACTATTATTTTTTAAAAACAAATTTAATAAAGTTAAATAAATCAACATATAAAGCTTATGAATTTTATTTAAAATTAAAATCTAAAGAAAAGTTTTCTGAAAATATTAAAGCAATTTATGAAGTTTATTGTGATGATGGATGTCCATGGGAGTTAAACATTTTTAAACAACATTTTATTTTAAGCGAAATAGAAAGTATAAACTATAATATTTTGGCTATAAAAAATGAAAAAATAGATTTTTCAAATAAACCAAAAATGACTATTATCATTAAATATGCTGAAGAATTGTAAATAATCCTACTGGTAACAGAAAATTTAATAAAAAGAGAGGTGAAAAAAATGGAAATTTCTTTATATAATGAAAAAACTTTTGAAGATATAAAACATATAGATGAAAATGGAGTTGAATATTGGTTAGCCAGAGAACTCCAAGAAATATTAGGATACTCAAAATGGGGTAACTTTTTAAATGTAATTGAAAAAGCTAAAAATTCTGTAGAAACCTCTGAAATTGAGGTGTCTGATCATTTTGCCGACATCGGCAAAACGATAAAAATGCCTAAAGGTGCCGAAAAAATTATCCCTGACATTATGCTTACTAGATATGCTTGTTATCTTATAGTTCAAAATGGAGATCCAAGAAAGAAGATGATTGCTCTTGGACAACAATATTTTGCAATACAAACTAGAAAACAGGAATTGTCTAATAAAGAATTTGAGGAGTTATCAGAAGATGAAAGAAGATTGTTACTCCGTTCAGATGTAAGAGGATTTAACAAGAAATTAGCTAAAGCTGCTCAAGATTGTGGAGTAGATAATTTTGGTAAATTCCAAAATGCAGGTTATAAAGGATTATATAATGGAGAAACTGCATCGGATATAAAGAGGAGAAAAAATCTAAAGAAAAATGAAGATATTTTAGATCATATGGGTTCTACTGAACTAGCTGCTAATTTCTTTAGAATTACTCAAACTGAAGAAAGATTAAAAATTATAGAAAAAGAATTTATA
>ERZ791927.2598-NODE-2598-length-11260-cov-3.545292_pt1 | contig 11260 bp, 8 predicted proteins | sample MGYA00510130_ERZ791927 | MGnify/ENA primary metagenome ERZ791927 (study PRJEB30046, sample SAMN00792055) | human gut metagenome | study: EMG produced TPA metagenomics assembly of the A metagenome-wide association study of gut microbiota in type 2...
ATCTAATTAACATTGGTATACGAGTAGAAAAGCACTGTGTTATTTTCGCATATATTCCAAGTTCCTACAAGTGTCAAAAAACGGAATGTGTATATTTTTTACACATTCCGCCTAATTTGCACAACTTTTTTTAATTGTTCTTATTCACCAAATACCCGCTTCATCACCGGATCTTCGCGAAGCACCTGTTTCGCCTTCTCCCGGTACTTTGCTTCATGCAGATATGTGTAACGATTCGGCTTGATCTGCGGTGCCATATCGATTGCCGCCTCGTAGTCTGCGCGATTCAAGCCAAGTGTCGATACGAAATCCCAGAATCCGGTATCCTCGAAGATCTTATTGACACGCACATACCGGTGATCCTGTACAACTGCCATCACATAGGTGGCGATTCCAACCTGCACACCGTGGAGCTGTGGCACCTCCAGCAGCTTATCCAGCGCATGGGAGATCAGATGCTCACTACCGCTCGTCGGCGCACTGCCACCTGCGATCTCATTTGCAATTCCGCTCATCGCCAGCGAATCAACCAGCTCCTTCAGGAAGAGGTTATCCTGAATACTCTCAAATGGTGTCCGCACGAAGCTGTTGACCGCCTTCTTCGCAATCATTACCGCGAAATCATTCACCTCGGACACGCCATGCTCCGCCTCAAAAATCCAGTCGTACAGTGCTGTGATCTTCGATACCATATCACCGATACCGGAATATAAGAACTTCGTCGGTGCGGACTTCAATACATCCGTATCCACCACGATTCCATATGCCATGCGTGCTGGCACAGACGTACGCTTGCCATTTACCAGAAGTGATGCACTTGCCGAAGAAAATCCATCACTCGATGCCGATGTCGGCATGCTGATAAACGGAAGCTTCCGCAGATAAGCGGCATATTTTCCGGCATCAATGACCTTGCCGCCGCCGATGCCTAAGATCACCTGTGTCTTCGCGTCGATTGTAAATGCCAGATCGATGATATCCTTGATATCCGTTGTGTCAAGCTCACAATACGAAAGCACCTCGATATCCGCCTCGGAAAGGGAATCCATTACCGTCTTTCCGAACATCTCCACAAGTCCATTTCCAAAGAATACAACCGCTTTCCTAAATCCGCTTGACTGCAGATATTTTCCTACGTTTCCAAGTGTTCCGCTCCCAATCTTCAAGATTGTCGGGATTGCAATATGAGATCCTGCCATGTATATACCCTCCTGATTCTTCTCTGCTTATTTATTATTATAATTCTTGTTCAAATTATTCAACAGCACCTGTCCGACGCCGTCCACCGCGGCTATCGCTTTCTCCATCAGTGCGACCGGATCCTGTTCCACACGCCCGCGTATCCATTCAACTGCATTTTCCGAAAGCATCTTCGCGAGTATATAAGATGTATCCTTGATTGCCTGTTCCTTGTATGTGATGTCCGGATTTTGCACCATCTCTTTTTCTGCGTACGCCTGCACGCTCCGGTAAATGGAGCCATAGCTGATTTCTAACAGCTGGTCACCAAACGCGTCCCGTCCCATTGACTGGTAGAGGTTTCTTATAAAGTTTTCGTTCTTCTTTCCATACTGTCCCATGAAACGCAGGTTACTCTTCCACGAGTTCTCCAGATTGTCCTCATCTAAGACAAATAATTTCTTCGCCTTTGTAACAACAATCTCCTCCAACAGTGCATAGATATCCTGATAGTGATAGTAAAATGTATTCCGTGTAATTCCGATATAATCGGTTACTTTTTTTACAGTGATCTTATCGATCGGCATCTGCTTGGACAATTCAATAAATCCATCCATGATCGCCTGCTTTGTGAATTTAGACATGCCATCTTCCTTCCTGTATAAAAACCAGATCTTACAATTCCTAAATCATTGTTTCTTCGTACCCGTTATACCTGCCGCATTTCTCCCAGATACTCCTCACACTGTTTCCGGGCAAATGCCTGCAATTCTTCTCCGTATTCCAACCGCAGTCTGCACAATGCGCGCTTTGCCTCCTGCACATAGGCAATGTACGCTTCCCGGTCTGCGAACTTCCGCTTGCCAAAAAGCACTGCCTGCATGTAGCCCGCAACATCGTCTTCCTTCAAAAAGGCACGCAGGGCAAAATCCCAACGCTCATACCATGCGTCCGTCCCGATCTCGCCGCCTGTCAACAGATCCTCCGCTTTCAGGAACCGTGGTACAGCTGCAAGCAACCTTGCAATTTTCGCTTCCCGGTCACCGTCGAGTGCTAAAATCTCCAGGCTTCCACAATCATCAAACACGCCATTGCCAAGACGCAGGTCAGCAAATCCATCGATGCCCTCTGCCACAACCTCTGTCAGATGTTCACAGCGTGCAAACGCATAGTCATCCAGAAAGCGCAAATTTTTTCCAAGGCGCACCTGCTTTAAATTTTTCTTCTCATAACACGCCTTTTTCCCAAGCTCGGAAACTGGAAGGATGCGTGTGTAGCTTCTTCCCTGTATATCAAACAGCGTAACCGGAAGCTCATCCGGGATGATCAGAACTTCCATATCGCTGTCGATATGCTCGATTCGGATGCGGTCACCATCCAGCATCGCCAGCCCCTTTTTTATAATACATGTAAATGAATTCTCCTCATAGAGGCAGCTAAATTCATCCTGTGTCATACGTTATCCCTCGCTCAAAAGCTTTTTATCTTCCATACAGAGTCTGCAGGTGATCTGCATGGTATCCCCGGCATCCACATACCGAATCGTACCACCATTTTCATCGACGATCCGCTGGATGATCTGTGTTCCATACCCATGCGAGCCGCGATCCTCTTTTGTCGTCTGATATCCCATTCCTGCTTCATTCGCATGCAGCTTCTGACTGCTGTTCTTTGAGTTCTGTAATTTCAATTCCAGCATCTGCGCCGCAGGATCTTCTGCGATCACAACCTGAATCTGTCTGGTCTCCGTCTGCACACATGCTTCGATTGCATTGTCCAGCAGATTCATCACGAGGCTGACCAGCGACATCTCGTCCATACGCAGATTTCCATTTAAGGTTCCCTGCACATCACAAGTGATCTGTTTATGCTCTGCTTCCTGTATTTTCTTCTGCAATACAAGCTCCAGCAACTGTCCATGCGTGACCGTTCCCATATTCTCACGCATAACCTGTACAAGCCACTGATACTTTTTTAATTCATGATTCATCTGGCGATATGACTGGTTCTGTTTTGCCACATTGACATATTGCTTCTGCATCTGCCTGATGCTCTGCTCCAGCCGTTCACACTCTGCCTTTGTCCGCTGCCGTTCCCGGTAATAATGCATCTGCACAAAGGCAACGCCCACAACCAGCAAGGCAAACAGTCCAATCCCCACTGTTTTTTCCATTTGCATTTCTCCCTGTATCTGTATTACACATGCTGTTCTACCATACGCATGTACTGTTCATGAAATGATGTCCGGTATGTCCGTCCAATCGGAATCTCCGTACCATTTGACAAAATCACGCTTTCCCGCATCACAGTATCAATATAATTATAATTCACAACATATCCGCCATGACAACGCAGGAAATTTCTTCCGAGAAGTTTCATAATCTTCGTCAATGACTGATAACATTGGTACGTTCCCTGTGCTGTGTGAATCTGCACAATCCGATCCTGTCTCTCGGCATATATAATATCTGCCTGCCGGATATACATCATCTTTCCATGATTTCTAAGTTCAATAATTTCATGGTCTTCCTGATCACAATAAATCTGTATCGCCTTTTCCATCGCACGCGGCAACATCTTCTCCTCGTTTTGCTTTAACACAAAATAGCAGTGGATCGTATCATACACTTCCGGTGCAAATTCCAATACCCATGTCAGATAGATGATCTGGCACAGCGGCAGCTTTTTATTTAACTCTTTGCTTAATGTAATCCCGTTGAACTGCCGGTTTTCATACTCGATATCCATAATCGCAATATCACATTTTATATCCTGCACCTCCAGTCCCAGATGCATCTCCTGTGGTGTAAGAATCGTAATGTCTTCCTCCTGAACACCTTTGCAGGAAAGTAATATTGTTTTCGCGCGCTCGGCATCCATTCGTTCATCATCACATATAATAATCTTCATCGTTATAATCGTTCCGTTCCTTCGTATTTCTCTTTCAGCGGCGAACCGTAGACTGTGGAAGCAACACACAGATCTGCCGTTCTCTTCCCTTTTTCCGCAGTTGTTTACTGCCATCATATTTGCCGATCAGTGCATCCGCAAGTGCCTGTTCCTTTTTGTGCGGTACTCGTTTTCCCGTCACATAGTCAACATCCAGAAACAAACTTCCCTTCCGCTCACTCACTGTAAGCTGTACAAATGCGTCCGCCTCTTCAACAACTCCTGCAAATGCCGTCTCCAGCATCGCATCCACAATTACCGTTACATCCAGTTCCGCCTTATCCGTACATTGCAGCGGTTCCACGACTGCCTCAAACAGCAGCGCACGTGCCTGTGCACGCTTCGCATAATCCGCCACGACTGCATCTAGTGTAACATTTCCACTCAGGTTCTGTCCATAGACAAATGGCTGTTTTGCAAGTGCTGCATAATGCATCTGACTTTCCGCCTGTAATTTTTGCAGCGTTTCCTGCTCCCGTTTTCGCCATACGATATCAAGTTTATTATACACATATGGCACATAATTACAAACCATAATCAAAGATACAACCCACACGATACCCAGTGCCAGTACCTCGTACCCTGCAATTGTATTTTTCCGCAACTGATCGATCAGCTTCCAGCGGGATGCCAGAGACACATACGAGATAAACGTGTAGCCAAATACAATCCGTTTGTAGATATACCCGCTTCCCTCATACTCCTGCTTGAACATTTTCTTTAAGAAGAGTGCTGAGAGAATAAATGCCAGTGACATCACTCCAAACACCAGAATGCATGCCCGAACCGGTGCAACCGGTGTAAAGCTTACTAATTTTGTCAGATCTTCATTCAAATCTGGAGATGCGTAACCGAAAATGGAAAATAACAGACTGGTCATGCCCTGTTCCAAAATCAAGATACAGTAATTGCGCCAGAAGCATCCTTCGTTATTGATTACAATTAACAATGCCAGCATCAGGATTTCCGTCAGTCCGCTATAAAGCCAAAGCTTCTCTCCATGATAAAACATCAAAACTTCGTAGATTTCAAAATACCCGACAATCATAAACAGAGACAGCAGACGCATCCATATGCTCCGCCGTCTCCGCTTAATCAAAACCATGCACGTTATAAACAACCACACGGAAATCTCTAGCCCCAGTGCCAACACAGAAAATAATTCTTCTACCATAGTACCCCCACAATTTATCCCTTTGTTTCTTCCTTCTGTACCTGATTTGGAAGCAGCACACAAATCTGCCGTTCTTTTCCTTTTCTTCTGATCTGTTTACTGCCCTCATATTTTCTGATCAGGGCTTCTGCAAGCGTCTGTTCCTTCTTGCGCAGGATTCGTTTTCCTGTCATATAATCGACATCCAGAAACAAACTGCCCTTTCTCTGTCGCACGGTAAACTGTACAAACGCATCAGCACCTGTCGAGACATGTGTAAATGCCGTTTCTAACATCGCATCGGCGATTACCGTCACATCCAGCTCTGCCATATCCGATATATGTACCGGCTCTACGACAGCATCAAACAAAAGCGTTCGTTCCTGCGCACGCTTCGTATAATCTGCCACCACTGCATCCAGCGTCACATTTCCACTCAGTGTCTGTCCATAGACAAACGGTGCTTCTACCAGCCGCTCATAGTGGCGTTCACTCTCTGCCAGCATCTGTGCCAGCATCTGCTGTTCTTTTTTCTGCCATCTGGCTTCTGACCGGTTATAGACATACGGAACATAATTGCATAAAATCACAATTCCTATGATCCACACCACATACAAAACAACAAAATTACTGATTTCCACATCGCCCTGTCGTATCCGATCAATCAGCTTCCAGCGCGAAGCAAGGGATACGTACGCGATCAGAATATACCCGATCATGATATTCCGGTACAGACGTCCATCCCCGGTATATTCCTTCCGGAAAATGAATTTCAGAATAAGTGTTGCAATGACACAGCACACATTCATCAACCCCAAAATCAAAAAGTTCGTAACAGATATTGGAAGTGGCTGGAATCCGATAATACTCAGCTGGTACTCCTGCAGCTTCGGAAATGGCAGCGCCGCCATTGTAAAAAACAGACTTCCAACACCCTGTTGTAACACAACGATGCAGAAGTTTCTCCATAGATCCCCCTCGTTATTCACGGCAACAACCGTCATCATGACTGCAATCTCCACGAGTCCTGCCGGAAACCACGCTACCTCACCGTGATAACTCATCAAAAACTCATACAGTATAAAATATACCATCAACACAGCCCATATGCCTGCATGAAACAGAAACGATCTCGGTTTCCGTTTCAGCAGGAACATGGAGCTTAAAAACAGCCACGATCCAGTTACAAACCCTAACATAACAAGCTTATAAACATTCTCTGTCATACCAACAACCTGTTACAGCGCCTTCATCCGGTCAATTGCCTTGACTGTATTCTCATAGGTTCCAAATGCAGTCAGACGGAAATATCCTTCGCCGCTTGGTCCGAATCCAGAACCCGGTGTACCAACGACATTTGCCTTCTCTAACAGATAATCAAAGAACTCCCATGAGCTCATGCCATCCGGTGTCTTCAGCCAGATATATGGTGCGTTCACACCACCGGATACCGAATATCCGGCACTCTTCAATCCATCAAAGATATACTTTGCATTCTTCATATAGTATGCGATCTGCTCGCCAGTCTGCTTCTTTCCTGCCTCAGAATACACAGCTTCACCGGCTGCCTGCACAATATACGGAGCACCGTTGTATTTTGTTCCATGGCGTCTTGCCCAAAGTGGATTCAGGGCAACACCATCTGCGGATTTTAACTCCTTTGGAATCACTGTAAATCCAAGTCTTGTTCCGGTAAATCCGGCATTCTTCGAGAAGCTTCGAAGCTCGATTGCACAAGTCTTTGCACCGTCACACTCATAGATGGTATGTGGTACATCCGGCTCACTGATATATGCCTCATATGCAGCATCGTAGATGATCACTGCATGCTTTTCGTTTGCGTAATCTACCCATTTCTGCAACTGATCCTTCGTGATTGTTGCACCGGTCGGGTTGTTCGGGAAACACAGATAGATGATATCCGGTGTCTCCTCTGGAAGTTCTGGTGCGAATCCATTTTCTTCCTTACATGGCATGTAGATCACATCGCTCCAAAGACCGGTTGTTGCATCATACGTTCCGGTTCTTCCTGCCATAACATTTGAATCTACATAAACCGGATATACAGGATCGCAGACAGCGATCTTATTGTCAAGGGAAAAGATCTCCTGAATATTTCCGGAATCACATTTTGCACCGTCACTGACAAATACTTCGTCGATTGCGATGTCAACACCGCGTGCATTGTAATCGTTCTTTACGATCGCACTACGCAAAAACTCATAACCAAGGTCAGGTGCATAGCCTTTAAATGTCTCCTGCACGCCCATCTCGGATACTGCCTCATGCAGACGGTCGATGATTGCCGGTGCGAGTGGCTGGGTTACATCGCCAATACCAAGACGGATGATCTCCTTGTCAGGATTTGCCTCCTGATACGCACGTACTTTCTTGCCAATGGTTGAGAAGAGGTAACTTCCCGGAAGTTTCAAATAGTTGTCGTTTACTTTAAACATGTCTTTTCCTCCTAAATTGTACAATATATTTTATAATTATAAATCAATTTCACCATCGAAGACGACCTTGGCAGGGCCTGTCATGTAGATGATGTTCGCGTCGCGGTCCCAGCGGATGATAAGCTCGCCGCCAAGCAGCTTCACTGTCACTTCATCTTCTGTCTTGCCATTTAAGATGCAGGCAACGGCAGTCGCACAGGTACCGGTTCCACAGGCAAGTGTCTCGCCGGTTCCACGTTCCCACACACGCATCTTCGCATACGTCGGACTGACTAACTCGACAAACTCTGCATTGACACGGTTCGGGAAGATCGGATTGTTCTCGAACAGCGGTCCTACTTCCTCCAACGGGAAGTTGTCGACGTCGTCCACGAAGCTCACACAATGTGGGTTACCCATGGATACGCAAGTAATGCGATATTCTTTTCCATCTACCGTAATCGGATAATCTTTCACGAGATCACCCGCATCTGGAAGCTTCACCGGAACGTCCTCTGGTGCAAGAATCGGGGCTCCCATATTGACACGCACAAGTTCTACTGTCTTCCGTCCGTTTTTCTCCTCATCGCCAAATGTAAACTCCAGATATTTGATACCTGCCAGCGTCTCGATGGACACGGAAGTTTTATCCGTCAGTCCATAATCATACACATACTTTCCGACGCAGCGGATACCGTTTCCACACATCTCACTCTGCGTGCCGTCCGCATTGTACATATCCATCTTGAAATCCGCCACCTCCGACGGCTTGATCAGGATCAGTCCATCTGAGCCAATTCCGAAATGCCGGTCTGATACCCGCACTGCAAGTTCCGATGGATGTTCTACTTTTTCCTTGAAGCAGTTGACATAGACATAGTCATTGCCAAGTCCTTCCATCTTCGTAAAATGAAGTCTCATATGCTCACCTTCCATCTTTTTTTCGTTTATTTTTTATTTTACTCGTTTTTCCAAACTAAACCACTGAAATTTTACCATAAAAAAAAGGAGAGTGCAACGCACTCTCCGATAGAATCTCGATATCGTCTATTTATTCGTCAAATAAATAAACAGCCGACTTCATTATACTGTGAATGTAAGATCTAAATAATACATATACTGCCCTTCCACGATCTGACCGTCCACGGCACTGACTCCAAACAGATATCGCTCTTTTCCCCCTTCTCTCGTAGATCCATAATACGCCCATATCGGAATCACATTACATTTTCCATCCGTATAACACACATAGACATAATTTAGCTCCACCCGGTCTATCATTATCTTATGGACATCTGCATAGGCATTCGTCTTTTCAAATTTCTGCATATAGTTCTGCGCCGCTGCATCCACCTGTTCCAGGGTAAGAACACTTTCAATTCCGATTCCGGTCTCTTCCACGTCATATGGCGCTGACTGTATATCTGCCACAGCCACGCCGTCAACATCTACCGCAACCGTGATCACCTCTTCCGAAGCCGGCAGTTGATCGGCGATTCCAAATGTAAAATTATATGCACCGGGTGTCCCAGCTACCGGAATTCCATCCCTCGTACGAGTGTAACTAAAGCAGTACGCACAATCGTTCAACGTACTCGGATTCATAGATGCGGCATCTTCATTTGCAACGAGTTTTGCTCCAATACCGGTTTCAAAGCATGTGAAATCATCATATCCAAGTTTTGCAAGAAACGCATCGGCCTTTGCCTCCGCCTCTCCTATATCCAGCCCCTCCACAGCATCTTCCTCTGTTTTCGGCCGCACTGTAATTTTCGCTTCATACGAATACATATCATACCGCATGTAACGCATGCGGGAATAAGGATATGCATTCGAGTCATAATATGCACATGTATATACATAAGGAATCTCATCGATTTCACCATCCACGCGAGCAAGACTCGTCGTGATTCCATCTGCAATCTCATATGTATAAATAGCCTTTCCTGTTTCCTCTGTGACCATTGACTCATCCCGTTGATCTGCAAGCCAGTCCTCCGTTTCCAGATCCGACTGAATCCCCTTTTCCCATATTGCATGAACGGAACTGTTCTCCGTATCTGTCTGTAACTGTAATTCCTGCTGTCTTTGAAGTAATTGATTCTGTCTGTTTGCAAGCTCCTGCTGACTGCACACCTCATACGGTTTGACCTGCTGCAAAGTCCCCTCGTCAAATATTGTATAGACATACTCCTTTAGATATGCCTCATCCACTTCCACAGGTTTTGCCCCATAGCAGTGACTTTCTGCAAGCTTTCCACCGCCTGTCGCATCGGCATCCACCGTGAATGTGATTCCGGAATCACTGACAAGCTCATAGGTCAGATGTCCTGTAATATCTACATCTGCAGATGTATCACTCGCCAGCTCGTCGTTCTTCTGGTAGTCCTTCGCCAGTTCATCGCCCCGGTCTTTTCCGCAGCCGGCAAGCGCCAGACATGTTACCCCTAAGAAGATCACTTTATTCCATCGTCTCATGATACTATCCTCCCCTTTCTATAAATCAAATGGATTATCTACAACCTTGGAATACACGCCCTCGATAATCTGTCCATCCACCGCACTGACTCCAAACAGGAAACATTCCCGCGGTGAAGCATCTCCACTGTATCTTTCTTGATATGGATTTTGTTCAAACTGGTATCCATAATATGCCCACACGGGGATCATATTGTAGTTTCCATCTGTATAACGCACATAGGCATAATTTAATTTTACATGTGTTACAGTGACTGCCTGTGGCACATTCTTCGTGATATAATCCGGTTGTTTATATTCACTCATATATTTCTGAGCGGCTGCATCCACCTGCTCAAAGGTAAGATAAGACGTAATACCGGTTCCTTCTTCCTCTAATTCATATTGATTTGTCTGTATCTTCACAGTCGCAACGCCCTGTACATCCACCGTAACATCGATGGTCTCCTGCGGAGCGGTCAGCTCCCCCGATACGCCAAACCGTAAATCATTGACACCTGCTGTAACCGCTGTCGCAATCCCATCCATCTTCCGGCTATAGGAAAAGCAATACCAGTGATCAATCAGATTGGCACTCATCGTATCAGGGTCTTCGTCCCTTTCCCTGTAAGCACCAATCTCCGTTCCACAACATACAAAGTCTCCATATCCAAGCTTCTGTAAAAATGCATCTGCCACCGCCTGTGCATCCGCCTCACCCAGATCCGGGATTTCATCCCCGTCCTCCTTCGGCCGCGCAAGAATCTGCTTCCGATATCTGTCGTACCGCATATATAAGGTAACCCAGTTTACATTTTCTACACTGTCTGAAGCCTCCTGATAATACGTTTCATATACATACGGCAGACCACCGATTTCTCCATCCACTCTTGCCCGGCAGATATTCTTACCTTCTGCATCGACATAGCTATACGTTTTCTGGTTGGTTGCTGTAACCGGTATCCTCGGATCCACTTTTTCTTCCCCTGTCAAAATTGTATGCGTCGCCTGTCCCTTCGTGTCCATACTGCAATTCAACTCACTCATATCTGCAAAAAATCCATCCTTCCAGATCTCAGAGACGGCA